>Ga0207671_10005006_pt1 | contig 12403 bp, 12 predicted proteins | sample KBSC24metaG_FD_184352 | JGI IMG/M metagenome (GOLD analysis project Ga0207671, IMG submission 184352) | Corn rhizosphere microbial communities from Kellogg Biological Station, Michigan, USA - KBS C2-4 metaG (SPAdes) (version 2) | ecosystem: Host-associated > Plants > Roots > Rhizosphere > Soil... | reverse complement strand
TGCCAAAACCGCTTACCTCGGCTGCCAGGGTTTCGCTCAATCCTTCCACCGCGAATTTAGAGGCATTGTATAAACCTAAAACGGGTAAAGCAACCAGGCCCAAAACACTTGATACCTGTATAATATGGCCATGGCCCTGCGCTCTCATCACCGGCAATACGGCCTGGGTAAGCCATAATAAGCCAAACACGTTGGTTTCTATCTGTTCGCGGGCTTCTTGCTCGCTGGTTTCTTCAATGGTGCCAAACAGGCCGTAACCGGCGTTGTTGATCAGCACATCGATCGAACCAAAATGTTGTTTGGCCTGCTCAACAGCTGCAAAATCGGCTTCGCGGTTGTTTACATCTAATTGTATAGGTAATATGGCGTCGCCATAGGTGCTTACCAGGTCGGCAAGGGTGTCCAGGTTACGTGCGGTGGCTACTACTTTATCGCCACGTTTTAAAAATGCTTCGGCCCAAAGTTTTCCAAATCCACGGGAAGCTCCGGTTATAAAAATTGTCTTTGACATTGCTTTTGTTTTTTGAATTAATTTATACAACAAAGGTATTTGGGCTCGCCCGGGATAATTTATACAGAACCGGGTAATACTGATACAGATTAAGGAAAAGAAGCCTCACCCCGGTCCTCTCCAAAGGAGAGGGGGCCAAAAGCCAATCGAATAAATAACGTTACAAAGTAAAGTCCTCTCCAAAGGAGAGGATTATTATATGAAGGCTTCGCCGTTTAGGTGAGGCCTTCCGGCGAAGCCGAAGAGAGACGTGTCAAGTGCAGGTACGAAGCAAAAGCCTCACCCAACCCTCTCCATCCCGATAGCTATCGGGAGAGATGGCTTTGAAGATTTTTAAGTCTCCCCTTTGGGGGAGATTTAGAGGGGGCTCTCATTTCATTAAAAAGTAATATTCCAGAAATATCAACATTTGTAAACGTTTTTTGTCGTGCCTTTGGCTCACCTTTGCGCCACGACAAAACAATATGGAAAAGATAAGGGGGATATTATTGGTGGCGCTTGGCGCGGCGAGTTATGGGGTATTGGCCACCTTTGTAAAAGTGGCGCATGGTCAGGGTTACCATACTGGCGAGATCACTTTTTCGCAATTCTTTATTGGCTTTGTGGTTTTGCTGATCATGGGCCTGTTTGGCAAAAAACAAAAGGAGATAACACCCGCGAGTGATAAAAATCCACAGCTGAAAATGCTGCTGGCCGGTACATCGCTGGGGCTCACCAGCACTTTTTATTATTTGTCGGTACAGTACCTGCCGGTATCTGTTTGTATTATTTTATTAATGCAAACTGTTTGGATGGGCATTATCCTGGAGTGGGTGCTTACCCGGCAGGCACCCGAAGCCAGAAAGATCATAGCCGCCCTTATTGTAATAGCCGGAACTTTACTGGCGACCAATATTTTTGATACCCGGGTAGCCTTTAACGGGCGCGGCCTGATATTCGGTCTTTTATCGGCCATGAGTTATACCGTGGCCATGTATTCATCAAACAAAGTAGCCTTGCATTTACCGGGTGTAAAACGGAGCATGTACCTGGTGCTGGGCGGATTGATAGCTATCGTTATTTTCTGGAACGTGGAGCTGATACAACATTTTAATTTTTCGGTGATCTGGAAATGGGGCGCTTTTCTGGCCCTGTTTGGTACCATATTGCCTCCGCTGCTGTTTACCAAAGGTTTGCCCAAAACCGGCATAGGTTTGGGCAGCATCGTATCCTCGGTCGAGATCCCGGTATCTATCTTATTTGCTCACTTTATCCTTAACGAAAGTGTCCTGCCTATACAATGGGCCGGTGTGGCGCTCATTATTATGGCCATTGCCGCTATGAACCTGCGCTTTAAAACGTCTGCGAGCGCTTAATTCAAATAAGTACCTATTTGTGCTATCACCCTATCCCAATGGGCTTTCATTTCATCGCGTTGCTTGCTGCTCTGGAGTTTTTCCTGGTGAAAGCTTACCGTTGCCTTGCCTTTGGCATCAAGCACCCGGAGCTGCAGAGTTGATGTGTTGTCCCAATCCTTTTTTCGCCAGGTTAGCCGGGTGTGCGAGTACGGTTTAAAAATGGTTGGTTTGCCTTCTGTGCCTTCCTCCGTTTTGTAGTTTTGGTTGATGTCAAACGTATCGGGCTTTATCCCATCGAGCCAGATAGAAAATCCCTGGTCCGAAAACAGAAAATCCCAGGCTTGTTCAACAGAAACCGGGAACGTTTTTCTGACACCGATCTCAAAGCCGGCGTCCTTGGTTTGTCCAATTACTTTTGTTTTTTCCATAGGTGTAGTGTTTATATAAATATAGAAATAATTGCATTTGGTAAAACTCCGGGTAGCAATGCTCACTTATTTTAAGCACGTAACATAGTTAAATCGTTTCGATGGTTTAATTAACTATTAGTTACTAATGTTTATTCAATTTGTGCATTTTTAAAGACGTATAATAAAAATGGCTATGTTTATTGCTCTATAAGCAATTGTTCATTTACCATCACAAATTATTATTTACCGACTAAAAATGAAAAACAAACATCTACTAAATCAAAAAACGATCTTTTTTACACTCTTATTTACTATCATGGCAGCTGTTGGCTGTAAAAAGAATAGTACCCCGGCCGAGCCACAGGTTGCCAGCACAGCACTTACCCAGGACGAGCAGTTAAGTATTGCTAAAGCCGGATTTTCGCCGGTTAACGCGGTGAGGGTTAAAGATGGCTTTATTGTGGAAGGGGACATTTTACTGAAACAGGCCGATCTCGATTTTCAGAGCCAGCATGTGAGCGAGATCGTATTCAAAAAACCAGTAACAGAGCAGTACCGCACCTTGTTTATAGTTACCGGCTTAACCAATGCCATTAAGGTGAAGGTGAGCGCGGGTGCGTCGCAGCAGGTATTTACCACGGCGGCCAGAAATGCCATAAAACGGTATAACGATCTGGGTTTAACATTGACGTTTACGCTATTGGATTCGGCCTCAACAGATAAAGAGGACATCCTGATCACCGGGCAACAGTTTGGCGATCCCAACATCCTGGGCCAGTCGTCGGGCTTTCCGGGGATGGATGGCAGACCGGCAACGCCTATCGCATTGAATAGTTCCAGGTACACTAAAAATTTTCAGGATAAAGGCGAGCTGACTACCGTTATAGCTCATGAAATTGGGCATGCTATTGGTTTCAGGCATACCGATTACCAAAACAGGGCATTTAGCTGCGGTTATGATACTTCTACATGGATAGGGATATTGCAGGCATTCTTTAAAGTACCAATTGACGAAGGCGGCCTTGCTTTTTATATCCCAGGCACCCCTATAGGAGGTGAACCCGGATCATGGATGCTGGCCTGCAGCGATGGCACCGACCGACCGTTTACCCCAAGCGATGTGGTGGCTATCGAATCGCTTTACCCGGTGAAGAAATAATTTCTATCCGGCAGATATAAAAGGGTGTCATGCTGAGCCCCGTCGAAACATGGTGGGTAGGCCTCTGCGCCCGCCCCTTCGACAAGCTCGGGGTGACACCCTGTTTTGTGAATAGAGCTACGCAGTTACCTGCCATGTACCGGCAGCTATAGCCTTGCGGATATATTCCGAAAAATCGGTGGGTTTGCGGCCCAGCGCACGCTGCACACCATCGGTAAGGCTGGCATTGCGGCCATCCAGTACCTCAGTGAACAGGTAGCTGATCAGCCAGATATAGTCATCGGGTATCTGGTACTCCTGCATCATGGCTTTATAATCATCCATCGAAATTTGTTGATATTGAACAGGCCGGTTAAGAGCGGCCGCTATTTCCTGTACGGCCTGCTGGAAAGTTAATAACCGCGGACCGGTTAACTCATACAATTGCCCGGCATGGCCATCCTGGGTTAATGCTGCTACGGCTACATCCGCAATATCATCCACATCGATAAAAGGCTCGGGTACGTTGCCTACGGGCAGATCAACCTGTCCGTATAGAATAGGGTCAAGCAGGTAACCTTCGCTAAAATTCTGGTTAAACCAGCTGGCGCGTAAAATGGTCCAGTTGGTGCCGGCGTTCATTATGATCTTTTCGCAGGCCTGCGCTTCTTCCTCGCCCCGGCCCGATAACAACACCAGGTGGGTAACCCCTTTTGCTATAGCTAAGCTGGCCAGATCACGGATAGTGTCTGTCGCCCCGGGAACGGCCAGATCGGGTTGGTATGAGATATAAACAGAATCGATACCCTGCAACGCGGCAACCCAGGTGCTTTGATCGTCCCAGTCAAAAGGTATGGCCGCATTGCGGCTGCCTATTCTTACGGGCCAGTCCATTTGCTGTAGTTTGCTCACAACACGACTGCCGGTTTTTCCGGTACCACCCAGTACCAGTATTTGTTTTTTAGTATTTTCCTGATTTTTCATGGTCTTTAATTTTTATCAAAATTATAGGGCCATGAGAAGGGAAAATAGAACAAAACCGACAAGGGGGGAAGCGTCTTCTCTCCGCGCGTCATTGCGAGGAGGAACGACGTGGCAATCTCATAGCTGTTCTCATGGATAGAAATACGAGGAGACTGCCACGCTTCGCTCGCAATGACATGGTTGGGTTGATATATAATATGATAAGTCATCCTGAACTTGTTTCAGGACCCCTCAGGACAAGCTACCGGCATGCCGCACACTTTGCTTATGGGGTGCGTAAACAAGTTCGGCATGACCTAAGTTGATAAATACTTTTTAAAGTTTTAAAAACCACTCAAAACCATGTCGGAATTTGTTAAAAGCATTAAAATGCGGATTTCCCGAGCGATTTTCGACCTGTTTTACCCCGTTTTTGAGCAGAAATTTGTTAAGATTTAAAGTTTAAAATGTTTTTCGGGGGGCTGTTTATAACTGGGCTACAAAATCGCGCATGGCCTGCGCCGGGTCGGCTTGTTTCATGAAAGTTTCACCGATCAAAAATCCGTTAAAGCCCGCCAGTTTCAAATGACGGATAGTCTCCGGATCGCTGATGGCGCTCTCAGATATTTTCATAAACTCAGCCGGGATATGTTTGGCCAGCTGGTAAGAGGTTTCTACCGATACGGTAAAATCGGCCAGGTTGCGGTTATTTACGCCGATAGCATCCAGTTTGGGGTGGATGCTACGTTCCAGCTCTTCCAGGTTATGCACTTCCAGCAATACATTTAAACCTATACTTTTGGCCAGTGTGGCCATGGTATCAATTTCGGCAGGGGTAAGTATAGCGGCAATCAGCAAAATAATATCTGCACCTAATGCTTTGGCTTCGATCACCTGGTACTCGTCTATCATAAAATCCTTACGCAGGATAGGGATATTGTTAACGGAACGGGCTTTGATCAGGTCGGCCTTGCGACCCATAAAAAAATTTCGGTCGGTTAAAACAGACAGGGCCGAGGCGCCCGCACTGGCATAGCCATTGGTAACGGCGCTAACTCTTACCTTATCGTTAATAATGCCTTTGGAGGGCGATTTACGCTTAAATTCGGCTATAATACCGCTGCGTTCCGGATCGAGTAAAAACTCTTTGAAGGAGTAAGTATCGCGATGAAAATATTCCGACTCTTCCAGTTCAACATAGGAAACGCGTTTTTTAGCAGATGCTACTTCCTTTTTTTTATTGGCAACTATTTTATCAAGTATGTTCATGAGGTAAAAGCAATGGCTGTCATGCTGAGCCCGTCGAAGCATGGTGGGTGGGCCCTACGCGCGCTCCTTCGACAAGCTCAGGATGACATCCGTTTTATTTGTGTTAACGCAAAGTTATCATTTTTGCGCTTGTATTAACTCAACCAGTTATGCATCATTTCCTTGCCGTACTCGGTGAGGATAGATTCCGGGTGAAATTGTACGCCCCGTACGTCATATTCACGATGGGCCAGCGCCATAATGGAGTTATCCTCCTCGTCAATAGCGGTTATTTGCAGCGTCTGTGGCAGATCTTCGTTACTCACCACCCACGAATGGTAGCGGCCAACCTTAAAGCTGTCTGGCAGGCCTTTAAAAAGCTCCTCCTGCCTGTCGGTTACCTTAATGGGAGTAGCTATCCCATGCATTGGCTGACTCAGGTTATATAAACTGCCGCCAAATACCTCGGCAATGGCCTGCTGCCCCAGGCAAACGCCAAATATGCTTTTGGTAGGAGCGTATTTTTCGATCACCTCCAGCAGCAAGCCGGCTTCAGATGGTATACCCGGTCCCGGCGAAAGGATGATCTTATCGAAAGCGTCCACATCGCCGATGGCAAACTTATCGTTCCTCCAAACCTCGCATTGCAGGCCAAGTTCATTAACCAAATGCACCAGGTTATAGGTAAAGGAATCGTAATTGTCAATTATTAAGATGCCCCCCGACCCCCTGAAGGGGGAGTTGGCAGCGCTTGTTTGCTTGTTCATGTTGTTATATCTATGTTGGATATGTCTAATCGTTGTGTTATAATGTTTATTGTTCCCCCTTCAGGGGGTTAGGGGGCTCTACAGTTCCTCCGCCAGCTCAACAGCGCGCCTTAGTGCCGATATTTTGGTATCTACCTCCCGAAGCTCGCTTTCGGCTATAGAGCCGGCTACAATGCCTGCGCCCGCCTGGTAATGCAGCGTATTGTTTTTGCTGAGGAACGAGCGGATCATAATGGCGTGGTTAAAGTCGCCGTTGAAACCCAGATAGCCTATGGCGCCGCTATAAAAGCTGCGTTTGGCTTTCTCGTTTTCGTCAATGATTTCCATAGCCCGGTATTTTGGTGCTCCGCTCAGCGTTCCGGCAGGATAGGTATCACCCACAATTTTAAACGATGACACACCTGGCAGCAATTTGCCGCTTACATGCGATACCAGGTGTATCAGGTGCGAATAGTATTGCACCTCTTTAAAAGCCTTAACATGCACCTGCTCGCAATGGCGACTCAGATCGTTGCGGGCCAAATCAACCAGCATCACATGCTCGGCCGATTCTTTGGGGTCGTTCTCGAGGTTGCGGGCTATTTCGGCATCTTTTACATCATCACCGCTGCGTTTAAAGGTACCCGCGATAGGAAATATGCTGGCCACATTATTCTTGATGGTGATCTGCGCCTCGGGTGATGAGCCGAAAATACGGAAATCGCCAAAATCAAAATAAAACAGGTATGGCGATGGATTGATAGAGCGCAGGGCCCGGTAAACATTAAACTCGTCGCCCTGGAAGGTGCGGGAAAAGGCCCTTGATGGTACGATCTGGAAAACATCACCCCGGTAAATATGTTGCTTCATCTTCTCTACAATGGCGATAAACTCCTCGTTGGTGAGGTTTGATCGCTCGGCATCTGTACTCTTAAAGTTATACTCTGGGAAGTTTTTGTTTTTGATGAGGTATTCCAGTTTCTCGATACCGCCGTTGGTAGGGCCGCCTTCTGCCTCGTTATGGAAAATGTACAGCTCGTTCTTAAAATGGTCAATCGCGATGATGTAGCGGTAAACGTGGTACTGCATCACCGGGATCTGCCGGGAGGTATCGCTGCTTTGTTTCAGTTTGATGGTTTCAAAATGCTCTACCGCCTCGTGGGTAAAATAACCAAACAGGCCGTTTGAGATGATCTTACCAGGATTGGCATCGGTATCAAAACTGGCTATAAACTGGTTGATCTGATCGATCAGGTCAAAAGAACCCGCTTCGTGGGTTTCCTGGCTGCCATCGGGGTATGTTTTTTTGAGGATGCCATTGTTTAATACCAGGCCGGCAATAGGCTCGCAGCAAATATAGCTTAAGCTGTTTTCGCGGCTGTGGTAATCCGAGCTCTCGAGCAGCAGCGAATTGGGGAACACATCGCGCAGGCGCAGGTAGATGCTTACCGGCGTGGTGGTATCGGCAAGTAGCTTTTTATGGGTAGTGGTTATTTTAAATTTGTTCATGTTATGTTTCAAAAAGTGTATTAAACAAAAAAACCCGGCGAATTGGGGTCGCCGGGTTTCCTATTTAGGTTTACAATTGATTAGTTATCTCTGACTAAAAACGCAACCGGCTGCCAAATTTAATTGGTGCCACCAGCTGTTTTTATGAGTGCTTTTAATCATCGTGGTCACAAATTTAGAAAGAAATTTGAATTGTCAAATTTTTTCTGAAATTATTTATTTGCTAAATCCTATTAGCCTCGTGGAATTAATAGGATACCAGAGGTAATAATGATCAAACCGAGTATATAGAATACAAAAATAGCTTTGTGTTTCTCTTCGGGAGTAGCCGCTCTTTTTGATTTCGCGTGACCAATGGTGATCAAAACAATGGCAATAACCATCATAACCCAGTGCTCAACAGTAAAATAGCGGGTGGCCGGGTTTTTCATGGTATCTTTAGTAAACTGTACAAAGGGGCTTACAAAATACAGCACAATACCGATGAGCAATTGTGTATGCACCGAGATCATGGCGAACAGATTAAGCTTGCGGTTGCCCTCGGTATAAGGTTTTTTACCTGTAAGACCAAGAAGAGCCAGCAGGGCGGCTACAATAACCAGTACTACTACAATGTACCTGAACCCGGAATGAAGATGCTGAAGAAAGCTATAAAACGTCATAACAAAAATTTTTGTGTGAATATACAATAAAAGCAAAACCTGTAAAAGCAAGGTGTTTATTTGACAATTAGTTAACGGATTTTTTCCATTCATCCGTGATTGCGGGGTAAAAATAAATAGCAAGCCGAAGGAGGGTGTCGCCCAGAGCACCGTTGAAGGGTAGAGCGTGGAGGCCTTACCCACCATGCTTCGACGGGCTCAGCATGACAGCCGATAAAAAGCCAAAGCCTTGTGCGATTCCCCTCGGGAAGGGGGGGGAAGGGGTTTATGGAACAGGCTAATCATCGCGCGCAGAAACCCCTCCCTGCCATTACACCCGCCCATCGCGCCCCTCCCGTGGGAGGAAATTAAAAATGACAGAGGAAAGGATCAAATGCGCGCTATCGACTCACCCCGACATCGCTACGCTTGTCATCCCTCTCTCCGCTTTGCGCATAGAGGGGGTTTTCATTTCTTTTTTTCTCAACCCTCTTTGCGGCGAAGCCGGAGAGTGGGGTGGTCCAGCGAAGCGCAGACCGGGTGAGTCGGCTCTGTACCATGATATTTCTCAACAAAGCCTGTTCTGCCTAATCCTGGGCTATTACCCTTCCGTGGGGAGGGAATTAAAAGTGACACTTTTTTACCCCAAAAACATGGTTTACACTGTAAACCGTTTTTTATGACAAAATAAAATTTAATTAATTGATAATCAACTAATTAAGTTAGTTTAAACCATAAAAAGTGTAAACCATGTAAACCCACTTTTGGAGGGAACTATTGTCGCAAATCACCCTGAATTTGTCTTTATTGCCACCTACATATCCAAGCTAATGTGTCGAACTTTGAAATATCAAAGAACATCATCAGGAAAGAAAAAATCATGGAACAACAAAAAAATGCTTTGGTACAACCCTTACCGGTCCTGATAGGATCTGTAGCACAAGTGCAACTGAATTTATTTGAACCCGTTAAACAAAGTGAGGTTAACCGTATCCCTTTTGAAGGCAGCTGGACGGCTGCTGAACTGATAGAGCATATGGTACTATCGATCTCGAGCAGTGTAGAGGTATTAAGCGGCCCTGTCCGCGATACCGACAGGGTACCTGATCGATATGTGCAGAACGTGAAAGACATGTTTTTGGATTTTAACCTTAAATTTAAATCGGCTCCTTCGATTACACCTGCTGTCAAGCTTTATGATAGGGATATATTGATCAAAAAACTCAGAACGGTATATAACAGCCTGATCTACTTGGTGGAAACCAAGGATCTTACCGATACCTGCCTGCTTTGGGAATTTCCCACCATTGGTTACCTTACCCGCCTGGAATGGGCTTACCAGGCCGTTTATCATGCGCAACGGCATACACAACAGCTCCAAAATATTATAGAGCATCTGGGGAGATAAAGAAGGTCAGGCACACGCGTCATTGCGAGGAACGAAGCAATCTCTATGCTGTACAAGGCGAATAAGTTATATCGTAGAGCGCTCAATTGCCGCTGTGGCTGTTACTTTGTCTTGATACAAAGTAACCAAAAATCAAGTCAGCAGAGAGGCTTCTTTGCCGCATATAGCCTTTGCCCTGCAAATCAGGCAGAACCACGGGCTGCTAAACCTTACCTCCACTTACGTTCGCACATTATCCCCCGCTTCAGGTAAGGTTCGCTATGCGCACAGGCCACCATTGTTCTGCCCGCTTTCAGCTGAAGCTTATCTGCTGACGGGGAAGAAACATAAACACGGATTGTTTGCAAAACAAAAAAGCGATGAAGCATAAATTTCACCGCTTTTTCTTATGATCATTCCGAAATCGAAATTCGAAATCAAAAATTATATTAACAATCTTACCGGTTCTTCCAGTAATGATTTTAGGGTTTGCAGGAACGCGGCACCTGTTGCGCCATCAACCACGCGGTGGTCACAGCTTAAGGTAACTTTCATTACGTTGCCTGGTACTACCGCGCCGTTTTTAACAACCGGAACCTGTTGTATACCGCTAACAGCCAGGATACAAGCGTTTGGTGTATTAATAATGGCGGTAAACTCGTCAACACCAAACATACCTAAGTTTGATATGGTGAAGGTGGAGCCTTCCATTTCTGCAGGTTGTAATTTTTTAGCTTTAGCTTTACCGGCAAACTCTTTTACTTCAACAGAGATGTGACTTAATGATTTACCATCGGCAAATTTAACCACCGGTACCAGCAAACCTTCGTCAACCGCAACGGCTACACCGATGTGTACGTGCTCATTGGTACGGATCTTATCGCCCAGGAATGAAGAGTTAATAGCAGGGTGTTGTTTTAAGGCAACAGCAACAGCTTTAACTACAAAATCATTAAAGGATATTTTAACCGGGGCAATATCATTGATGCGGGTACGGGCGGCAATCGCCTGATCCATATCAATGCTCATGGTTACATAAAAATGCGGAGCGGTAAACAGGCTTTCGCTTAAGCGGCGGCTGATGGCTTTACGCATTTGAGTAACTGCTCTTTCGGTAAATTTCTCTTCGCCGGTATAAGTTGGCAAAGTGATAGGTGCTTTGGCCGGAGCAGCAGCAGCAGCTTCTGTACTTGTTGCAGGTGCAGCTGTTTTAGCCGGAGCTACATATCCTTCCACATCTTTCCTGATAATGCGGCCGCCTTCTGCGCTGCCTTTTACATCATTCAGGTTGATACCTTTATCTTTTGCTATTTTACGGGCAAGTGGGGATGCTTTAACACGACTGTCATCAGCAGATGAAGCAGAAGCTTCCGGTGCGGCAGGTGCTGAAGTTTGAGCTTCAGAGGCAGCAGCCTCTTCTGCAGGTGCGGCAGCGGCTGGTGCGCTTGCAGCATCTTGTAATAAAGGTGTAATATCGGTGCCTTCTTTACCAACTATGGCTATAATGCCATTAACCGGTGCGGCTTCGCCTTCTTTAGGACCTATATATAAAAGTGTACCTGCTTCATAACCCACAACTTCCATAGTAGCCTTATCGGTTGCTACATCGGCCAGTGAGTCGTCAGATTTTACTTTATCGCCAACTTTAAAGTTCCATTTTTCAATAACACCCTCGGTCATGGTATCGCTAAGGGCTGGCATACGTATTACAGTAGCCGGTATGCTTGACAGATCAACCTTTGGTGCAGCAGCCGCAACTGGTGCTGGTTGTTTATCTTCGGCTTTTGCGGGGGCAGCAGCTTCGGCAGGTTTTTCTTCTTTCTTTTGAGAACCACCACCATCCTGAGCAAGTACGGCTTTGTAATCTTCGCCTTCTTTACCTAAAACGGCAATAACAGCATCAACCGGAACAGCGCTGCCTTCCTCAACACCTATATATAAAAGGGTGCCGTCCTGGTACGATTCAAAATCCATGGTAGCTTTATCGGTTTCAATCTCGGCCAATACATCGCCGGATTTTACCTTATCGCCAACTTTCTTATGCCATTTCGCCAATACCCCTTCGGTCATGGTATCGCTCATTTTAGGCATTTTAACTACTTCGGCCATATACTATTTAATAGAATAAGTTTAATATAAATATAACGGTTAGTCTCGAGTCTGAAGTTTAAAGTCTTGAGTCTTTTTGACTTTGAACTCAAGACTCAGAACTTGATATTTAATCTCTGATGTATGGATAGTCAGCCTGAACATAAACATCGGTGTATAGCTCAGAAGCTTCCGGCCATGGTGATTCTTCAGAAAATTTAACTGACTCGTCAACCAGGTCTTTTATCTTGGCATCGATCTCTTCAAACCATTTATCATCAGCATAACCTTTTTCTACTATAACTTGTTTGGTTGTTTCGATAGGGTCTTTAGCCTTGTAGCTTTCCAGTTCTTCTTTAGTACGGTATTTTTGAGGGTCGGACATGGAGTGACCTTTGTAGCGATAGGTACGCATTTCCAAAAAG
>Ga0207671_10005004_pt1 | contig 12411 bp, 7 predicted proteins | sample KBSC24metaG_FD_184352 | JGI IMG/M metagenome (GOLD analysis project Ga0207671, IMG submission 184352) | Corn rhizosphere microbial communities from Kellogg Biological Station, Michigan, USA - KBS C2-4 metaG (SPAdes) (version 2) | ecosystem: Host-associated > Plants > Roots > Rhizosphere > Soil... | reverse complement strand
TCACCTAACCATCAGCTTTAAGGGTATCGATCTGAAAAGTCCGGGTAGTGTTTCTTACAGTTATATGCTGTCCCCGTTGGAGAATAAATTCAGTCATAATTCAAAAAGTGATTTTGTTGATTACCCATCGCTTCCGCCGGGTAGTTATACTTTTTATGTCAGGTCAAGTAGTTTGGACGGCGTTCCGTCAAATACCACAAAATTTTCGTTCGAGATCACCCCTTCCTTTTATCAAACCGTATGGTTTAAAGTGATACTTGTTCTGCTGGTACTGGCAATCATTATTTTGCTTTGGAAGTACAGCAAAACAAAGGAAGCCAAAAAACGGCTATTAGTTGAAAGGTTGAGACATGAGGAGCAGGTGAAGATACGGCAGCAAACGGCCGAAGATTTTCACGATGACCTGGGAAACAAACTAACACGAATCAATATGCTTTCGGATATACTGAGTAAGCGGATAGGTAGCGATTCAATTGAAGAAAAACAGCTCATCAGCCAGATCAAGGAAAACGCGGATGCTTTATTTACAGGCAGTAAGCATATCCTGTGGGCATTGGACCCCGGCAACGATCAGCTATCCGAGGTGCTGAACCATTTAAGTGATTTTGGTATCGATATGTTTTTGAATTCCCCGATAAACTTTTCTTCTATGATCACGGTTAATGAATTTAGTGAGATTACCCTGCCAATGGGGCACGGGCGCAACATCACCATGATCTTTAAAGAGCTATTCAATAATGCTTTAAAGTATTCTGAGGCGGAGAATATTACCCTATCAACAGAAGTAAACAGGGATAGCGATATATGTATCATTTTGACAGATGATGGCAAAGGGTTTGATCCGGAGCATACAAAAAAAGGATTTGGCCTTAAGAATGTAAACAACAGGGCGAAAAAAATAAACGGAACGCTGCACATCAATTCCGCGGAAAATAAAGGAACACAAATCAAATTGGTGTTAAAGGGATATAAACATTTATTGCAAAGCAAATGACAACGAGAAACAGAGACATTGTAATTATTGAGGATGATGATGTTTTGCGCAAAGCTTATTCAACCTTGATCAACGAAGAGGAAGGTTACCGGGTGATCAATACTTACCCATCCTGCGAGGATGCCTTATTGAACATTAGCAATGATCGCCCCCATGTGATACTCCTGGATTTTGAATTGCCGGGCATGAACGGGATCGACGCGATACCTTTGATAAAAAAGAAACTGCCGAGGTGCTACATCCTGATGCTCACTGTTTATGAATTTGAGAACCAGATATTCGATGCCCTATCAAAAGGCGCGTCGGGTTACCTGACCAAGAAAAGCTCATTCGCCAAGATCATTGAATCCATCAAAGAAGTAATGGAAGGCGGCGCACCTATGAGCACCAATGTCGCGCGGCTGGTAATTAAGTCGTTCCAAAAAAATCAGCACTCCCCGCTTTCCAAAAGAGAAACACAGATACTGGAAATGATCAGCCAGGGAAAAAGCCGTTTCCAGATCGCCAATGAGCTTTTTATCGATTGGGAAACAGTGAAATCGCACATTACAAACGTTTACATTAAGCTGAATGTGAATTCAAAATCTGATGCGATAAGAGCTGCACGCGAGGGTAAACTGATCTGATATTTCAGATATCATAAAACCAATTTTTACCCTCTAAGCTAAACATATCCCCCAAACTGGGGGAGGACTTGGCCGCTCATTCGGCATATTTTTGATATAGCGTCAAGATATACTCCGATGTCATTAAGTATAAAATATATCCCTATTTATTCAAAAGACGTAGCTACTGAAGTTCAGTTTTTTATTCAATATTTTAACCTGACCTATGCCGGCAAGGTGCAGCTTACCGAAAAAGCCGAAGGGGTTTTATTGAAACTGGATGCGAATAAGGAGCTCTACCTTTTAATTATGCCATCCGGGTTTTTAGCTGACAATTTAAACCACCCCGACGACTTCAGGATCATTATTCATACCAACGACTGCTTAAAAGAATATCTTTTAATGAAAGATAGCGGGATTGAATTTGATGAACGGCCGCAACACCAACCCTTAGGCTTAACAGCCCGCTTTAAGCTATCAGACGGAAGCCAGTATATGCTGCTTGAGGAAAGGAACTACAATGAGTTATATGTATGGTAGTTTAATTCCTTGCTGGATGAAATTATTGCCTTTTTAATATCAAAAAAGCCTCTTTTGCCTGCCAAATCCCCCAAACTGGGGGATAATCCGCGCCTTATTGATGGGTAGTTTTAAATCACTCAAATCCTGGAAAGGGAGAAGAAGTGATGAAGGTATGAAGACCATAAAAATATTACAGAATCAGAATAAGCTTTATAATGAGGTAACCAGTAATGCAAGTTATACCGGCCTTAAAGAGGAATTCTCTATCAGGGTTGTTCTAAGCGGCAACGAGCGGTACCGTATCCACAACAAGGACCTGGTAGTATATCCCGGGAATTTTTTAGTTATTAATGAAGGGACTGTTTTTAACCGGGAGATTTATTCGGACGTGCCGGCAAATGTATTTTCTATTTTATTCTCACCGCAGTTTATAAAAGAATTTCACCGGAATTATACAGAAAGTGATAAGGCTCTATTGGATGACCCGTTTAACCTTAACTGCAATAGCATCCCCACATTTTTAGAAACACTATATCCATTTAGCGGGGATATGATGTTTAACCTGTTACACCTAAAGAATCATTACGACAGCGGGCATCATAACGAAATGCTGATCAATGAATATGTGTACTATTGCCTTGATAATTTTTACCGGTTATATAGCCAGGAAATATTGGCCAAGCGTGATAAACTAAAGGTTTCAAATAAGACATTCAGGATTGAGCTTTTCAAGAGATTGAACAGCGCCAAAGATTTTATGCTGAGCAATTACAATCAGCCTATTACGATAGAGGATGTCAGTCGGCACGCCTGCCTGTCTGAAATCCACTTTTACCGCACCTTTAAGCAAACATACAACTGCTCACCACATCAGTACCTGATGCAATCGCGTTTGAATAACGCGCGCCATATGCTCAAAACCACAGGTTACACGGTATCAGAGATCGTAAATTTGATAGGTTTTGATAATGTGAGCTCATTCATTCGCCTTTTCCGCGAGCGGTTTGGCAATACTCCCGGCAGCTATAGAAGTAAGATAGTAGCGTAATAGCGCTATTCTGTTGGTAATACGATTCCGTTCCATCCAGACTCTATCAACAAACAACTAAATTCATCTTAAAAAAAAATCCGCCCAATTACCTTGAGCGGATCTTATTATATAGACTGTATTGTTTTAGGATTACGGCCTTGCTCCTTTGTAAGTATAGGTCTCATCAAAGAAGGTACGGTCAGCACCACTCTGAACGAGTACATATTTTACTTTGATCACCGAGCCCGCGGCGCCTGGCGTGCCGCTTAAAGCATTTACGCCGGAAACATCTAACCTTGCAGACCTAAACCTTGTTGCTGAAGGCTGTCCGTAATAGTTAACTACGCTGGTGACTTTATTGGTGGCAGGGTCAAAATTGAGCACCGGTGCAAATTCACCATATACACCCAATCCTCCATTATTGATCAGGTGTGCAAAACCCTGGTTGATATCCTCAAAGGCAACCGAATTAGCACCCTGTGTTACCAGGTAAATTTCTTCCGGGTAAACACCATCGCTATTGATAGTTGGTGCTGCAGTGTCGGTAAACGTGCCTGTTGCTTCATATGCGCCGTCGTACTTGTTTTTTGCCTGTACATTATAAAGAACTGTTTTGTAATTACTTACCTTCTGCCCACCACCATCAACAATGCTGATAGGTATGACGTACAGACCTGTAGGATCAAGGTTTGATGAAATTACCTGGATATTCAAATTTGCCATACGCTGCCCCGCAGGTATTGTTACTTTAGTGCTCGGGATCGAAAATGCATTTGCCGGAGGCAATGTGTATGGTGTATTACCCCCGGTATCCAAGCCATGTGCATGGTTGTAGGCAGTCAAAGCATCCTGGTCGATGCCAAGCGTTACCGTTAAGGCTGAGCCCAATGGTTTTGGCGAGGCAATATTAACCACCAGTGTTATCGTTTGTGGTGTAGCCTGGATGGGGAACGCTTGGGCCACCAATTTACCGGAGCCATTAAAGGCTTCGAGGGGAAGTTCAACCAAGGTGCCCACCTTGCTGAAATCTACAAACCTGCTATCTTTCAGGCACGAACTCAAACTGAGCACCGCCGCGGATAGCAATAGTATTCCTGATATATAAATTCTCTTTTTCATATCTGATTAGTTAGTGGGTGTCCTGGCCCAGAAAATGGGTGTTTTAAAAATATCAATGGTACCTTCTTTAGCTAAGTTGTCAGGATTGGTATTTACCTCGCTAAGCGGATAAAATTGCCTGATCGGGATAATATCGGATACTGACGCCGGATCGATAGATATTGGATTTGGCAGAACAGGGAAACCGGTTCTCTCGTACTCCAAATGCGACTCCAGGTTATTATATCCAATCAGCGATATCCATTTTTGATAAATAATAGCTTGTTTTTTATCAGTTGATGCGTTCCATCCTACATTTTTAACGTTTTGATTATAATAGGTTACCGCTAATGCAGCAGATGCAGCAGGAGCAGCGGGGGTGTATGAGAACTGGCCGTTACCAGTGTAGGTAACTGTTGACCCAGCCTGCAATGCCACAAACGAAGCAGTGATAGCCCTCTGATACAAATCCTGTGCATTCCCGGTAATAAATCCGTCAACAGCCGCCTCAGCTTGCAGGAACAATGATTCGGAGCCTGAAAACAAGACTGCATCCTGGGTTGGTGATTGCAAAAGGCCCGGACCAATAGCGCTGGTATTGGAATTGGTGAGCGTAGTTTTGGTATCACCAAAAACGTTGCCTTTAATAATAGTTGGTACATCTGCGGGATCGGCACCGGCTGGCAGCGTAGGATAAAATACCGCTTTTAACCGTGGATCATTAAAGCCATTTAACGTATTGATAAAGAAATCATTTGCCCTGAAAAGCACATTATTAGGGGTAGGGTTATTAGTTGTATTAAGGCCATAGATCTGATAGAATGGGCTTTGCTGGCTGCTACCATTTGCAAGTGTATTTGAATAGCCCGGATTGGTCAGGGCCTGTGTGGTTTCATCCAGGTATCCTTCATTTGCAGTTGAAGCCAGGTCGGTTACCAATGGATCTGCCGGGAATTTTGTGCTTACCCGTATAGCTAAACGAAGCTTGATGGAGTTTGCGAACTTTTTCCAGCCTGTCATATCGCCCCCAAAAACAATATCTGCAGTACCCGGGCTTATCGCACCACCACTTTTATTGATCAACGCGATGGCTGCATCCAACTGTTTGCCAAGGTCATGATAAATATCGATGCCCTTATCATATACCGGGAACAAGATGGTAGACGGCTGAAATGCCTGGCTATAGGGAACATCGTTAAACTGATCAACCAATTGCTGGAAATCATAAGCCTTCATGATCATGGCGATTGCCTGGTAGTTAGCCAGCGTAGGATCTTTAATGGCCAGCGTTTGCAGGTTATTCAGGTTGGTCAGGTTTGAATACAGGTTGTTGAACACATTGCTGAAACTGGTATTTGTGATCTGGAATTCCTGTATGGTAGATATGGGAACAAAGTTACCGCTTGGTGTCCAATAGCCCATCCAAACTCCATCCTGTGAATATACCGTGTTAATGATATTGGTAGCATTGTTTAGTCCTGCTGCCAATGTAAGGTTGGGCGTTGTGGTCGACGGATTATTCGGATTCGTCTCCAGGCCCAGGTAGTTCTTTTTACAAGAGGAAATACCGAGCGCAAAAAACATTGCTATGATTAAAATATATCTTTTCATCTCGTTGTTTATTAAAATGTGAATTTGAGATTAGCCCCAAACACCCTGGTACCCGGGGTTTGGCCGGTGTTGTTTACACCACGCAGGTTACTTGTGGCTGGATTGGCTGAGAATTCAGGATCGCTATAAGGATTGCTTTTAGGTGTTAAAATGAACAGGTTGCGCCCAGTTAAAGCAAAAGAAGCTCCTTTAATAAATTTGTGTTTAGCAACCAGCTTATCTAAATTAAAGGCAAGATCGACTTCCCTTAATTTCCAGAATGCGCCGCTTGATACAAAAGGAGCAACTGTGCTGCTGAAAGCTGACGTTTGCCAGAAACCATAATTACCGTTGACAACGCTTACCGAATTATTGGGAACATAAACACCCGGAGAGGTTTGAAGAACTGAATTTGGATATATAAAGCGCTCGCGGCCCGCGGAGGCTGATGTTGCAGAAGCGCCTGTAAAAGTTAACGCGCCTCCCTGGCCATTAAATATCACATCTCCTCCCCTGTATTCTGCAATCGCCGCTAAGCTTATAAATTTGTACGACAGGTTTAAGTTGACACCCATGTCATATTGCGGTGTCGTTCTGCCAAAAGTTGTCAGTCCCGGTGCGGTGCTTGGGTAACCTGTTGTAGAGCTTACCACTACCCTGCCCTGTGGATCTCGTACAAAATCGGTACCCTTAAGTAAAGGGAATGGCTGGCCAACAACTGCGAATTGTCCGCTGCCTAATGAAAGCTGACCAACGCCCGGTAGTAGTGAAATTACTTTTGAATCGTTGTCGGAGAAGGTTGCTCCTATTCGTAAGCCAAATTTGTTTTTTGCCTGTGTTAATATGTCGGCGTTCAAGGTCAGCTCAAATCCTTTTGATTCGGTTTCACCGATATTAAGTAAAGAGCTTGTGTAACCTGTGGTTGACGAAGTACTGATAGGAACAGTTTGATTTTTTACATTTTGTTTGTAGTAAGTGGCATTAAGACCGATGCGGCTATCAAAAAATGAAAGCTCCGTACCAAACTCTATTTCACGGGTCAATTCGGGTTTTAATGTCGGACTATAATTTTGGGTATTGGGAACCAGCCCACCCAACGAACCATAAGGGAAACCAGGAGGAACAGCATATATATTAAATATCTGGTATGGGTTGATATCGATATTACCCACCTGGCTCGCCGATGCGTAAAGCTTAGCATAATTTAATATCTTGTTATCCTTTAAAGCGGGGATAGCATCGGTTGGGATAAATGCCAGCTTTGCAGAAGGATAAGTAAAATTACGCTGTGCTTTCGCCAGTCTCGAATCCGACTCATTTCTAACTGTCGCATCCAAAGTAATCCAGCCTTTGTAACCAATGCTCAGATCGCCGAAATAAGCAACGTTCCGGGCAACCAGTTCAAATTCACCTGCATTGGGGGCGCCTGCAATCGTATTGATATTATAGAAATCTTTTATTAAAAGGTTGCTGCTGCTGGTACCCTGCGTTTTTATGTTTTGCTGCCTGATGGAATTACCCAGGATCAGGTTAGTTTTAAAGTCCTTAAAGAAGGTATGGTGAAAGTCCAGCACCGCGTCGCCCTGTATACGGGAGTATCCGTTGACAGGATTATTGCTCCCATCACCATATTGATAGATATCAGATACAAAGCCGGGTGATTTACCGGTTGGGAAGCCCGACGCAACGTTACCGGCGCTAAAATAATCGCTGATGGCGTAAGATGTAAAATCTACTTCCTGCTTGGTATCACGCTCCTGGAAAATACCGAAATTGTCGGATATCTGGTAACTTACATCAAACCAGCTTGTTGGCTCCAGCTTTAATTTCAGTTGCGATAGAATGACATCTTTTTGCTCGTTACGGCGCGAGTGCTTGATCACCCAATACGGGTTAATGGCATAGGCGTCATAGAAATCATTCGGATTGCCGTAGAATCCATCCGGGTCCTGGTATTTTTTTATATCCAAAAATGCCGGCAGCTGAAGTATCGAAGAATACAGGTCATTGAATGCGGCGGTAGTAACGTAACTACCAATCACACCATTTGTAGTAATATCATTATAGGTACTGATATTGGTTTTGGTATAACCGACTGAATAATCGGCCGAGAATATGCCATAAGTTCTATGCCCGCGTACGCTGAACGCATTCTTAATGTTCTTATCATCCGGCACTACCGTTGTTCTGTAGGCATTTTGCGCAGACATAAAGAAGGAGTTTTTGGCATCTCCCTGTGAGAATGATATATCGTTCTGCTCGGTAAAACCCGTGTTAAAGAACGCTTTTATGGGGCTCGTCGGATATGGTGAATATTTCACCATTTGTACAGGGCCGTCAGCGCTGCCTATTGGGGCGCCAAGCTGTACTGTAGATCCGTCATAAGCCGGGCCGTATTCCTGGTTTTCGTAAGGGACATATTTTGAGAAACCTGTGTTTGGATCAAGGTATTTGCCTGCTTCACCACCATAAATACCGAATTGGGTTTGCAGCTTTGGATAAAAGGCTACCTTTTCAAACTGGAAAGAGTTCTGATAAATAACGGTGGGCTTGTTATCGCCAGTACCTCTTTTCGTGGTGATCAGGATAGCACCGTTGGATGCCTCAGAACCATATAGAGCTGCTGATCCGGCACCTTTCGGGTTAATGGAGGCTAATGTACCACCGGGGATGGGTACCCCATCTACTACGATCAGGGCGTTATTGTTCCCTTCCAATGAACGATTGCCGCGTAATACAATCGAAACATTCGGGTCTACGCTGTTATCGAGTGTATAAATACCAAGACCGGCAACTTTTGCAGTTAAACCGTTGGCGATGTTGGTTACGTTGGATTCTGTTAATTCTTTAGCCGTTACTTTGGCAGTGGAATAACCCAGTTCCTTTTCGGAGTGCCGGATACCCAGTGAAGTGGTAATCACTACTTCTCCCAGGCTATTGCTTGAAGCAACCATCGCTACATTAATGGTGGATTGGTCGCCTACAACTACGCGCTGGGTAACAGTACCTACGAATGAGATGATCAATGTGGAGCCTTTCGGCGCGCTGATTGTGAACTTGCCCGCAGAATTGGTTTGGGTGCCACCACTGGTGCCCGATACTTTTACCGTGGCACCGGGAATAGGCAGTCCATCCTCTTTAGACGTTACAGTACCGCTTATCGTACTGTTTTGCGCAAAGGCTTGCAAAAAACCTATCAGGCTAAAACATATAATTAAGAGTAATTTTTTTTTCATGTCAGTTTAGTTAGTTAATTTTTGTATTGCTATCGTGTGATAGTTCGATTCGATCTGGCGGGGATTGCCACTATGGAGGAGGCCCTGTGAAAAATTTCATTTTCCGTTGCTTTATAAGTTCAGTTAATATTGAAAGAGTACCTTACAATATTAGATGGCCGCATTTTCGGAGTGTGTGCGAAAACTACCAATCGGATTTCCAGAGAGGCATTTTAGTTTATAATTAACTGTAAATCACAGTTAAACAAGAAATTCAGGATGATTTTGTCTGGATAAAAGAGGTGCTGTCAGCGAAACAGGAGAACATCATTGTAATAGTGCGGGATTAATTTAAAGCAGCGTATGTGTTCTGCCTGGTATAGGGAAAGCGATAAAATGCAAAAGGAATCTATGCCTCGCGCCCAGATTCCCTTTAATTAACTATTTACTGATCTTATCGTCATGAAAAGACTAGTATGGCAAAACTGTATAAATGCCTTAAGCTGCTATGTGCTAAAAATATCATTTTGTAATATCGGCCAAATCATGCCTCTATTAGCAAGCGCAACGGCTTTCGATTTTCAAGCTAAATAAACTTATGGTTGATCATAAACACCCTGTTTATAGTGGATTTTTATGATATTTAAATCAAAATTCAATAAACCAGTTTTAGCGCCATTTATCAATGAAATACTTTCTCAGGTTTTCCTGGTTGCTCCTATTGTTAACAGCCGGGATAAGCAGCGCTCAGGTGAGATTACCGTCATTAATAAGTGATGGGATGGTGCTGCAACGGGACGTCAAACTTAATTTATGGGGCTGGGCTGCACCGGGTGAGAAGATCAGCATAAAATTTAACAATAAAACCTGTAAACTCGCGGCAGATGGCAATGGCAAATGGTCGGTTATACTTCCGGCTGTGAAGGCTGGTGGGCCCTATTCGATGGATATTGATGCAAGCAATCATATCACTATTCATAATATTTTAATAGGCGACGTTTGGTTCTGTTCGGGGCAATCAAACATGGTATTAAACATGGAAAGGGTAAAGGAAAAGTACCCTGATGATATTGCGAATGCCAATTATCCCCAGATCCGAAACTTTTTTATACCTACCCTGTCAGATATATCCAAAGTACATGAAGATTTGCCTCCCGGTAAATGGAAGGAAGCTAATCCAAGAGATGTACTTGAATTCGGCGCGGCTTCTTATTTTTTTGCAAGGCAGATCTACAATAAATATCATGTACCGATTGGCATTATCAATTCGAGCGTTGGGGGTACGCCCATTCAGGCCTGGATAAGCGAAGATGGAATTAAAAATATTCCGCAATATGCCGCGCGTATGGTACAAACCAGGGATACTGCTTATATGCGGCATATCCGCAGCCTGGTTTCAGCGCGAATGGACGCTGAAAAAGTACGGACAAAATCAATGGATTCGGGCCTGATGGGGCCTAAGACCTGGTACGATACGTCTTACGTCGCCGAAGGATGGCATCATTTCTGGTTGCCCGGCTATTGGGCCGACCAGGGGATTCGTGGTTTAAATGGCGTTGTGTGGTTTCGTAAAGAGATCGACATACCGGCATCTGCGGCCGGTAAACCGGCGAAGCTATTTATGGGCCGCATTGTAGATGCTGATCAAACTTATGTTAATGGAGTACTTGTAGGTAATGTCACTTACCAGTATCCGCCAAGAAGATATGTTGTCCCCCCAAACCTGCTGAAACCGGGTAAGAATGTGATCGTGGTTCGGGTGATTAACACCTTAGGTAAGGGTGGCTTCGTACCTGATAAATCTTATTTTCTATTGGTAGACGGGCAAAAATTTGACTTAAAAGGCGAATGGCAATACAAGGTGGGGCAGGTATTTGCACCTCCGGGCAATATGGTAGAAGGCAGCGATTTTTCGCAACAAAATGAGCCGGCCGGTTTATATAATACGATGGTTGCGCCGCTCATCAACTATGGGATAAAGGGTGTTCTTTGGTACCAGGGGGAAGCAAACACCAATAAACCACAGGAATATGGGCAATTGCTGCCCGCTTTAATTGCAGACTGGCGCGATAAATGGCACCTTGGGAATATCCCTTTCATATACGCGCAATTGCCTGGATTTATGGAAGTGCAATATTCTCCATCTGAGAGCCAGTGGGCCGAATTGCGGCAAGGACAGCTAAAAACGCTTTCTGTTTCTAACACCGCGATGGCCGTAACCATTGACGCCGGCGAGTGGAATGATATTCATCCGCTGGATAAAAAGGATGTGGGCGAGCGGCTGGCGTTGGGTGCTGAAAGAATTGCTTATGGCGATACAAAGGTGGTATCATCGGGCCCGATATATCAGTCATCCAAAATTGAGGGAAATAAGATCGTGCTTACATTTGATCATGTCGGGAGCGGCCTTGTTGCCAAAGATGGCGGGGCATTGATGCAATTCGCCATTGCTGGCGCTGATAAAAAATACGTTTGGGCCAATGCACGCATCGAATATGATAAGGTGATCGTCTGGAACGACCAATTGTCGCAGCCGCTTTATGTACGTTATGCCTGGGCCGATAACCCGGAAGGGGCAAACTTATATAACAGGGAGGGCCTGCCCGCATCACCTTTTACAACAGACACGCCGTGATCAATTAAACCAAATATGAAAAAGCTTTTTCTCTTTCTTTTACTGCTGATAGCTGCAAAGATCAATGCACAAAACGCACCGGCAACAACAGGTAATTATCCGCCACCGGTAAATTTTACTGCCGAGCAGGATCATCAGAACATGATGGATCAGTTAGGCATCAAGGCACTGCGGCCCGGGCCGAGTGGGGATGATAAGGCTCCCAATCATGCAAATTATGACGAATCCTTAGCCAACCCCTATCCCAACCTGCCCGATGCGCTCACTTTAAAAAACGGAAAAAAGGTTACAACCGCGGATATGTGGTGGAATCAGCGCCGCCCGGAAATTGCAGAAGATATGGAGCGCGAGGTCTATGGCCGCGTCCCCAAAAATGCACCCAGAGTTACCTGGGAAGTTAAAATTACAGACAAGGAATGGATTGGATTTACGCCCGTAATTGCGAAAAAACTGATCGGGCGTGTGGATAATTCCGCATATCCGCTTATCGATGTAAATATAGCAATGACTGTGGTGCTGCCAGCCAATGCCAAAGGCCCCGTACCTGTGCTGATGATGTTCGGGCGCAGTGTTCTTCCCGCCCCTGCGCAACCTGACCGGGATGATTTGGATAAGATCAACAGCGCATTAAAAGAATTATTGACGAAAGAGCATCCTGAATTAAAAAGCATCTTCGAAAAGTATCCTGCTTATAACCCTATAGCCGAACAATCATCGCCCTA
>Ga0207671_10005000_pt1 | contig 12412 bp, 14 predicted proteins | sample KBSC24metaG_FD_184352 | JGI IMG/M metagenome (GOLD analysis project Ga0207671, IMG submission 184352) | Corn rhizosphere microbial communities from Kellogg Biological Station, Michigan, USA - KBS C2-4 metaG (SPAdes) (version 2) | ecosystem: Host-associated > Plants > Roots > Rhizosphere > Soil... | reverse complement strand
TTTGTAGTGGCGCCGTTCAACGCCCAGAGGCACGCAAAACTCAAATCCCCATAGATCACCGCCTGCAGACCGCGGGTTCGGGCACCGACGACTTTCTGACGCCTGCCGGCGTCTGAAACTCTAAACGGAAGCGCTCGGGCTGCTTTCGGAGAACAATACATAGATAACGGACGTTCCGTTTCTTTCACCGCTCGTAAGCATCGCCCTCGTAACGAGGTACAAGGCCGATACGGCGTGCCGATTTCTTCAGCCATTTTTCGATGCACGGATAGGACCCAAGATCATCGTCAGTATAGAGATACTTGGACTTGGAAGGGCTTTCCCCGACGCGAAATTGACGGAAGCCGCACTTGTCCGCTTCTGCCATTACCGAACTCAGCTGCGCGTATGTACCTGCTGCCAAGGGCAGCTGCGGCGCCGCGAGCGCAGGTGAACAAGACGATGCCATCAGAGCAGCAAGTCCGAATATCGAAGGCCGTGGCGTTCTTGTTGCTGTCATCATTTACTTAGACTAGCGCCGCTTTTCGGGTAACGCCACTCGGCAACTGAGCGACCTTAAATGGGGCGATACCCGTCATTGCGCCCCTGCCTGTGCAGGAGCGACGGGTGTTGGGGCGTTTTCTGCCGTCCCTATCTCTACTTGTCGTCCCAGAGGTTGTCATCGGCGGCGTAGGACAGAAGCTGCGCCGCCCGTGTCGCTAACAGCGGAGCGAGTGTCGGCCGGTCGTCGAGATCGCCGATGCCCCATCCCTCCACGGGGTTATTCTCGCCCCACTTCTCCGCCGCATCCTTCCAGCGTACGGCAATATCGCGAAGGCCTTCGCGAGGATGTCGCTCCGGGCCGCAACTGGTGTAGTCTGTGGGTAGATCACCAGAGATGGCCCACCACCCAACCCAGCCGGGGTTCTCCATGCTCTCGATCGCCCAGACCGCGACATACGGCCAAATATACCATGCGGGCCATTCGCCGACGTCTCCATGCACCAGACCTTCGCTGCTGAGATACTCGATCACGCGTGTGCGTTCACCGCCGCACCACAGTTGCTCTTCGGCTTCGCTGGGATCGTCCATGCGATCAGCCTGCGACAAATCACGGGCGAACTGCAAGCTGTGAGTGTCGGCTATCAGGAAGCTCGATCGTGGCTCTGAACGTCCTTTTCTGGGGCGATACCTGCCATTGCATCGCCCCTGCGAAAGCAGGGGCTTATCTCCCCGCCGTTCCGCCCGAACGGCATCTCAGGTGGTAGGCTCCTGCCTGCGCAGAAGCGGTGGGGTGGAGGCAGCATTGACAATTCGGAACAAATAGAGTACATGAACCTGGGTGCATTCCGTGTGCCGCCGAGGCTCTTTCTCGCCGTCCATCCCCCTCGTTGCTGGTGCCTGTTCCCTCGAGGAGGAGCGATGGGTACCCGGCCTAGTGTCCATGTTGTCCATGTTGAACCGTGGCAGCCCGCCGCGAATCGCGCATGACGGCGCCGGCGGGCGGTCAGCCGCTTCCTTCCGGGAAAGGGGGCAGGAAGGGTCGTCCGGATCGCACCGCTCCATTGCCTCGGCTCCCCACACACGCTAGAGGGCGGCGCTTGCCGTCCGGGCCCTTGCGCCCGGGCGTCCCGATATATGCGCGAGAGACTGTCCGCCCGATGATTACCTTCCTGCTCGTCATCCACGCCATCATCGCGGCGCTGCTCGTCGGCGTGATCCTGATGCAGAAGTCCGAAGGCGGCGGGCTCGGCATGGGCGGCGGCCCCGCCGGCCTGATGACCGCGCGCGGTGCGGCCGACTTCCTCACCCGCGCGACCTCGATCCTGGCGACCTTGTTCGTGATCATGGCCTTCCTGATCGCCGCGCTCGCCTCGCGCCACGACGGCACCACCAAGATCGATGCCAATGCGGCGACGCAGGGCCCGATCGGCCCGATCACCGCGCCGGGGCAGACCGGATCGCCGCTGCCAGGCATCCCGATGGCCGGCCAGCCGGCCGCGCCGGTGCCCGATGCGGCGACGCAGAACGCGCTGCAGCCCGCCGCCGCCGGCGCTCCGGCCGCAGCCGGCCAGCCCGCGCCGAACGCGCAGCAGCAGGCCGCCCAGCTCCGCGCCCAGGCCGATGCGCTGCGCAAGGCCGCGCCCGCGCCCGAGATCAAGAAGATCGACACGACCAAGGCGGACAAGGCGATCGGCAATATCGGCAACATCTCGATCGCCAACAAGCCGGCGGCGTCGGCGCCCGCCGCCACGCCGGCACCCGCCGCGCCCAAGCCGGCGATCCCGACGCTGAACATTCCGGCCCCGGCGCCCGCCAACGGCGCGACGCCGCAATAATCCACAGATTTCCGTGATTTCGCCGCCCGCGCCATCGGCGCGGGCGTGTCTTTGTGTGCGTTAGCTGGAGTCCCTGTCTTGCCCTTTCTCGATTCGTCCCGCTAAGGCCCGACTCCCATGGCGCGGTTCATCTTCATCACCGGCGGCGTGGTCTCCTCGCTCGGCAAGGGTCTCATGGCGGCATCGCTCGCCGCACTCCTCCAGGCGCGCGGCTACAGGGTCCGCATTCGCAAGTTCGATCCCTATCTGAACGTCGATCCGGGCACGATGAGCCCGTATCAGCACGGCGAGGTCTACGTGACCGACGACGGGGCGGAGACCGATCTCGATCTCGGCCATTACGAGCGCTTCACCGGCGTGCCTTCGCGCCAGAGCGATAACGTCACGTCGGGCCGCATCTACCAGACGATCATCGCCAAGGAGCGCCGGGGCGACTATCTCGGCGCCACCGTGCAGGTGATCCCGCACGTGACGGACGCGATCAAGGCCTTCGCCCGCGCCGACACCGACGATCTCGATTTCGTGCTGTGCGAGATCGGCGGCACGGTGGGCGACATCGAGTCGCTGCCCTTCATGGAGGCGATCCGCCAGCTCAAGAACGATCTCGGCCGCAACCAGTCGATCTTCGTGCACCTGACGCTGGTGCCCTACATCGCGGCGGCGGGCGAACTGAAGACCAAGCCGACCCAGCATTCCGTCCGCGACCTGACGGCGCTCGGCATCCAGCCCGACGTGCTGGTCTGCCGCTGCGAGCAGCCGCTGCCCAAGGCCGAGCGCGCCAAGATCGCGCTCTTCTGCAACGTGCGCCCCGAGGCGGTGATCCCGGCGCTCGACGCCGAGACCATCTACGGCGTGCCGCAGCAATATCATGCCGAGGGCTTGGACGCCGAGGTGCTGCGCGCCTTCGACATCGATCCCGATTCTACCGCGCCCGATCTGCGCCGCTGGGTGGACATCGAGGATCGCCTCGCCAACCCGGAAGGCGAGGTGACGATCGGCGTCGTCGGCAAATATACCGGCATGAAGGATGCCTATAAGTCGCTGCACGAGGCGCTCGTCCATGGCGGCATCGCCAACCGGGTGAAGGTCAACATCCGCTGGCTGGATGCCGAATTGTTCGAGGCGCCGGAGGCGGATATCGCGCCGGCCCTGGAACCGATGCACGCCATTCTCGTCCCCGGCGGGTTCGGCGAGCGCGGGTCGGAGGGCAAGATCGCGTCCGTCCGCTTCGCACGCGAACGCCGGGTGCCCTATTTCGGCATCTGCCTGGGCATGCAGATGGCCTGCATCGAGGGCGCTCGGAACACGGCGGGGATCGAGAAGGCCTCCACCACCGAATTCGGCCCGACCGACGAGCCGGTGGTCGGCCTGATCACCGAATGGATGACCGAGCAGGGCCTCCAGAAGCGCGAGGAGGGCGGCGATCTCGGCGGCACGATGCGGCTCGGCGCGTATGAGGCGAAGCTGGCGGGCAACAGCCATGTCGCCGCGATCTACGGCGGCACCGACATCTCCGAGCGCCATCGCCACCGCTACGAGGTGAACGTCCACTATAAGGAGCCGCTGGAGAAGGGCGGGCTGGTCTTCTCCGGCATGTCGCCGGACGGCGAGCTGCCCGAGATCGTCGAGCGGCCGGATCATCCCTGGTTCGTCGGCGTGCAGTTCCATCCGGAGCTCAAGAGCAAGCCGTTCGATCCGCACCCGCTGTTCGCGAGCTTCATCGCGGCGGCGCTCAAGCAATCGCGGCTGATGTGATCCCCGTGCTCGTCACCCCGGCGAAAGCTGGGGTCACGGGTGGCGGGCGCCGGGCATGCCAATTGAGATCCCGGCTTTCGCTGGGGTGAGGTTCGGGCTTATTTGATCCCGTCCACCAGGTTCATGGCCGTCTGAACGTCCGCGCTGTCGGCGGCGGCATCGGCATTGTCCTGGGCGTTGGATGCGGTGCCGCGATGCGGCTGGCTGCCGGCGAAGTCGGCAGCGGTCCACAGGATGCCGCCGGCCCAGACCAGCGCCCACCAGCGGCTCTTGAAGATGGTGCGGGACTTGATCGGCAGCATGGACCGATCCTGCCATCACGAGGTTAGCGCGAGGTTACGACGGTCAAGCCCGCTCGTCCCGAGCCTGTTGGCCGGGAAGCGCTTCGATGGGCCCGGCCCGGGCTGAATTGGCCCTAGGGCCCCTCATGCAGCGGATCGGTGCCCGGTGCCGGCGGCTCGCTCGGGGCCACGTCCGGCGCGGTGGGATCGGTGGGCGAGGGCACTGGCGGATCGACCGGCGCGGGAACCGGCACGTCGATGGGCAGGGTGGGATCGGCTTCGGGCGGGCGGGTCGCCATGGACTGTCTCCTTCTCCAGCACAACGCATTGGATTTGCTGGAGGTCCGCTCCGCGGGCAATTCCCTTTCCTTTCAGGGCGAGGGGAGACCTCGGCACGAATCGAAACGCCCGGGCCGATCGGCCCGGGCGTCCCGCGTGACGAATGCTCGTCAGCCCCCTTATGTCGGCTCCAGCCCGCTCGCTGATCCTCCCCCCTCAGAAAGGATCGCGGGGCCTTCGCCCTCCCCGAACCATGGCGTTGCCTGTGTTCGTGGCACCTGCTTACTTCCGAAAATGTCGGCTTGTCACCGGGCTTGGAGGGGCGCGCGGGCGAATGGGTTAACTCTGTGACGATTCCGCAACATAGCGCCACGCTTGTCTCGCGGGCGCCCACCGCATAGAGCCTCGGGCTCCACCGCATTCCGCGGCCTCATGAGAGATCGATGCGCCTTTCCCGCTTTTTCCTGCCCGTTCTGAAGGAATCGCCCGCCGACGCGCAGATTGTCAGCCACAAGCTGATGCTCCGCGCCGGGCTGGTGCGGCAGACCGCCGCCGGCATCTACGCCTGGCTGCCGCTCGGCCAGCGGGTGCTGCAGAAGATCGCGCAGATCGTCCGCGAGGAGCAGGATCGCTCGGGCGCGATCGAACTCCTGATGCCGACGCTGCAATCCGCCGACCTCTGGCGCGAATCGGGCCGCTACGACGCCTATGGTCCCGAGATGCTGCGCATCCGCGACCGGCATGACCGCGACATGCTCTACGGGCCGACCAACGAGGAGATGATCACCACCATCTTCCGGGATTCGGCGCGCAGCTATCGCGACCTGCCGCGCACGCTCTACCATATCCAGTGGAAGTTCCGCGACGAGGTGCGTCCCCGCTTCGGGGTGATGCGCGGCCGCGAATTCCTAATGAAGGACGCCTACAGCTTCGATCTCGACGAGGCCGGCGCGCGGCACAGCTACAACCGGATGTTCGTGGCCTATCTCAACACCTTCGCGCGGATGGGGCTGCGCGCCATCCCGATGCAGGCGGATACCGGCCCGATCGGCGGCGATCTCAGCCACGAATTCATCGTGCTGGCCCCCACCGGCGAGAGCGAGGTGTTCTACCATTCCAACTGGGAGAAGCCGGCGGAGCTTTCCACTGTGGATTTCGACGATGTCGCCGGGCTGCAGTCGATCGTATCCAGCTACACCGCCGATTATGCCGCCACCGACGAGAAGCGCGACCCGGAGGCCGAGGCGGCGGCGGGCGACCAGCTTCGCCAGTCGCGCGGCGTCGAGGTCGGCCATATCTTCTATTTCGGCGAGAAATATTCGAAGCCGATGAACCTGCGCGTGCAGGGGCCGGACGGCGCCGAGGTGATCCCGCACATGGGCTCCTACGGCATCGGCGTCTCGCGCCTGATGGGCGCGATCATCGAGGCGAGCCACGACGACAATGGCATCATCTGGCCGGAGGCGGTGGCCCCCTACAAGGTCGGCATCATCAACATGCGAGTGGACGATGCGGCCTGCACCGCGGCGGCGGACGATCTCTACGCCAGGCTGCAGGCGGCGGGCGTCGAGACGCTGTACGACGATCGCGACGAGCGCGGCGGCGCCAAGTTCGCCACCATGGACCTGATCGGCATCCCCTGGCAGATCGTGATCGGCCCCAAGGGTCTGGCGAAGGGCGTGGTCGAGCTCAAGCGCCGCGCGACGGGCGAGAAGGAAGAGCTCTCGATCGAGGCGGCGCTGGCGAAGGTGGCCGCGTGAATCTCCACTCCGTTCGCCCTGAGCCTGTCGAAGGGCTGCCCTTCTCTCTCGGTGCGAGACAAGGGAAGGGCAGGGCCCTTCGACGCCGCCTGCGGCGTCGCTCAGGACAGGCTTCGACAGGCTCAGCCCGAACGGATATGACGGGGGGCATGCTCGCATGATCCTCGGCCGCACCGAGCGGATGGTGGCCCGGCGCTATCTGCTGCCGGGGCGCGGCGAGGCGTTCATCTTCCTCGTCGCCTCGATCAGCCTTGCGGCCGTGGCACTGGGCGTCGCCGCGCTGATCGTGGTGATGAGCGTGATGAACGGTTTCCGCGCCGAACTGTTCGACAAGATCGTCGGGCTCAACGGCCACGCGGTCGTGCAGGCCTATGTGGACAGGCCCTTCACCAACTGGCAGCAGATTGCGGACGAGGCCAGGGCGACGCCCGGCGTCACCAGCGCCATTCCCCTGATCGAGCAGCCCTTGGCCGCGACGGTCGACGGGCGGAGCGGGCTGATCATCCTGCGCGGCATGCGCCTGAACGATCTGCGCGACACCATCCGGTCGGACGTCAAGCAGGGCAATCTCGCGGAGGTGACGCCGGGCTCCGGCAATGTCGCGATCGGCACCGGCCTCGCGCAGTCGCTCGGCATCGGCGTGGGCGACCAGATCAGCATCGTCAATTTCTCGGGCCAGACCACGCCGTTCGGCACGACGCCGCGCATCGTCAGCTATCGTGTCGCGGCCACCTTCGAGGTCGGCGTCTACGATTATGACAAGGCCTATGTGGTCATGCCGATGGAGGACGCGCAGGAATTGCTGCTGATGGGCAATACCGTCGGCATGGTCGAGCTGCGCGTCACCGATCCCGACAAGGTGACGCAGATCCTGGCCCCGCTGGCCCCCAAGGTGATCCGCGATGGCGTGCTGGTCGACTGGCGGCAGATGAACTCGGCCTTGTTCCAGGCGCTGGAGGTGGAGCGGGTGACGATGTTCGTCGTGCTCGGCATCGTCATCCTGATCGCGGCCTTCAACATCCTGTCGTCGCTCATCATGCTGGTGCGCGCGAAGACGCGCGACATCGCCATCCTGCGCACGATGGGGGCGAGCCGGGGCGCGATGCTGCGCATCTTCATGACCATCGGCATGGCGATCGGCGTGCTGGGCATCTGCGCGGGCATCCTGCTGGGCAGCATCTTCCTCTACTTCCGCCAGGATGTGGTCGATCTGATCCAGGCGATGACGGGCGCGCAGCTGTGGGACCCTTCCGTCCGGATGCTGACCGAGCTGCCGTCCAAGCCCGATCTGCTGGACAATGTCGTGATCGTGGTGATGACCTTGCTGCTGACCTTCCTCGCCACCCTCTATCCGGCGTTCAAGGCGTCGAGCACCGATCCGGTGCAGGTGCTGCGCTATGAGTGAGGTGCTCGCCGTCACCGGCCTGCGCCGTGCCTACAGCCAGGGCGGCCAGACCATCCATGTGCTGCGCGGCGTGGACCTCGCCGTGCGGCAGGGCGAGATCGTCGCGCTGCTCGGCCCCTCGGGCTCGGGCAAGTCGACCATGTTGCAGGCGATCGGGCTGCTGGAGGGCGGCTTCGAGGGCTCGATCCGCATCGCCGGCGAGGAGGCCGCGAAGCTCGACAATGACGGCCGCACCCGCGTGCGGCGCGACCGGCTGGGCTTCGTCTACCAGTTCCACCATCTGCTACCCGATTTCACGGCGGAGGAGAATGTCGTGCTGCCCCAGATCATCCATGGCGCTTCCCGCGCCGAGGCGGATGCGCGGGCCAGGTCGCTGCTGACCACCTTGGGCCTCTCGCACCGGCTGGACCACCGGCCGAGCAAGCTGTCGGGCGGCGAGCAGCAGCGCGTCGCGGTGGCGCGCGCGCTCGCCAACCGGCCGGCCCTGGTGCTGGCCGACGAGCCCACCGGCAATCTCGACGAGGCGACCGCCGACATCGTGCTGGTCGAATTCCTGCGGCTGGTGCGCGAGGAGGGGTCGGCGGCACTGGTCGCGACCCACAATGAGCGGCTCGCGGCCCGGATGGATCGCGTGGTCCGGCTGCACGACGGGGTGCTGGGGTAAGAGTGTCTCCCCTCCCTTTCGGGGAGGGAGACACGCTCAGAGCATCGTCGCCGTCACATAGGCGATGGTCCGGTCCGTGCTCATCACCGCCACCTGCTTGCCGGGCGCCAGCGGCGCGGTGTGATCCGGCTCCGCCGCCGTCATCTCGATATCGGGCTGCTCGATGATCGGCGCCGGCGCCGCCAGCGGTGGCGCGCGCATCACCACGACGGTGCCGCCCACCTGCGTCGCCTGGAAGAGGATGCGGGCGAAGGCGTAGGGAAGGCGGATGCAGCCGTGCGAGGCGGGGCGGCCGGGATTGTAGCCCGCATGCAACGCGATCCCGCCCCAGGTCAGCCGCTGCATGAAGGGCATTGGTGCGTTGGAATAGATGTTGGAGCGGTGGAAGCGCGCTTTCTCCAGGATCGGGAAGGTGCCGGTCGGCGTGCCGTGCCCGCGCCGCCCGCTGGAGATGGCGGCGATGCCGACCAGCGCCTGCCCCTGGAAGACGAAGGCGCGCTGGTTGGTGAGATCGATGGCGACGCTCATCGGCGAGCCGTCGTCGGGATAGGCGGCCCAGCGATACTGGCCGGGGCCGAGCCGCATCGCGTCCGACGGCGTGAAGCGCGAGGGCAGCGCGCGCGCGGGCAGGGGCTTGTCGGCCCAATAGCCGCGCTCGCGCATCGCGACCGGGATGCCGGTCCCGGCGGTCAGCCCGAGGGCGACCAAGGCGAGCAGCAACGGGCGCTTCGGCCTGTGCATCGAGCGATAACCCCTGGAAAAGCGGGACAATGGGAACGCGATACCGGGCAGGGACGGGCGCCTGCCCGTTGCCGTTAACCAAGTCTGTTAACTTGGCATGGGTGCCCGGCGGGCGCCAGCGATTCGGCATGGGAGGGCGATCGATGCGGGATCGAAATTAACCACGAAAGTGGGGCTTTCGGCTGCTGACAGGTGGTCGCATCGCCGGTATGATACTCGCACGCGCCGTCACCCGGCGGCGCGAACATTGGGGGACTATCATGAGCGTGGTCGCCGCGTTGTTGCTTCTGCTGGGGCAACCGTCTTCCGACAATGCCACCCTTCAGCCCGGTGGCGGCACCCTTCATGCCGACAGCGGCGGGATCCCGACGACGCCGCCGCCGCCGCCGCCGAACAGCCCCTATTAAGGCTCGCCGATGGATGCGGCCGAGCAGACGACTGTTTTCGCGCTGCTCTCGGTTTTGTTCTTCGTCATTTCGCTCTTCGCGGACGATGAGCGCTGGTGGAGCTCGGTTGGCTGCACCGGCGTTCTGGTCTGTTACTGGGCGCTCAACACCATTCTCTGGATCTTCCGGATCGTCGAGGACTTCTCGCTGGTCAGCGATCTCGTCTTCGCGGTCGGCCTGCTGGCCCTGGCGCTGAGCACGCGCCGGCTGTGGCTGGTGATCCTCTCCGCGTTGTTCGGGATCAATCTGCTGCTCGATGGGCTGCACCTCGCCGGCCTGATGGACTATAGTGACTGGGCCGAGGCGGGGAACATCACCTTCATCTGCCAGCTCGGCACGGCGAGCTTCCCGGGGCTGGTGCGAATCACGCGCAGCCTGACGGGCTGGATGACCCCCTCGTCGACGGGCTGACCGCACCGCGGACGGTGCATCTCGAAGGTTGTGTCTCCGAAGGATCGAACCGAGGGAGAGATGTCATGACGACGATGATCGCGATGCAGGTGCCGCGGGCCGGCGGCAGGCTGGAACGGGTGGAGCGCGCCATTCCGGAACCCGGCGCGAAGGAGGTGCTGATCGCGGTCCGCGCCTGCGGCGTGTGCCACAGCGATTCGGTGACGGTGGAAGGATTGATGCCCGGCATCGCCTATCCGCGCGTGCCGGGGCATGAGGTGATCGGCACGATCGCGGCGGTCGGGTCGCAGGTCGAGGGCTGGGCGATCGGCGACCGGGCGGGCGTGGGCTGGTTCGGCGGTTCGTGCGGCTGGTGCCCGCGCTGCCGGCGCGGCGACGCCTTCGCCTGCGAGACGATCAGCGCCGCGACCGGCGTGACCCGCGACGGCGGCTATGCCACGCACATGCTGGCGGATGTCTCGGCGGTCGCGCATGTGCCGGACGATCTCGACGAGGTGGAATCCGCGCCTCTGCTGTGCGCCGGCATCACGACCTTCAACGCCATCCGCAACAGCGGGGCGGAGGCGGGGGATCTCGTCGCGATCCACGGTGTCGGCGGGCTCGGCCATCTCGGCATCCAGTTCGCCGCACGGCTGGGCTTCCGCACGGTCGCGGTCAATCGCGGGCGCGACAAGGAAGAGCTCGCCCGCCGGCTCGGCGCGCATGAGTATATCGACAGCGAGGAGGGCGATCCCGCCGCCGCGTTGCAGGCCATGGGCGGGGCGAAGGCGATCATCGCCACCGTCACCCATCCGGGCGCGATGAAGGCGATCGTCGGCGGCCTCGGCCCGCGCGGCACGATGATGGTGATCGGCATCGTCGGCGCCTTCGAGGTGGATACGCTTGGCCTGCTGATGAAGTCGGCCTCCGTGAAGGGCTGGTATTCCGGCGTCGCGGCGGATTCGGAGGACACGCTGGCGTTCAGCAAGCTCACCGGGGTCGCCTCGACCAACGAGATCTTCGCCTTCGAGGACGCGCAGGCGGCCTATGACCGGATGATGAGCGGGAAGGCGCGGTTCCGGGTGGTGTTGAGGATGTGAGCGCAAAGGCGATTGCATATGCGAGCGATTTTCGTGCTTGCCATTCTTAATATCGCTGTTTGGGGAGCATTCGTTGCAATTGCTCCAGGATCGCATTTTGCGTTGCCGGGCTCGTACAAGTTCTGGTGGTTTGACGATGTGCCTTGGGCTGTCGTGATCGCTTCCGTCATCGTGGCGATTTTGCTGACCATTCCGAAATTCCGGGGGATCAGCGGATTTAAGAAGGTATCGGTTGCATTGTTGGTGGGTATGCTCTCAGGGATCCTCCCCTATGTCGCCTGTTCGGGTGGCGGGATTTGACGGGTGAGTGAGAGGCTGTCCATTCCCAAACCGCTTGAACAGCGCCACAGGGATGCGATGCTCGACCTAATTCTCGAGTGGGCGAAGATTGAGGGTTCGCTCGGATGGTTCCTTTCGACGCTCCACGGATTCGACCCCGCAGAAGGAGCCATTCTGATCGAAGGGATGAAAGCCGGACAGATATTTGCTGACGCTCGAAAGGCGATCCGGCAGACGATCGGCGGCGAGAATGCTGCACAGAAGATGAAGCAAGCCTACGAGAGCTATGCTCCGATCCGCAATCGGATCGCTCATTCTTGTTGTGCCGGAATCGATGCAGAAGATAGCGATTTGATCGTCTTCTTGGTTTATTCCAAGGAGGGTGACGGGCTCGCAGTAGAGGTTGATCACATCGATACGGTTAATCGTGCGGCTGCCTATGCAAAAACGCTGAACGATTATCTGTGGGACGCATCGAACCGTGTCGAGAAGCTGCGTAGCAGAAACAACGTAGCGGCCAACTAAAGCCCTCCCTGAAAGGGAGGGGTTTGGGGTGGGTTCGTCACTGGATAGTGCAGCGCCCGCCCCAGGCGAACCCACCCCCGACCCCTCCCTTTCAGGGAGGGGAGAAGAGCAAACAGAAACGGCCGGGCATCGCTGCCCGGCCGCTCCCTCGACCCCGCTCGGGGGCAGTCCTTACGCCTTGCTCGGCGCCTTCTTCTTCGGCGGCGCCTTCTTCTTGGAGCCCTTGGGCGCGGCCGGCGTGATCTCGAAGGCGAGGGCCTCGTCCTTCATCTTCACGCGGACCTCGCCGCCATGGACCAGCTTGCCGAACAGCAGTTCCTCGGCGAGCGGCTGCTTGATCTTCTCCTGGATCAGGCGGCCCATCGGGCGGGCGCCATAGAGCTTGTCGTAGCCCTTCTCGGTCAGCCAGTCGCGGGCATCGTCCTCCAGCGCGATGTGGACGTTGCGATCCGACAGCTGGAGCTCGAGC
>Ga0207671_10004999_pt1 | contig 12412 bp, 8 predicted proteins | sample KBSC24metaG_FD_184352 | JGI IMG/M metagenome (GOLD analysis project Ga0207671, IMG submission 184352) | Corn rhizosphere microbial communities from Kellogg Biological Station, Michigan, USA - KBS C2-4 metaG (SPAdes) (version 2) | ecosystem: Host-associated > Plants > Roots > Rhizosphere > Soil... | reverse complement strand
ACCACCGGCGCCTGCTGCAGCTTTTGCATTAGGGCTTAAATCCGGAAGCATTTTTTTACCATCTATACCTGCACCGCGAATCTGGCCGTTCAGGTATATATCAGTATTAAATGGCTCTTTACTCGCCGCAACCGGGGCGGCATTTTTGCCTTTTCCGGTGCCATTCATATCTTTCCACGCAACCAGGTTGCCACGTTCACGCAGAATATTTTCGTTGGTACGGTCAGTCCTCCATTGACAATAGTCCTGAACCTGGGTCCAGGTAACACCTACAACCGGGTAGTCCTGGAACGCAGGGTGCCTTAAATAGTTATCAACATAAGGTTCGTTGTAAGAAAGGGGCCTGCGCCATACCAGTGTATCCGGAATTGCATTGTAATACAATTCGCGATCATCAGGGAAAGTAATATTAATCCAGTGCATATAGTCGATCCAGTCCTGGTTCGATACCTCTGTTTCGTCCATATAAAACGATGGGATAGTTACCCTGCGCTTTACATTGTTGTACTCATAAGTAACGTCCTGATCTGCACTTCCACCCACCACAAAAGTACCGCCTTCAATAGGGATAAGGCCGGGGCCAGGTGAGGGATGCGTTTGCCGGAAGCGTTCATAACCGCCATTTGTTTTGTCGTTATAAGCCAACCCCGTTTTGCTGGATTGCTCATGTTTACCGCAGCTGCTCAACACAAATCCCGCTCCCGCCAGTACTATTGCAGTCTTAGTAAAAAATACTTTCATATTCTTTTAGTTAATTTAAAGGGTAAATTTAATACATTTTGCCTAAAATGCTAATTTTTTAACTTTTATCTCGATGCTCGTTAAAAGGCCGATCGGCCTTTTAACGAGCAAACTATGTTATATGTTGCATCCCTGATATTTTTTTCGGTGGAAAACTTATTGGTGCAGTTGTACGTAATAGGCAGCAATTAGCATATATTTATTACTTTAAAAGCAAGAGTAAATTTCACTGATGAAGTTTTTATACCGCAAAGCTATTCTGCTGTCTGTTACTGTTTTGTTGCCCGCTCTGGCAATGTCGCAAACAAGCACTAATGGTTCAAATTACTCAACAGCTATACCTACAGCAGTACCTTTCCTGAATATTACACCCGATTCGCGTTCCGGAGCTATGGGAGATGCAGGCGTTGCCATCACCCCAGATGTGAATGCAAATTTCTGGAATCCGTCGAAACTTGCCTACCTGGAGAGCAATGATAATGTGGCATTATCATATAGCCCCTGGCTGCGCCAGCTGGTTCCTGATATCAGTTTGTCCTATTTAAGTTATGCACATAAGCTCGATGACCGCAATACGATCGGGGCTTCATTACGCTATTTTAATTACGGAAGCATACAGCTTACCGACGAAGGACAGAACAACCAGGGCACCTATACGCCGAATGAATTTTCATTAAACACTTCGTTTGCCCGTAAGTTTGGCGAAAGTTTTTCGCTTGGGTTAACTGTGGGTTTTATACATTCCAGCTTGTCAAACGCAGCTTTTGCAACCGGCTCGGGCCAGCAGGCTAAGGCCGGTAATGCACTATCGGCAGGAGTATCGATGTATTATAATAAACCAACCCAGGAATTTGGCACCGACGCCATTTTTGCTTTTGGCGCTCATATCTCCAACATCGGTAATAAAATAAGCTATAGCGATGGCGGTCCGAAATACTTTTTACCCGCTAACCTGAAACTCGGTATAGCAAATACGCTTAACCTGGACGATTATAACCAGGTAACATTTGCCATCGACTTTAACAAGCTTTTGGTGCCTACTCCGCCAATAAGAGATCAGAACGGTAATATCATCAAAGGGAAGGACGATAACGTTTCGGTACCAGCAGGTATTTTCGGTTCTTTTTCCGATGCACCGGGCGGCTTTCACGAAGAATTGCAGGAAATTTCTATATCTCCGGGTGTAGAATATTGGTACAATCAACTGTTCGCAATCCGGGCCGGTTACTTTTATCAAAATGCAAACAAAGGCGGTGCGCATTATTTAACCGCAGGCGTTGGTCTTAAATATGATTCATTCCGTTTCGACTTTTCATACCTCGCTGCAAGCCAGCAAAATAGCCCGCTTGCCAATACTTTACGTTTCACGCTATCAGCCAGTTTTGGTGGCGAAAGAAATTCTAATAAGAGATAATGGCTAAAATTAAGGTTGGGTTTGGATTTGATGTACATCAGTTGCGCGAGGGGCACCCTTTTGTTTTAGGGGGAGTAAATTTGGAACATCACGCAGGAGCTTACGGTCATTCTGATGCCGATGTTTTACTGCATGCCATTTGCGATGCTTTGCTGGGTGCGGCTAACCTGCGCGATATCGGTTACCATTTTTCGAACAAAGATGACCGCTGGAAAGGCATCAGCAGCCTGGTACTGCTACAGCACGTGATGATATTGCTGCGCGAAAAAGGCTGGGAAATCAACAACATCGATGCGATGGTATGCCTCGAAGCGCCAAAAATCAACCCGCATATCCCCGCAATGCAAATTAATATTGCCCGGGCCGCCGGTATAGACGCGGATGACATCTCCATAAAAGCCACTACCAACGAACAGCTTGGCTTTATCGGCCGCGAAGAAGGCATCGTTGCTTACGCTGTTTGTTTGATTGAGAAGTCCGGAAGTCCGGAAAGTCAGTAAAATCCGAAAGGAGAGCGCAGATGTCAACTGATTTATTTGATGACGCTGATACTTTTCTGTTTTTGAACCAAGGCTCAGCCGTCATCAACTATTCTCTACTCTCCGTCTCTAATTACTATCAACCGGCTCATCCTTTTTAATAATCACATTTCCCGTCCTTTTCAACGCGCCCCAGCCACTTAACTCGCCTTTTAAGGCTTTGCGGATAGATTTAAACAGTACGTAGTACATCAGCTGGCGCCATATAAAACGCTGCGGGATGATGTAAACCAGCTTTTTATAGTCCTCTTTTTGCATCCAGAAGGCGATAATAGCCACTATAAAGTCAATCACCACAAAGGCTGCGTAGAATAGCAATATCCTTCCAGGTTTATCACTAAATAAGCCGAATATCATTATCAAATCGGCTAACGGCGAAAACAAAGGCAGGATAATCTGGAACAGCAATATATTAGGCATCCCCAGCATGCCGAAGAACTTGTATTTCTTATTGAACAACGCATCCTTGTTTTTCCAGAAACTCTGGATAACGCCGAAACTCCAGCGGAAGCGTTGCTTTAACAGGCCGTTTAGTGTTTCCGGCGCTTCTGTGTAGGCAATTGCCTCTGCGCAGTTCTTCACAATATAGCCTTGTTTTAATATACGCATAGTCAGGTCGCAATCTTCGGCAAGGGTATCGTAGGTAAAACCGCCTGCTTTATATATTGCTGACTTGCGAAATGCTCCTATCGCTCCGGGAACTACCGTTATACTATTAACCAAATCAAACGCCCTGCGATCCATATTCTGAGCGGTAATGTATTCTATCGACTGCCAGCGGGTAATGATGTTGGTTTCGTTGCCTACCTTTACGGTACCTGCAACGGCCCCGATTTCTTCATCCGAAAAATAGGTCATCAAATGGTAAATGGCGTCGTCCTTTAGCTGGGTATCGGCATCTATACATACCACAAAATCGTATTGCGCATGGCTTATGCCAAAATTTAGCGCCGACGCTTTCCCGCCATTTGGCTTGGTCAATACTTTTACCAGCGGATGGTTGCCGTAAGCGTTATTTACCAACTCGTAGGTTTTATCCTTGGAGCCATCGTCAATAAAAATTATCTCAAAAATATTGTACTCGGTTTTTAGGAGGCTTTGAATTGTTTTTATGGCCGTTACTTCCTCATTATAGCCAGGTACAATAATGCTTACCGCAGGTAATGCCGCCGGGTCAATAATGGTCCGGTTAACCTTTCTGTCTTCGCTATACTGCCTTACCGCTAAAATGCCGATGAGGATTACACGCCCTATTGCCAGGAAAATAGCCGAAAGAAACAGGTATAATAAAAACCAGTTACCATAGAAGTAGAACTGTATCCAGATATTATACAACGTGCCCAAAATACCCGAATTGGCGTCGTCCTTAATTGGTGGCATTAAGTCGTCTTTAGTTTTTCCCAGCACATCGGCGATGGTGGTAAACTTGTAGCCATGACTTTTAAAGAAATGTATAATTTCGGGCAAAGCCTTCACTGTTTCTTCGCGCGTATCACCACCTGCATCATGCAAAAGCAACATCGAGCCCGCATCTTTTTGCCTGATCGTACGGGCAATAATGCTGTCAGCGGTAACACCCGGTTGCCAATCCCACGGGTCTATTGATTCACCTATATTGATATAGCTTTGCTTGCGGCTTTCTGCCACCGGGATAACCTCTGCTAGTGTTTGCGGCTCGGCATCAGCATTAAATGGCGGCCTGAATAAAATGGTACTGCGCCCGGTTACCGATTCAATCAGCTTACGGGTAGCATTCAATTCCAGGTTTACGCGTTGAATACTTACAGTCGATATATCCGGATGAAAGAAGGTGTGATTGCCTATTTCGTAGCCTTCTTCAAATTCGCGCCTTAGGATAGATATATTCTTTTCGGCCATCGAACCAACCACAAAAAATGCAGCAGGTACTTTTTCGCGTTTTAAAATATCAAGAATGCGAGGCGTATAGTCAGGGTCGGGACCATCGTCAAATGTCAGCACGATTTTACCTGGCGCATAACCGTACTTCCTGATCACATATTTGGTAGGCAGTTTTTTGTAAACCTGGTTGGTGATAACAAAGTTATCGGGATTGAGATGGACGTCGATATGCCCGGTATCAGGCGTTGTAATCAAGTCGAGCACCTCGCCATTGCCGTCGTAGTCTATTTTATTATTTAACCCTACGGTTGTGAGCCGTCGTACATCAACACCGGTTTTGCGTAAAGAGTCAATAGAAAGATTTTTCGGAAAGAAGGTCCACAAACGCGGGTCTTCAGCCCCTAAACGCCATAGGGCAATACCGCCGGTAGCCCAATCGTCGGCCATGCGGATGACATTGAAATTGGTTCCTGCATCCGTAAAATAAACGGTATGCTCAAGGCTATCGTCGTCAAAATAAGTATAGTGCAGGTTAGCCGATATTGGGTCGAAGGTAATATTACTTTTATTTTCCTGCGCAATACTAATAGCCTGGGGATAACCGATAGCCTTGCCAACACTGCCTTCCGGCCAGTCGACAGCACCGCCGGCAACAGTTAATATTACTTTTTCGCTCGGTATTTTTGAACATACCTCATCCAGTATTTGTTCTACCCAATGCTGGTTTGATAAATCGCCGGCGTTGCTGCTTTCGTTGTGCTGGTCTATAGCCATCACAAATAAAAAGTCGTTAATTTTTGCCAGCCGCTCCAGGTTAAACTGGTGGTCATCAGGTATCACGTTTTGGGTTACCAACAGGCCTTCGGCGTGCAGAACATTGTAAAGATCATTCTCAAAAGCGACATAATTTTTGCTGTTGTGATCTTTTATATCATCAAAATCAAGGTTTACACCCTGGAATTTCAGTCTCTTTAGATTCCGGACAATGCTGTTAATAAATTCTGCGCGCAGCGCCTTATCCTTAATTATACGCTCAACGTCCTTACTGTCGTACCCACCTGTGGCATTGTTATAATTCACATAGTTAGACAGCGACATCAGCACCGGCTTTTTGAATTTTTTGTTGATGTTAATAAGCCCTGTGTCCACATTGGCTACGATAGTATCCCGCTTAGGCATTATAAAAAAGCCCTCACTAACCACCATGTCCAACTTGGTAATGTTATCTACAAGAGAGTTGTACGCCTGCGCCTCCCACGGGCGATAAAATGCAGCGTTTATGCGGTCTTTGTTGTTCGGACGCTTTAGCTGGTGTAAATGGCGTGTTTTTGCAAGTTTCTCTATTTCGTTTTTATCGATTTTAAAGTCCTTGAACTTTTTTGATTTTTTAAGCAGGTCAAGCTCTTCCTTGGTCAGCTTCTTAGGAGTCGGGTTTAAATTCGGTAAGCTGGGGTAATGTTTGGAAGTCACTGTAATGGCTGCAGCTACCACACTGGCAACCAGTATAATAATAATTGCGCGGCTAAGCCACTTAAAACGGATCCATCTGCTCGGGGTATCAGTTTGAAAAACCTGTTTATCGGCCATTAAATTTTATCAAATAAATAAAATACTATCCTGGATTGAGGTATATAAATTGGCTTATATCGTTATTTGGATAATTTTTCCGGTTCGATAGCTGAAAAATCGACGCCACATTTGCAGTTACTTCCACAGCTTTTTTTTGCAAACAAATTTTTATACATCAGCCTGCCCACATAAAAAACAGCCGCCGCAAAAAGTATCGCTATAATGATTAACTGGATATTCACGTCACAAATTTAATACAATTTATATTTAATGTAGACAAGCGAAGTACGATTTGGTTTAAGATTGATGTGAGATATGAGATTTGAGACGTGAGATAGTTGAAAATAGTGTTGTATTTTTATCTCAAATCTCCCGTCTCAAATCTCATATCTGCTAAAAAAAGCAATCGTGCCGCCAACCCAGTCGAAATCCTTGTTGTAGCGTACGCCAATCATTTTACCGCGGCTCAGGCGAGCCAGGTTTATGGCTAAGGTTGGTTTTTCGTCGCCATCGGGCCAAAGATATAGCAGGCGGATTTCGGCTTTAACTCCTCCATCGGGGGCCTGTACTATCGGCTCGTAGTTTACTTTTTCCTGTAATATCCAGTTCTCGGGGTCTTTGATGTTTTCAATGTCGTCTTGTTTAACGTCGATGATAACGCCTTGCCCGGCAAAAGAGAATAATGGTTTCAGTACATAATGCTCCAAATCTGCCGGTATTTCATTAAGCTGATGAACGAATTGTGTTTTAGGAATATAATCGCCTTTCAGAAACGGCATAGTAAACTTGCTGATGCGGTAAAACCAGTTGGGGTGGGTTATCCATTCCACATCCAGTGGCTGCCTTACATCAACTACTTTATCAAAAATATGGGCATCACTTTCTATTTCATCAAATATCAACCGGTTATAAATGCGCTTGATGCGTTGTTTTTCGCCATTATGCTGATAAAAAAGCCGGTCACCTTCCTGTTGCAGGTCACTTAACGAAACCACGGGCGTACCTATAATTTTCAATGTTTGCAGGAAATCAACATAGGTTTTTTGCTGAAAGGCGTCAACATCCATTACAACCACCTCTTCAGGTTTGCAATCACCTACAATCGTTTTTCGCAGCAATTCAACATAGCTTTCCCTGTCGAGACCATTAAAATAAACGGTTTGATTACCAGGAATATCAAAGTTTGTGCGAAACTCATCACCCATTTTTACCTGGAAACCAAATAACGACGGAAAGCCCTGCAACTCGATGAGCTTTGGTACAATGTTGCCGGCTTCGTCCTTGCAAACCCCAAAATCAAGCGCGATAAAGTGCGCGTGGTCATTCTCATTAGCCACGCGCCATTTTTCGGGGATAGCACGTTCGGTTAACTCCTTAAAATTGGGTTGTAAAATAGTGGCGATAATATCGTTGCCGGCGGTAATAAGCCTGTCCCTGAAATCATCCGTCAAAAATACCGGCGTTTCCGCCACACGGAAGGGGATAGGTCCGCCCAGCCCTTCGCTCAATGCGCTTAAAAAGTTTTGATACTTTTCGTCGGTAAAGTTTGCGTTGTATGTTTTTCGGATGGATGGGTTCATAATGCCTTTCAAAAGAATGTATGCGGGGCGGATTTGACAACTTTCTAAAAGTTGTCAAATCTAATTTTTCGCGTTTCGAATTATGTGGTGCTCAAACTGCATGGTGACAACCTGTCCGTGGGAGACGCGAAGCATCGCGTCTCTACATTAACCATGTTTTATATCCGTTTCAATCCCTCAAATCCCCTAAATCCTGGTTCAGGCTTCCTGGAAATTCATCACTGCCTGGTCCAAAAAGTTCGGGATCATGGTATTTTGGGTGTGCGTTATTTTATCCGGGTCGTCCAGCCGCTCCAGCATTTCGTTATATTTATCTATGCCGTGCTCGTTTACCACATCTTTCTTTTTCTCTTCTTTCAACAGTAACGATTTTACACCCTTTGAATCTGCCTCAGGGTGGAATTGCGTTGAGAAAAAATATTCACTAAAGCGGACAGCCATCATCGCGCGCGGCAAATCCACATGCGGCCTTTCTTTCTCTACAGCAAGCAGTTGCATGCCCAAATCTGTAAAACGTTTTTCGTCTGGATTTATCACCTGCCAAAGCCTGGAGTCAACAGTGTAAAATGGGTCGGCCATATTTTCAAATACCGGGTCATGTTTACCGGCAGTAGTTTGGTGCACGGGCAACACGCCAAACGATGGCGATTTGCGCATATTTACATGCCCCAACCCATACTTGCGGCACATCAGCTGGAAGGAATGGCAAACAAAGAAGCCGTATTTTTTCTGTGATGTGTTCGACAGGTTATGGTCTTCCAGCTTATCAACCAGCTGAAAATACTTTTTCTCCCACTCGCTTCCCTCACTTTCCAGCGGGTCGCCGGGGCCACCGCTTGAAATGTAAATGTCAAATTCAGTTCCCGGCATTTCAACCTTTTTGCGTACGTCAAATACCTCGTAGCTAAGGTTAAGTTCATTTTTTACCTTGTATCTGTCTAAAATCTCACGGAAACCGCGCATGCCCTCGTTTGCAACCCCGTCATAAAAATCAAGTATGGCAACTTTAATTTCCGGCTTATCTAAATGTATCATCTTAAAATTATATTCCCTTTAACGTTTGCGACGTAATGTAGTCCACAACGTCTGCAAAGTTATTATTTTGCTGGTAAACTGCTAATTGCCTGTCTGCCCCGGTGCCATGCTCCAAAATTTTGTGAACATAATTCAAATCTTCGCGGCAACCCAGGTCGTCAACTACATCATCAACAAAATCCAATAGCTCCAGTATCAGCGAACGGGTGTTTACCTCCATCTCCTTACCGAAGTCAATCATTTTACCGTCGATGCCGTAACGGGCGGCACGCCATTTGTTTTCATTAATAAGCGCCCTGTTATAGCTGATGAACGACATGTTTTGCAGCCTTAGCTTATACAACTTTGCGCATAACGCCTGGAATAAAGCAACGAAGGTCATTGTTTCATCAATCAGCATAGGGCAATCGCAAATGCGGAACTCTATAGTCTCGAAGAACGGATGCACGCGTATGTCCCACCATATCTTTTTAGCATTGTCAATACAGTTGGTTTTTACCAGCAGCTTGATATAGTTGTCATATTCTTCAATGCTGCTGAAATAATCGGGAATACCTGTACGCGGGAACTTATCGAATACCTTAGTCCTGAATGATTTATAACCGGTGTTACGGCCTTCCCAGAACGGCGAATTAGTTGACAGTGCATACACGTGTGGCAAAAAGTACCTTACCTGGTTCGCTATGTGGATAGCCATTTCGCGTGACTGTATGCCGACATGCACGTGAAGACCGAAGATGAGGTTCGAGCGTGCGGCCTCCTGCAATTCGTCCACAATTTCAAAATACCGCGGATGGTCGGTTATCAGTTGGTGCTGCCAGTGAGAGAACGGATGGGTGCCTGCAGCGCCGATGCGCAGGCCGATGTCGCCGGCCAACTGCGCTACGGTACCGCGGAGCTTGGTTACCTCTTTGCGGGCTTCGCCGGTATTATGGCAAATATGCGTACCTACCTCAACCACCGCCTGGTGCATCTCGGCCTTAACCTGGTCTTCGTGTATTTTTTGAGCGGCGTCAACAATTTTTTGCTCATGCGATGTCAGTTCCCTGCTCACAGGGTCAACCACCATGAATTCTTCTTCGACACCTAGGGTGAATTCGTTCATATTAATTGCCTTCTATAATTTGGTTTTGGTTGGTTTTTCATCCATAGCAATGGGTTTTAAACCCATTGCTATCTAAAGCCATCGCTTATTTTTTGGTTGTTCTTTTCGGTTTTACCGGGCCTGATATGATTGTACCTTCATCAGTAATCGGGTGATCTACCTGGCCGGTAGTTGCTTCTTTTTTATCGGCTTTCTTCTCAACCTTTTTCTCTGATGATAGCAAATGTTCCTTAGCAGCGCCGGTCTTTACATACTCGCCCCAGGTAAGGTTATCGGCATCGTCTTTCTGTTTTTTCGCCCGCTCTATAGCATAATCGGCAGCGGTTTCAACTACCCAGTCGAAATTATCCTGACCAACACTGGTTACCTCGGCGTCAGGGGCTGGGTTGCAGAAGTCGATGGCGTAAGGCACACCGTTGCGGATGGCGAATTCAACGGTGTTAAAATCGTAGCCTAAATATTTATTGAGTTTAATAACATAATTCTTTACGGTTTCCAGCAGTTTTTTTGCTGCAGGTGCCTTGCCGTGCTCGTAGCGCAGGTGGTGCGGATTGCGGGGCTCGTATTGCATAATGCGCACGTGCTTGCCGCCTATGCAATAGCAGCGGAAATAATCCTCAAAAATAATCTCCTCCTGCAGCATCATCACATATTGCTTGGTGCGGCTGTATTTATCCCACATCTCATCCAGGTTGTTTATCTGGTAAACTTCTTTCCAGCCGCCCCCGTCAAACGGTTTCATATACGCCGGGAAGCCTACATAATTGAATATGCCTTCCCAATCCAGCGGGTAAGCCAGGTTGCGGAATGACTCGCCGGTAGTATCGTCCGGAAGCTCTTTTGATGGCAGTATCACCGTTTTCGGCACCGGAACGCCAATCTTTACGGCAAGTGCATTGTTAAAAAACTTCTCATCGGCGCTCCACCAGAACGGGTTATTGATTACTGCCGTTCCGGTTATGGCGGCATTTTTTAGCATGGCCCGGTAAAAGGGCACATCCTGCGATATACGGTCGATAATTACCGAATAACCCTGTGGTTCGGCTTGCATAACCTTATCAATGCGCACAAACTCCGCGCCTATATTTTTCTCAGCCTTTTGATTTACGCGCTCTACAAACGCCTGCGGAAATGATTTTTCCTGTCCGAATAAGATGCCTATTTTTTTCATGGGTGATGGGTAATTAGTTTGCAGCCGGGCTGCTTGTTACGGATATATTAAATTAAGTCAATAATCTCAAATCTAACGAATTGTCGACAGGTAATGCGGAAACATCTCCTTCCATATAGGCCAGTCGTGACTGGCAAACGGGCGGACATCCAACCAATGGTTAATATGCTTTTGGTTCAAAATGTTTGACAGCCGGTTATTATCTTCGCGGCAAATATCATGCTCGGCAGTGCCTAAAATAATATTCATATGCCACAGGTCGGGCTGGTTGCTACCGGGTAGGTAATCCACCGGGTTGTTATAAAAAACATCGTCACTATAAAAGCCATCCATAAACTGCTTGACGTCGAATGCTCCGCTCATACTAAACATATTGCCAACTTTGTCCGGGTGCTTTAACGCAAAATTGGCTGCATGGTAACCGCCAAAACTGCAGCCGGCAGCAGCCACTTTACCCACACCTGTTTCCTGCATAGCCCAGGGCGCCAGCTCTTCGGCCAGCATTTTATCGTACCAGTTGTAGCGGCTGGCCCGCTCCAGTGGATGCACGCCTTTATTGTACCAGGTAAGCCAGTCGAAGCTATCGGGGCAATATATTTTTACCAGGCCTTCATTAATAAACCAGCTTACACTATCAATCAGGCCTTCATCTTTATTCTGAAAATACTTTCCCTGCGATGTCGGAAACAGGATGATAGGGTAGCCCCGGTCGCCAAAAACCAGCATCTCTACATCTGTCCCTAAGTTTTGGGAGTACCAGCGGTGATATTTTTCTACCAAAGTATTTGTATTTATTTATGAATGTAAGGTAGAAAATTTAATTTGAAAATTTGACGATGTGTCGATTTGAAAATTTAAGAAAGTTGTTAATTATCAAATCAATATCATCAAATCGCCAGATTGCCGAATCTTCAAAATCAAATCCGTAAATTTGCGGCCTTAATTAATTGAATAGAGATGTACGCGAGCTGGCAGGAGATGGAGATCACTATCACTGAAACAAATATTACCCTTAAATCGGATGTGCTGAAGCGCGATGTAGCATGCACGCTGCTGATGCCTGAAGATGGCGAAATAACCGAACCCCTTAATTTATTATTACTGAACGACGGCCAGGAGCTTGAAGCCTTACAGCTGAAAGATACCTTAACGGAGCTGACGAATTACGGCCGCATTAAGCCTGTGCTGGTAGTTGCTATCCATTCCGGCGAAGAACGCCTGCAGGAATACGGCACCGCCGGTAAACCCGATTTTAAAAAGCGCGGTACAAAGGCCACCTTGTATACCGAGTTTATCAAGACAGAATTACTCCCCGGCATCAGCAAGCTTAGCGGAATCGAGAAGTTTAATTCAACGGTTTATGCAGGTTTTTCTTTAGGTGGATTATCCGCTTTGGAT
>Ga0207671_10004994_pt1 | contig 12420 bp, 15 predicted proteins | sample KBSC24metaG_FD_184352 | JGI IMG/M metagenome (GOLD analysis project Ga0207671, IMG submission 184352) | Corn rhizosphere microbial communities from Kellogg Biological Station, Michigan, USA - KBS C2-4 metaG (SPAdes) (version 2) | ecosystem: Host-associated > Plants > Roots > Rhizosphere > Soil... | reverse complement strand
ATTTATTTTGTTAATAAAGGTTGCCTGTACTTGTTTTATGAAGATAATGAAGAAAAGCAGGTGATACATTTTGCATTGGAAAACTGGTGGATAACAGACTATAAAACTTTTCCTGATAGGAAACCTGCTGTTTATGCGATCGCCGCTATGGAAGATTCGGAAATTACCTGTATAAGCAGGAAAAACTACGAAACGCTACTGTTACAATTCCCCTTATTGGCTCTATATTTCAATAAAATTCATGAACGGGCTTATGGAGCAGCCTTATATAAGCAAAAAACATTTGCTACAGTATCTAAAGAGGATTTCTATCGTTATTTCAGAAATACTTATCCTGAATTGATCCAAAGAATTCCGGATCCTGTTTTTGCCAGCTACATGGGTGTTTCATTAGAAATATTAAAGGCTTACCAGGACCTATATGTTTCTTAAACCAGCTTAAGTTTTTCCGCCCGGGGTATCTTCATCTTTGTATTATATAATTAACCTTAAATAATACAGATCATGAAAATAGTAGTTATCGGCGGTACCGGCCTTATTGGTAGCCAAACAGTAAAACAATTACAAAACAGTGGGCACGAGGTAATTGCCGCTTCGCCCAACAATGGTGTCAATACACTTACCGGCGAAGGTTTAAAAGAAGTGCTGCAGGGTGCGCAGGTAGTAGTGGATGTATCCAACTCACCTTCTTTTGAAGATAATGCGGTGATGGACTTTTTTAAAAAGGCTAACGAAAATCTATTACCAGCAGAAAAGGCAGCAGGTGTGCAGCATCATATCGCCTTATCGGTAGTGGGTACTCAAAAACTACAGGCTAGTGGTTATTTCCGTGCCAAACAAGTACAGGAAGACATGATCAAAGCATCGGGTATTCCTTATACCATTGTTCATGCTACACAGTTTTTTGAGTTTGCGGGAGGTATTGTTCAAATGAGTATGGTCGACGGAAAAATAATAGTACCGGCAGCCAACATTCAGCCTATCGCGAGCAAAGATGTGGCAGCCTTTATGGCCGAAACAGCACTACAAAAACCAGCAAATAAGATCCTGGAAATAGGAGGGTCCGAAAAGTTTGATATGGCAGTATGGGTAAAGCAATATTTGCAGGCAACCCATAAAAACTACGAGGTTGCCTCTGATACTCATGCCCTGTATTCAGGAGCTCCATTAACTATTGATACTCTAGCGCCCGAAGCTGCTGTTTCCCTGGGCAAAACTAAATACGCGGAATGGATCGCGATACCCGAAAATCAGCGATAAGAGCACCGTATAAAATTCGTGATAGTTATACTAACCGTCAAATGATCAATTTATTAAAAATAAAAATGAACAGCGAACAATTAATCGAATTAACTAAAGAGCTCATCTATGAGGCGACGCATTTTAATGTACCGTATGTAAAGCAAATTTATGCGGATAATTTGCTCATAGTAAAAGTTGATGAAAATGGTGTAGTAGACACCATGAACAAAGAACAGCTTGTAGGATTTGTTCAGGGAAATAAGGATTCAAATGCGGCACCGCTATCCACTAAAGCCGAGTTTCATTACGCTGTTTGTGATGAAAACATGGGTATGGTGATCATCACCCGCGATCTGGAACAGGATGGGCCGGCAGGAAGAAAGTTCATTACACTGATCTGGGAATATTTATCAGGAAGATGGCAGGTTGTAAAAGAATCATTCGTGCCACGTAGCTAGCAGCAAGCCCATACCTCCCTGTATCGGGCTTATTATATAAAGCCAGGAATCTAACTAAAGAAAATCCGCATACTAATAAAGGTATGCGGATTAAATAAAAGCGATATCAAATGCTAATTAGGCTTCTGATGCTTCTTCAGCTGCTTGTATAATTACCCTTGCAACAATCTCAGGCTGCGACATAAAGATCACGTGACTGCCTTTAACTTCGGTTACTTTTGTGTTAGACCGGCTGTACATATTTCTTTGTATATCCGGGTTAATGCTTTTATCTTCGGTAGCGATCAAACCATAGGCTGGTTTGTGCCTCCAGGCTGCATCAGTGATCGGGCTTACAAATCCTTTAGCATAAAATGCTCCCTGTGAGGCATACATAAATGCTGCTTCATCCGCATCGATATCAGCACAAAAGCCCGCATGATATTTATCTTTGTCATAGTATACAATGCCTTTTTCGTCAGGAGGCAATACTCCGTTTTCGGGTGCTGGCGGAGCGGTTTGTAGCCATTGCAGGGCCGATTCACCATTGTCGGGCTGGAATGCTGCTATATATACCAGGGCAGCAACATTTGGGTGGTTACCGGCTTCGGTGATCACAGCACCTCCCCAGGAATGACCGGCAAGAATTGCAGGGCCACCGATCCTGTCTAAAGCAACATGTGTTGCCAAAACATCATCTTCCAATGAAGTTAAAGGATTCTGTACAACTGATACGTTATACCCTTTTTTAGTTAGTTCGTTATAAAGCGCTTTAAAGCCTGAACCGTCGGCGAATGCACCGTGCACCAGCACTACATTCTTTACATTTGAGTTTTTCATTGTTTTGTGAGTTAATGTTGTTTGAATGATTTAATAATACAAAGATGCAGCTTCAGTCAATGCTGGGGAATACAAGGATTTCCCGAAGAATTGTAATTATTTCCCTTGATGTTTTTTTTGCGCTTATAAAAAAACAAGATCCGCAAGCTTGCAACTCGCGGATCTCTTAATTTTATTTGCTTATCGTTGATATTCAATTCAAATGGCGGTAGTCACTTGGCGCATAACCTGTTTTACTTTTAAACAACCTGGTGAAATGCGACGGATGGTCGAAGCCCAGGGTATAGGCAATTTCGCTCACCGATTTTTGCGTACTCCATAATAACGACTTGGCCTTATCCACCAATTGTAAATGAATGTACTCCTGCGTGGTCTTACCTGTAAAGCGTTGCAGCAGATCAGATAAATAATTTGGCGAAAAGTTCATCCGCGAAGCAAAATAGCTCACATTAGGTAAGCCGGTATCTATCAGCGTTTCCTGTGCAAAATAGTCTTTCACCAGCTTTTCAAATTCCTGCACTACATCAATATTCGCCTTTTCCCGGGTATAAAACTGGCGATCGTAAAAGCGGCTACAGTAGTTGAGCAACAATTCAATATTAGCTTGTATCAAACCGTTAGTATGCTTATCAATATTCTGCAGGTATTCTTTACGGATGTTTTGGACGCAGGTGTTCAGGATAATTTTTTCGTCTTCCGATACATGTAATGCTTCGTTTGCTTCATAATTAAAGAAGGAATATTCCATCATTTTGCGGCCTAATGCACCGGTATTGACCATATCCGGATGGAAGAACAATCCCCAGCCTTCTTCTATGTGTAATTCCGGGCTGGGAGATACAATTTGCCCCGGCCCCGTGAACATCAGCGATCCTTCGCTGAAATCGTAATAAGAGCGTCCATATCTGAGCGTACCGCTGAATTTTTTACAAAAGATGGTGTAAAAACCTACCCGGTAAGTCGCTGCATCTTTAGGGCGATCGATCTGGTCGTTGCCAAAATCAATCACCGAGATTAAAGGATGTTTTGGTTTACCTACACTATAAAGCTCATGCAGCTCACTGATGGATTCAATATCGACATAGGATTCTGGCATACAGGTAAATTTAAGAATTCAATTTACAGATCGAAAGCATGGATGTTATTTAATGAAATAACCACGCATCTGCCGCATATAATTTGGGTCGCTGTTCTGGTATTTGGCATCGATGAAGAAGTTAGCATCTGCACCAACCGTATAACGCAGGCGATCGGTATTATCGATGGCTGCTTCATAAATAGTTTGAGCAACTTCTTCGGCCGTGGCTTTACGCAAATGGGCGGCGGCTTCCGCATAATTGTTAAAGAAACCGGCAAATATGGGGTCATAGACGGTAATATCATTTTTGATCATATCAACCGCACCACGGAAATTGGTAGCTATGCTGCCCGGTTCAACAAGCTTAACAGAAATGCCTAAGGCATACAGTTCATGTGCAAGTGATTCTGAAAGCCCTTCAACGGCGAACTTAGTGCTATGATACAGGCCGCCAAAAGGAAAAGTTATTTGCCCGCCCATCGACGAGATATTAATGATGGTACCGCTGCCCCGCGAACGAAGGTGCGGTAATATAGAACGGGTAACGGCCATTAATCCAAAAACATTTACGTTAAATTGCCTGCGGATCTGTTCGTCACTGGCCGATTCGAAAACGCCGACCAGCGCGTAACCCGCATTGTTAAGGAGGGTATCTATTTGGCCGAAACGAGCGATACCTTCTTCAATAGCAGCTGTGATAGACAATTGCTCCTCTACGTCGAGATGGGTAACCAGTACGTCGTTCAGTTTATTAAGTTCCTGTTCTTTTTCGGGCGAACGCATGGTAGCGATAACATTCCAGCCTTTTTGTTGAAATAGTTTGGCGGCATCCCGGCCAATGCCCGAGGATGCACCAGTGATCAATATGGTCTTTTTCATGATTTGTATCTTTTTGTTGATACAAAGTTCCGGATACCACGCCTATATGGCTTGACAATATCTACGCAATACTTGACTATTTCAGGGTAGGTGTATGTACTTTATGAGTTACTCTACCGTAAAACTCCCATGTCAAATCTTTTGCGCCTTTACAAATAACTCAGCCACCATTTTCCTTTGTTGGTCTGTTTATAAGCATCGTAGCGTTTGCATAAAGGATATAAAGCGATCACTAATCCTATCCAGATCAGATAAGCAACAGGTAACGAAAATCCATAACCTTTCAGATCTGTGGTAAACCAGATGGGTTTTGTTAAGATCCATCTTTCCCAGTCCTGACCGGGTGTGAGTGTTGATGCAATGAGTGCCACTAAATGGATCACATAGATATGAATGAGATAATAGAACATGGGTACTCTGCCATATACAGAAACAACTTTTACAACAGCTCCTTTTAATTTTTCAGTAAACGAAAGGAATAGAAATGCCCCACCCAATGTTAATAAGACGTACAATAGGGATGGTGGATATTTATTTACTTTAATAAAGGACAGGAACGTAAAAAAAGTATTTTTTTGAACACTCCATTTTACCGGGTCGCCATACAGATTTGTGTAACGCAGCACGATAAACGCGGCAATGGAAAAACAACCAAGCAGCAATAAATTTTTTTGTCTTTTTTGAACATTGTAATCTGCAGTATACCATGAGCCAAGACAATATCCTAATGGCATTATAGCCACCAGCGGAATAATAGGGTAGCCTACCAAAAGAATTTCCTTATGCCAGGTAAAAAACTGCTGGTCATGAAGTACCGACCAGCCAAAGGCCGACAACGAATTACCTGCCACATGAATATTATCTAAAAGATTATGACCTGCAACTATTAGAATACAAATACCAAGGATCAATTTTTTAGGCAGATAGATCAGTGCGGCTAATACGATCATACTTACACCCAATGCCCATATGGTAATAAAGAAAAACATGGGGAAGGTAATGTTGAAATTCCAGCCAAAATTAACCACGATCATTTCGAGAAAGATGAGCCACAACCCCCTTTTTACAAGGAATACAGATAATTCACTTTTAGTTTTCTTTTGCCCGATGAGGTATGCGGAAGTTCCCGCTAAGAGCATAAATATGGGCGCGCAAAAATGAGTGATCCATCTTGTGAAAAATAAAATGCCACTTGTTTTTGTCAGATCCAGCGGATCATAAAAAAATGAACCGGCGTATAAATAATCCCTTACATGGTCAAGGGCCATAATGATCATAATAGCGCCGCGAAGAAAATCAATAGATGTTATCCGGTTCTTTATAATTGTGTTCATTCAGGTTTTAGTTGAATATAAAAGTAGCTTTTACAAATTGAATTTAATAATATTCAATTCTGCTTTACAACTTCATTATTTGCCGGTGATAGCCTGCGTTATTTAAATGCTTTATGAAAAGATGCTTATCACAATTTTAGCTTGTGGTTGGTGTTATCACCCTGTTGCTAATTTATAAAAGTATAAACGTTTATAAAAGCATAAATGCAAAAAGCCTCAATCTTTCGATCTGAGGCTTTGAATTAAAGTAAAAATTTGATCTTAGATTATTACCCTCCCTTTGGGCAAATACAAATGGTCGCAAAATGCCCCCTCAAATTGTCATGATTGCCCCTTGTGCGCGTATCCCGTCCGTTTTAACTTTATATCAACATTAAACTAAGAGTAAACAAAATGAGAAAGATCAGAATTTTCGAACATATCTCGCTGGATGGCGTGATTGAACATGACGGAGACTACACCTATGGCGCATGGACTACACCTTATAGAAGCCCTGCCGGGGCGGCAATGCTCTTAGAGGCATACGGGCCGAACTTTGACCTGCTGCTTGCCCGCCACACCTACGATATATTTAGTGGCTTTTGGCCTACTGCTGGCGATTTCCCGATGGCAAATGCTATAAACGCTGCAACGAAACACATCGCAACCCACAGGCCAGACAGCCTGGAATGGGGACCGGTGCAGCATTTGGACCAGGACATTATAAAGGCGATTCGTGATCTCAAATCAACAGACGGCCCCGATCTGATCGTAGTAGGAAGCTCGACGCTAACGTCTGTGTTACTTGACCAGGGACTGGCTGACGAGGTTGTGCTCATCACTTATCCGGTTTTGCTTGGCCGGGGTAAACGCTTATTGGCTGACAGTATTGACGCCCGGGAACTTGTTTTTGTTGACTCGAAGAGCACCCCCACCGGTATACTCGTTAACACTTATCGCCACGTTGGAGCGCTGAAAAAGTAATCTTTTGCCGGCGCGGGTGAATGAGTTACGGACTACAGGAATAAAAATTGTAAAAAAACAAAAGCCCTGATACGGGTATGTATCAGGACTTTGTAATCAAACCGACGTCCCCACGAACCAATTTTTAAATGACTTGAAAAAGATTAGCCGCACTATTTGATGATTAAGGCCGATTGGAAATATCTAACCCGTTTTTAATTGAATCATTTTATATACTAATGAAACACTTTATTTTTTATTGATATAAATAAGTTTTAAAAAAAATCCGACCGTTTCGCGATGCTGGTTCGTCTATAGCTAAAAATTAAACTTATGACGAATTTAAAAGACAAAGTAGCTGTAGTATTTGCGGCATCCGGTGATATTGCGGGTGCTGTGGCGCGATCGTTTACAGAAAACGGGGCCAAAGTTTATGTAACAGGCCGGAATCTGGAAGCGGTAAAGGTATTGGCACAGGAAATTAATGCGGAAGCGGCCCAGGTGGACGCTCAGGATGAAGCTGAAATTGACGACTTCTTGAAAAAAGTTACAGGCGAAAATGGGCGCTTGGATGTGGTGTTCAATGGCATCGGCGTGAACTATGAGGAGATGGGCGGACGGCCTGCTACGATGGAGGCATCATTTGTGCATTTTATGGCGCCGGTAGAAAAGATTTGCGGTTCGCAATTCCTGACTTCAAGGATTGCGGCCAGGTACATGTTGCAGGCGGGGTCTGAAGGTACAGTGTTATTGCTGACAGCAGCCTTATCACGTTCCAAATTACCTAATGTAGCTGGGATCACGGCGGCGAGTGCAGCCATTGAAGGTATGACCCGGGTGATGGCGGCGGAATGGGGCAAACATAATATTAAAGTGATTTGCATTTGCCCAGGTGCGTTGATGGAAACCCGCCGCATTTCCGGTTGGATAAAAGGGGCAGCCGAGCAGTATAAAATTCCGGTTGAACAGTTAGTAGCGCAATATCAGGCTTTTGATATTTTAAAGGGTAGCCCAACGCTGAAGCAGTTAGGTGAAACAGCTTCGTTCCTAGCTTCGGACGCAGGCACGGCGTTCAATAGTCACGTAATCGATGTGGATGGCGGTAAACTGAACATTTTATAATATTTCTTACCTTAGTGATAGCAGCCGTTCTGCAGGCGGCTGCACTTTTTATGGATAATGGATAAAGACATTAAAGAATTCCAAATCTTATTTGCCGAATTTCAGGAGCAGCTGAAGTCTTACCTGTACCGTTTGCTGACGGACCGGCAGGACGTAGAAGATATAGCGCAGGATACCTTTATCCAAGCTTATACCAAGCTGTCTGCATTTAAGGGGGATTCCTCGCTGAAAACCTGGGTATTTAAAATCGCCACCAATTTGGCTTATGATTACTTGCGCAAAGCTAAACGATGGGGGGCCGATGCGCAGGACCGGGCAGCGGATCTAGCTATCAGTTCAGAGGAAATTCGGGCGGTCTTCTGGCAGGTGCACGATAATTCACCTACAGGTGCTTACGAAATGAAGGAGCATATCGATTACTGCTTTACCTGTATCTCCAAGACCCTGCTCATCGAAAACCAGGTAGCGCTGATCTTGAAGAATATATATGATTTCCAGGTCAAAGAAATTGCCTTAATTCTCGGCAAGACCGAAGGTGTGATTAAACACCTGCTCAACGATGCCCGCAGAACCATGACCGATATTTTCGAGCACCGCTGTGCGCTTATCAATCAGGAGGGGGTTTGCCACCAATGTAGCCATATCAACGAAATATTTAACCCTAAACAACAGCAACAGGAAGAACTGATGAAGCTGGAACTGGTCAAAGCCTCCAAAAGGTTTGACCGGGACCAGCTTTTCTCTTTACGCATATCTCTGGTCAAGGCCATCGACCCCTTGCACGCCGCCGGTACCGATTTTCATGAAGAAATCATGCGCTGCCTCCGCACCGCGATTGGCGAAAAAACAGATTTTTTTGAAAGTAAACCGAATAATAAATAGCCTTAAGAAAAAAAGGGCTTCATTTGATCGAATGCGTGATATCGATTCTGATGAAAAATTGCTGCATAAAAAAAGTGGCCAATAAAATTGGCTACTTGCCCCGCTGTCCGATTCTCTGACTTCGGACACACTATGTTTGTAGTCTTCAGACTACCGGAATGAAGAAGAGAGGATATAAAAACAAAAAACCCGATACGCCAGTATCGGGGTTTGTACTCAGAGCGGGAATCGAACCCGCACTCCGTTTTCAGCCTATGGTCGGTGTTATCACCGTACCGGCAAAAGCTCTGATACGGACGTCTATCAGGGATTTTGTACTTGTTATCGAAAATGTGTCGTAGTTGGTTGATGAAAGCACACGCGACGCGCATGCGCCAGCAGTGGAAGCTAAGTTTGACCAAGAAGTCCCACAATAACCCTGTTCTGTAAAGTGTGTAATATATTTTACAATTTTAAAAACATAAACAGAGTTGCTACCTTAGTTAGTGACATTAAACTTTACATCTATGAAAACGATCAAATTCTTCGCTTTTTTAGCATTTATGCTTACAATTTCCCTTGACGTTTTTTCACAAAACAAAACGGGACAGGTTTATCTAATCCGCTCTACAGGTTATACAGGTTCTGCAATTAATTATCGATTGTATATTGATGATCAGTTAGTTTGTAAATTGAAAAACAAATCTTTCTCCATACACGATATAGGTATTGGCCAGCATACGGTTAGCGTGGTTAGCGGAGGTATTTCAAACGGGAAAAAATCAGCACCATTAACTATAACAGTTATTGAGGGTAAAGTAAACTATGTTAGCGTTGTTAGCACTCAAAGTGGTTATGTGAACAAACTGACCTGCCAGGAAATTACCCAAAATTCAGCAGACCCGCTTTTGGCAAAAGTTACTCAAAATAAAACTTGTTTACCGGCGAAATAGAGCAGGTTATTAATTGGCCCGATTCTCTGACTTCGGACATACTATGCTTGTAGTCTTCGGACTACAGAGAAGAAGAGAGTATATAAAAACAAAAACCCCGATACGCCAGTATCGGGGTTTTGTACTCAGAGCGGGAATCGAACCCGCACTCCGTTTACGGGAACAGGATTTTAAGTCCTGCGTGTCTACCAGTTCCACCATCTGAGCAGGTGTTAACCATTTAAAAATAAAGCCCAACTTTTTGAAGGAAGGGCTTTGAGCGAAAGACGAGATTCGAACTCGCGACCCCGACCTTGGCAAGGTCGTGCTCTACCAACTGAGCTACTTTCGCGTTGGGAGTGCAAATATAGACAGAAAACCATATTCTGCAAGCACAAAAATGAATTTGGCATGTTTGGCATAATTTCAACATATCATAACGTTTTAAATAATGGAATTTTTTATCCGGAAATATTGAAGGATAATAAATATCTTTATATAAAACCTAAGGATAGTTTGGACAGGTATTTTAAAGCCTGGAAAAACTATGTAAAACAATCCTTTTAAATACTAGCATAACAGTAGCATCAAATCTGCTATTGGTAGTACTATCTATTGATTTTTTAACTTAAACTCATATAATTATGCACTTATTATTTCAAATTTTATTAGGCGGTATTGCCGGTTGGCTCGCAGGGAAAGTGATGAAGGGTGATGGTTATGGAATTATTATCGACATTCTGTTAGGTTTGGTTGGCGGATGGGTTGGTGGAGCTATTTTAGGATGGCTGGGTATCCATTGGGGTGGGAGTATCGGTTATCTTATTACAGCATTTTTGGGTGCTGTATTACTGGTATGGATCTCAAGGCTCATCAAAGGCAATTCATAGTTGAATTATAACTGAGTCGCCATAACATAAACCGGCCCGGTATGAAGATATCGGGTCGGTTTGTTAATTATATAAGATCTTTAGTTTTCTGAATGATATTAAAGGTCATTTCTTTCCTGACCGAAAATCCCAATTTTTGATAAAGTCTAATGGCCGTTGCGTTATCAGTGCGTGAATGGAGATAGGGGATCCCTGATGCTGCTATAATTTGACCAATATGATAGTTAATTAGCATGCCCGCATAGCCTTTGCCATGATGATTGGGATGGGTACACACCGCGCTAACTTCAATATAGGGTGATGGCTGTGTGCGATATCCTGCCATCGCAATTAATTCATCATTGCTGAAAATTCCTTTGTAATTGCCAAAATCAATGGTGCGTTCAGAAAAGGGCCCCGGATTGGTCATTTTGGTTAATGCAAGCATAGCCGGTATATGTTGCTCCTGTAAAGTGATCAATTCCTGGCTTGTGGGCTCCTGTGGTACTGACCCATTAAACACGAGTTGTAATATTTTCATGTTGTTAAGCACTTTCCAGTTCTCGGGAATGGTAATTTCTTCGGCCGAAACAACTGCCAAAACCCGTTGATTGCTTACCAGTTCATAAAGCATATTAAAGTTGGCTACTGAATAATCTTCAAAGCCAACAAAAGGAGCTACGTTTTCGGCAAAATATTTAACCTCACTGCTACCGTGGGCCAGGTTGTTATTTCCAGATATCAGGGCATTCCAGATGGGATTGTCGAGCAGATGTTCCATTATAATATAAGAGTGTGAATGGCAAAATTAAAAGAAATACCAGAGCCGACGGTTATCTTAGGATAATAACGAACAGAGCACGGGTTATAATTTTTTCAACTATATTTTGTTTAATATTAAAATGTAAAACTATATGGGTTGGTCATCAGAACAGTATTCAAAATTTGAGAACGAGCGCAACCGTCCTATCCGCGACCTGCTTTTTAATATCCCAATAGCTAAAGTAAATACTGCTGCGGATATTGGATGCGGGCCTGGTAATTCAACAGAGTTGCTGCGTGCCCAATTCCCAAATGCTAAAGTTACGGGTATGGACAGTTCCGAAAATATGATCGAGGCAGCCCGTAAACGTATGCCAGATGTACATTTCGAGGTCGACGATATTTCCTCTTGGCGCGATCCGGGGCCTTATGATGTTATCCTGGCTAATGCTGCTTTGCAATGGGTGCCTGATCATCAAACACTTTTTCCGGCACTGATCAGTAAGTTGGCTAAAGGAGGCTGCCTTGCCGTGCAGATGCCTGATAACTTTGATGAACCTGCGCATCGCCTTATGCGTGAAACGGCTGCCAACGGACCCTGGACCTCTAAATTAAATCAGGCATCAAAACGAATGACCAGGGAAGGCGCCGAATGGTATTATCGTAACCTACGGGATAAGGTTGCTACGCTGGATATCTGGCGCACCGTTTATCATCACCCGCTTCAGGGTGGCCCTGCTGCTATTGTAGAGTGGTTTAAAGGAACTGGTCTCCGCCCGTTTATTGATCCGCTTGATGATGCCGAACGCAAGGCTTTTTTAGCACAATATGAAGAAGGGATAACGAAAGCATATCCGCAATATGCTGATGGTTCGGTATTGTTGCCATTCCCGAGATTGTTTATCGTGGCAACGGTATAAAAAATAAAGTTTAAATAATAAATCCTGATACGGATGAGTATCAGGATTTTTATTTCATGTTTTTCTATGCAAGAGTTTCTGTATACTTTTTAAAATTATCAAGAATAGCCTGCCAGCCTCCCCGTTGCATTTCGATAGGGTTTGTGCTTTCCGGATCAAATGTTTCAATCACTTTAGTGCTGTTGTCTTGATCTTCAAATAT
>Ga0207671_10004993_pt1 | contig 12421 bp, 12 predicted proteins | sample KBSC24metaG_FD_184352 | JGI IMG/M metagenome (GOLD analysis project Ga0207671, IMG submission 184352) | Corn rhizosphere microbial communities from Kellogg Biological Station, Michigan, USA - KBS C2-4 metaG (SPAdes) (version 2) | ecosystem: Host-associated > Plants > Roots > Rhizosphere > Soil... | reverse complement strand
GGCTTCTTCCGCTCCTTTGGTAATAGTATTTTCGGGTACCTCATTTTTAGGACCGTAGCTGCCTGTAGCCACAATGGCACGGGTAGCCACCAGCATCCGCGGACCCGATATCACATGTTTATTGATAGCGGTTTTTAAACCTACGTCATCATAGGCCGCGCCTTCGGTACCCAGATCGCGCACGGTGGTAAAGCCCGCGATCAGTGTTTCCCAGGCGCTTACGGTGGCCCGGGCAGTGCGTTCGGCCCTGCTTTCGGTCAATACCTGCTCGTTCCAACTGGTTTCGTTATAAGGATGCAGGAAAAGGTGGGAATGCCCTTCTATCAGACCAGGCATCAAGGTAGTGCCTTTCAACTCAATGATCCGGGCAGCTTCCGGTGCTTTTATCTGCGAAGCATCACCCACCGCTTCAATATGATTGCCTTTTACCAGCACCCACCAGCCGGAGTGCATCTGTTCGCCGTCGAAAACGCGATCGGGTTTAAGCAGGGTATAATATTCGGCAGGTTGGGCAAGCAATTGAAAGCAGCATATAATAAATGCTATGGTGATAAGTGATCTTTTCATTATAAATTAAAGATAGTTTAAAGGAGTTTAAAAAATACACTATAAATATATTTTCGATACCATGCAACCAATTACCAAGGCATTACATCTTAATGCTATAAATGATGTTTTTGGAACCAAAGTTTACCATTCAACAATTGATAGACCGCTGCAAAGCGGGCGAACGCAAAGCACAGGAGTTGTTATACAAACAATTCGCGGCGAAAATGCTGGCGGTGTGCATGCGTTATGCTACCGACAGGATGGAAGCCGAGGATATGTTGCAGAACGGATTTATCCGGGTGTTTCAAAAAGCAGCAGACTTTCGTGGCGATGGTTCATTTGAAGGCTGGGTAAGGCGCATTATGGTGCACAGCTCTATTGAATATTATCGTAAACATCATAAAATGCTGCAGGTGCTTCATACGGATGATGTAGGAAATGAGCCCTCGGTAAACCCACTGGCAGCATCAAATTTAGATGCCCAGGTATTGTTGGGTCTGATACAGCAGCTGGCGCCAGGTTACCGCATGGTTTTTAACCTGTATGCCCTGGAAGGCTATTCGCACAAAGAAATAGCGGAGATGATGGGCATTAGCGAAGGGGCTTCTAAATCACAGTTATCAAGAGCGCGGACTATATTAAAAGAACAAATTGCAAAAATGGAGGGTAAAAGTTATGGATATGCAGGGTAATGAATTAGATGAACTGTTCCGGTCGTCGCTTGATGAATTGGAGATACAGCCATCGGCCCATGTATGGACAGGTATAGCCGCTGAGCTGGATGCCGGCAAACGCAAAAGATCGCTGGTGTCTTTTTTGAGTATTGCGGCAGGTATTATATTGGCGCTTACTATAGGTGTGCTGTTTATTCCCAAACAGGTTAAAGTAAACAAGCAGCATCCATTAGCTAATAGAATAGTTAAAAAGACATCCCCAGTTACTAAAACAGATCTATCCAACGAACAGCAAAACAAAAAAGCAATCAAGGCAGTTATAGTCCCGGCTAACCGTATAGCAGTTGTAAAGATTGAAAGAGTGAATAATAGGGCAGATGCGGATAGAGCTAAAAGGTTAAAGGTACAGCAAGAGGGATTGGCAAAGATAAATAATGATCCACAAGGTGTTTTAACAAGCCGTGGAGATGATCTGGCCAGCGCGGTTATACCTGATCATACGGGAGACGAAGTATCAGCAAAGCCTGAGATACATAACCTGAGTTTATCAGAGAGCAAACCGCAGCTGGCAGCTTTGGTTACAAAACCAGTTAAAGTCCCGGTTAAAAAGCGACGTATCCGTAGTATGGGTGATGTATTTAACGTAGTGATAGCGGCGGTTGATAAACGGAAGGACAAGTTCATTGAATTTTCCAATACCGATGAGGATGACGCCACTATTACCGGGATTAACCTGGGTATCATTAAAGTGAAGAAAGAAAAATAATATATTTACCATTATATATGAAACGCTTAATTTTTACCATCATCATATGCGTTGTAGTAAGCACAAGCTTTGCGCAAACTACTTCCGATTCAACCCGTACTACCGTTGATAGCATTCACAGGAAACATGTGCGGGTAAAGTTAGGTGTGGGGGATGACGCGCCGGCTGTTTCGGTCAATCAACCGGATACCGCCTATCATGCACATAAGGCGCCGGGTTTTTCGTTCGGGGTAACGTTTTCCCGTATCGACCTGGGGTTTGCTACGCTGATTGATCATGGTAGTTTTACCTTATCGCCCAATAACCAGTTTTTGAGTTACCGTCAATGGAAAACCAGCAATTTTGGGTTTGATGTGGTTCAGTTTGGCTATCGTTTTAACAGTGCCTTTAAAATATACGTTTCGGGTGGGTTCGATTGGACATTGATCCGTTTGCGCAGGGATATCACCATACAACGAAATACGCCGGTTTTAACCTATACCGAAGATGATATCCATTACAGTAAAAACCGTTTTTCGTCAAGCTATTTGCGTATCCCATTGTCATTCTACTATCGTAGTCATGAAGATGACAGAGGTAATTACTTCCGCGTTGTTGCCGGGCCCGAAATTGGCGTATTGCTCAATGGACGTGTAAAGCAGATCAGCGAAGAGAACGGCAAACAGAAATTTAACGACGATTATCATTTTACCAAACTACGCAAAGGTGCCTTTGTACGCGTAGGCTATGGTCTGATGGGGATTTACGCCAAATATTACTTTAGCGATATGTTTGAGAACAGCCCGGCGCAAGCTGGTTTAAAGAATTTCTCTTTCGGGTTGACGTTGGGTTTTTAAATGGAAGGGCACGAATTTCACGAATGATTCCGAATTTCACAAAACAGGTGGTACGATTTAAACCGAATCAGCCATAAGATATGAAATCACTAATCACACTTTTTGCAGATTTTAATAACGCCGATAAAGAAGGAAGGATACGCTTAATCACAACCGGCACGATTGATGATCTTAAGTCCCAGAATGTTACCTTAGTACAAGGCTTAGAGGTCTTATTAGATGATCATGATGAATTGACAACCACTGGAATAGTAGAATATTCTGAGAGTGAGAATATTTGGGTTGCCAAAATTGATTGGAACAATTTTAAATAGCTTTTTAACCCATGCTGCTTCAAGCGCCCCGCTTGTAGTAAATCCCCACGCTATCGCAAGCGTCTCGCTTGTGGTAAACCGAACAGGTAAACATTAGCTAATGATTGGTCGCAGGGCTGAGCTTCTAATAGACAGGCCCGGGTTCGAATTTCATGAAACCTAATTTTATTCGTGAAATTCGAAATAATTCGTGATAATTGGTGTCTATGTCAGATACTCCTTTTTTGCAGGCTATTGCGGTAAGTAAAATATATCCTGGTAAACAACTTTCGGGTGTAAAACCAACCAACATGGTGGTGCAGCCCGGTAAAATAACGGCTATTATTGGCGAAAGCGGCAGCGGAAAAAGTACTCTATTGAAACTGTTGTACGGTTTGCTCTCGCCAGATACCGGAGAGGTGCAATTTAAGGGTGACCGTATCTGGGGGCCCGAAGAAAAACTGATCCCCGGGCATGATGCCATGAAAATGGTTACCCAGCATACCGACGATCTGAACCTGTTTGCCAAAGTGTGGGATAACGTAGCCGCCATGCTGCCCGCAACCGACCTGGCGGCCAAACAACAAAAAACAGAGCAGGTACTCAAACAACTGAACATGTTACACATGGCCGAAAGGCGTGTGGCCGATCTGAGTGGCGGCGAAAAACAACGTGTGGCCATTGCCCGGGCTATTATCACCCGTCCGCAGGTGTTGTTGCTGGATGAGCCATTTAACCAGGTGGATACTTCATTCAGGGAAGGCTTGCAGCGCGATATCAGGCAGATTGTAAAAGAAACCGGGCTTACAGTGATCATGGTATCACATGACCCAGCAGAGGTGCTTTCGATGGCTGATGAACTGATCGTGCTACAAAACGGAGAGATCATCGAGCATGGACATCCTAAAAGCCTATATCAATCACCAAAGAACTTGTATACCGCGCAACTGCTCAGCAATTGCAATGTACTTACCGCAGCCGAAGCGCGACTTTGCGGTGTTGATATTAGTGGTGCACATGCGGTGATATATCCGGAATGGATCAAACTCAAAGTGATCACCCCAAACAAATCCTGGGTTGTAAAACAGGTGCTTTTTAAAGGTTTCTACGAGGACCTGATACTGGAACAAAAAGGTGTGTCATTACGCATAGTGAATGAAGAGCCTGGCAAGTATACAGAAGGTGATAAAGTTGCTGTAAGGGTAGGGAAGTGGTTGGAGTACTAGGGAGCCAGGTATATTAAAAAAAATGTCATCCTGAGGTACAAAGGATCTATTCGGCGATTAGATTCTTCACTACGTTCAGAATGACAAAAATTATTTTACGGTGATTTTTTATACCAAATACTCAAACAAAGTACGGTCTTTATTGAGTTCGATCACGTTAAAGCGATGGGCTAACATACGTTTCAACAAAGCGGGATAATCCTCAGCTGATTGAAGCTCGATGCCTACCAGGGCAGGGCCATTTTCTTTATCGTTTTTCTTGATGAATTCAAAACGGGTAATATCATCATGCGGACCTAATACATTGGTCACAAACAATTTTAAAGCTCCCGGGCGCTGTGGAAAGCGAACAATAAAGTAATGCTTAAGACCTTCATATAGTAAAGATTTCTCTTTGATCTCCTGCATGCGGGCAATATCATTATTACCACCGCTTACTACACAAACTACCTTTTTGCCTTTGATCCTATCTTTACAGGCATCTAACACAGCCACAGAAAGTGCACCCGCCGGCTCAGCCACAATGGCGTCTTCGTTATATAGCTTGAGTATAGTAGTGCAAACTTTTCCTTCGGGCACCAACAGCATTTCGTCCAGTAACTCACGGCAAATCTCATAGGTTAAAGTACCCACGCGTTTTACCGCAGCACCGTCAACAAAACGATCTATCTCGGGTAGTGTGATCGGTTCGCCATGTTCAAAAGCCTTCAGCATAGATGGTGCACCTTCGGGCTCAACACCTATCAGATAAATTCCTGGAACATGTTGTTTCAAGTAACTACTGGTACCTGCCGCCATACCACCGCCACCAATAGGCATAATTACGGCTTCAACATCCGGCAGGTCTTCTAATATCTCTAACCCCACAGTTCCCTGGCCTTCAATAATGCGATAATGATCAAATGGTGGGATGAAGGTCATTTGATGAGCTTCGGTATAGATCAATGCCTCACGCAGGCAATCGTCAAAAGTATCGCCGGTTAAAACGATCTCGATATTGCCGTGCCCATGCATTTCTGTTTGGGTAATTTTTTGTTTTGGCGTAATCTCGGGCATGAAAATTACGCCCTTAGTACCTAACGCATTACAGCTGAATGCCACACCCTGCGCATGGTTACCCGCGCTGGCACAAACCACGCCACGGCTTAACTCTTCGGCGCTTAGCTGGCTGATCATGTTATACGCACCACGTAATTTGTAGGAACGTACAACCTGCAGATCCTCACGTTTGAGGTATATCTCACATTCGTATTTTGCCGAAAGGCCGGCATTGTATTCCAGCGGAGTACGCTTAACAACGCCTTTCAGGCGTTCATGCGCGGCTTCAAAATCCAGCTGGTTCTTCGTATCAGTTTCCATTATTAATTTTTTACCAGCTTGTGCGCTACCAGGCTCAACAGATCATTGTCGTTGATATCTAATTTAGCATCTGCAAGGGTTAAAAAGTTGTTATAAGCTTCGGCCAGTTCTTCTTTGCTCAGGTTGATACCCAGGCGCTCCAGATGGAACTTAAGCGCGTGCCTGCCGCTGCGAGCGGTTAGTACGATACTGGCGCTTGGGAAACCTACATCCTCCGGACGAATGATCTCATAGTTTTCGCGCATTTTCAAAAAGCCATCCTGATGTATACCAGAGCTGTGCGCGAACGCGTTAGCGCCTACAATGGCTTTATTAGGCTGTACCGGCATACGCATTTGTGTGCGGATCATTTGGCTAAGCTCATAAAATCTTTTAGAGTCTATCTGTGTATGTAAACCCAGTACCTGGTGTGTTTTCAGGATCATGACTACTTCTTCGATTGAAGTGTTGCCTGCACGCTCGCCAATGCCGTTAATGGTACCTTCTATCTGGCGTGCACCATTTTGCAAACCGGCGATAGAGTTGGCTGTAGCCAAACCAAGGTCGTTATGGCAATGTACAGAGATGATGGCTTTGTCGATATTTTTAACATTCTCTTTCAGGAACTTGATCTTGGCGCCGTACTGATCGGGCAGGCAGTAACCGTTGGTATCCGGAATATTCACTACGGTAGCACCCGCGGCAATTACAGCCTCAACCATTTTGGCCAGGTATTCCACATCGGCCCTGCCGGCATCTTCGGCATAAAACTCAATATCTTCCACACCGCGTTTGGCATATTTTACGGCTTCAACAGCACGCTCCAGGATTTCCTCACGGGTACTGTTGAATTTATGCTTGATGTGCATATCAGACGAACCGATACCTGTATGGATACGCGGGCGTTTGGCATATTTTAACGACTCGATAGCAGCGTCAATATCACCTTTGTTAGCACGGGTTAGGGCGCAAACAGTGGGTTCTTTTACAGCTTTTGAAATTTCAACAACGCTGTTGAAATCGCCCGGACTTGAAACCGGGAAACCTGCTTCAATAATATCCACGCCCAGCAGCTCCAGTTCTTTTGCTATCTCAATTTTTTCGGGGGTTGTTAACTGGCAACCCGGTACCTGCTCGCCATCGCGAAGCGTAGTATCAAAAACATAAACGCGGTTGGGATCGTGTAACATATCTTTTTTTAGATTTGAGATGTTAGATATGAGATCTGAGACTCTTACCTATCATCGGTTAATTCCTTATTAATTTACTTGTTATGTGTAACTTGAAAGATGAAAAATCTCATATCTCAAATCTCACGTCTCATATCTATTCTTTTATCGCCACAAACCGTAACCTTTTATAGTCGGCATACCATTGGCCGCCTTCGTTGTAGTAAGGCTCCAATTTGTGGGTTATTTCTTTTAATATTTCCGCTTTCTCCTCTTCTGGGATATTCTCCAGGTATTGTGCGCCAAACATGGTAACCCATTTTGCTACACCTTCATCGCCATCCTGCAGCGGTGTTTTACGGTCGTAATGAACCGCGTAGGTTACCCTGAAACCATGTTCTTCCAGCTTGGTAGCATATTCACCAACAGATGGGAAATACCAGATCCTGGCATCGGCCTGTACATGGTAACCATGATTCTGTAATACCAGTTGAGTTGCCTCAATTAAACGGGCCACATTACCCTTACCACCCATTTCGGCTACAAAACGGCCGCCATGCTTCAGGCTGTTGTACACACTGCGGGCAGCGCCGTTGGCATCCAGCACCCAGTGTAGGGCCGCATTGGAAAATACAGCGTCATATTTTTCGTCCGTAAAAAAATCGGCAGCGTTCTCAATCGCGAAATCAACTTCCGGGTATTTTGCCCTTGCCTGCTCAATCATTTCCGGTGAAAAATCGGTGCCTTTTACACGGGCTCCTTTATCTTTGATCTGCTGTGTTAAATGGCCTGTGCCGCAACCCAGATCCAGTATATATTCGCCGGGTTTAACATCCAGTAACTCCAGCACATCCTCACCGTATTGAAATACAAAGGCATGCTTTTGGTCGTACAAGTCAGCGTTCCATTTCATATTCTTTCAGATTACACCGATGTTTTTTGATTACACCGATTATTGTTTTGGTGATTACACAGATATTAATGTGATTTCACCGGTTAGCTTTTCCTGCACCCCCTTTAGGGGGCTGGGGGGCTATAAATATTCCAACACTTTTTGGCCCATGGCCTTGGTGCCTAAAATTTTGCTTTTGTCAGTATTGACATCAGCGATATCGCCGGTGCGGTAACCTTCTTTCAATGTTTTATCAATGGCCGATGTGATCAGTTTTGCTTCTTCTTTTAATCCGAAGCTGATCTCGAGCATTAAGGCTACAGATAAAATTGATGCCAGCGGATTGGCTTTATCCTGCCCGGCAATATCATGTGCCGAACCGTGGATAGGTTCAAAGAAACCCGTTCCATCGCCAATTGAGGCGGATGCCAGCATACCCATCGAACCCGCGATCTGCGATGCTTCATCCGTTAAAATATCACCAAAAAGATTGGCAGTTAATACCACATCAAACTTTTTAGGGTTTTTAACCAGCTGCATAGCTGCATTGTCAATGAACATGTGCTCGGTTTCAACATCAGGGTATTGCTTGGCTATCTCCTGAACAACCTCGCGCCACAGGCGTGAGGATTCCAACACATTAGCCTTATCTACAGAGCATAATCTTTTGCCACGTACCCTTGCTGCTTCGTATGCTTTTATAGCGATACGTTCTACCTCGTAACGGGAATAGATCATCAGATCTGATGCGGTATTACGGTCTTCACTGCGTTTCTTTTCGCCGAAATAAACATCGCCGGTTAGTTCCCGGAAGAAAAGGATATCAGTCCCTTTCAATATTTCGGGTTTCAGGCTCGATGCATCCAGCAGTTCATCAAACAGCATAATAGGACGCAGATTGGCATATAAGCCAAGCTCTTTACGTATTTTTAATAAACCTTGTTCCGGACGTACTTTGGCCGATGGATCATTATCATATTTAATGTGACCAATGGCACCAAATAAAATGGCGTCGCTGGCTTTGGCTTTAGCTAAAGTTTCGTCGGGCAGAGGATTGCCGGTTGCTTCGATACCCGCGTGACCCATCAGGGCCTCGTCAAAGGTAAATTCATGACCAAATTTTTGACCAATTGCTTCCAGTACTGCTTTACCCCAGGTTGTTACTTCGGGTCCGATGCCATCACCGGGTATTACTAATATATGTTTTTTAAGTGCCATTTAGCCCCCTAACCCCCTAAAGGGGGAATTTTTGATTGTGTTAGTTATTTGTTTTCAAACTCCTCTATCAGCTCCTTTTTGCTCAGGATGTAGTCAATATCATCATAGCCGTTGGTCATGCAGGCTTTTTTGTAGGGGTTAACCTCAAATGTTTCCTGTTCGCCGGTGGCTACAATTTTAATGAACTGGTCAACCAGGTCAATTTCTACTACAGCATGCTCATCGGCATAAACAGCTTCGAAGATCTTCTTTAAAAAGTCATCGCTTACTTGTACCGGGAGCAGACCATTATTTAAGGCATTGCCTTTAAAGATATCGGCAAAAAAGCTGCTTACCACGGCATCAAAGCCATAATCGGCAATGGCCCAGGCAGCATGTTCGCGGCTACTGCCACAGCCAAAGTTTTTGCCTGCAACCAGTATTTTACCACTGAAGTTTGGATTGTTCAATACAAAATCCGGTTTCGGATTGTCGTCGCCGTCAAAACGCCAATCGCGGAATAAGTTGTTGCCAAATCCTTCGCGGGTGGTAGCTTTCAAAAACCTGGCAGGGATGATCTGATCCGTATCGATATTCTCGATAGGAAGAGGTACCACGCTGGTTTGTATATGTTTAAATATTTTAGTTGCCATACTTTTAGATATGAGATGTTAGATGTGAGATATGAGACTATTTTGTCTATAACTCAATATCTTTATAATGTTCAACAACCGGAAAAGGGTCATAAAAATGATGTAATAACCTCTTCCATTCCTGGTATTCTTTTGATTGCCTGAAACCCTCGGTATGATCAGCTAATGTTTTCCATTCAACCAGTAATATATAGCGGCTTGAATTTTCAATACAGCCCTTTAACTGATGACTAATATAACCTGCCATTTTGGATATGATATTTTGGGCTTGGAAGAAAGCTCTTTCAAAAGCATTTTCCTCACCAGGGATCACATTTAATATAGCGACTTCAAGTATCATTATTATTTGGATATGAGACATTAGATATGAGTATTGAGATTCTGTCTCAAATCTAATGTCTCATATCTATTTTAAACCAGTTCTTCTTCTTTCAAAAATTCCCGAATATCTGTTACTTTACCGGTAACGGCCGATGCCGCTGCGGTAAGCGGGCTGGCCAGGAAGGTGCGGGAATTTGGCCCCTGCCTGCCTTCGAAATTACGGTTGGAGGTTGATACGCAATATTTGCCTGCCGGTATTTTATCTTCGTTCATACCCAGGCATGCACTGCATCCCGGTTCGCGAAGCGGGAAACCTGCCGCATCAAATATTTTATCCAGTCCCTCACGGATGGCTTGTTCCTGTACCTGCTTTGATCCCGGAACTACCCATACGGTAACATTATCTGCCTTGTGTTTGCCTTTCACAAACTCGGCTACCTGGCGCAGATCTTCAATGCGCGAGTTGGTACAACTGCCGATGAACACATAATCAATGGGTTTGCCCAATAACTGCTCATCATCATGCAGGCCCATGTACTCCAGGGCTTTTTTGTATGATCCCTGCTCTTTGGCTTCAAACGAAGCCGTTTCAGGAACGTGTTGTGTAACGCCAATGCCCATACCGGGGTTTGTTCCGTAGGTGATCATTGGCTCAATGTCTTCGGCTTTAAAGGATAATACTTCATCAAAAGATGCATCAGCATCAGAGTATAAAGTTTTCCAATAAGCTACTGCTTTATCCCACTCCTCGCCTTTAGGGGCAAATTCGCGGCCTTTTACGTATTCAATAGTTGTTTCGTCAGGTGCGATCAAACCACAACGTGCACCCATTTCGATGCTCATATTGCAGATGGTCATACGACCTTCCATGCTTAATGAGCGGATGGTATCGCCGGCATATTCTACCGCGTAACCTGTGCCACCTGCGGCCGAGATCTGCGCTATGATGTATAGGATGATATCTTTAGCGCCAACACCTTTGTGCAGCTTGCCGTTCACCTCGATCTTCATCCTTTTAGGGCGCGATTGCAGCAAACACTGGGTTGCCATTACCTGCTCTACCTGCGAGGTGCCTATACCGAACGCTATGGCACCAAAAGCGCCGTGTGTTGAGGTATGGCTATCACCACAAACATAAGTGCCGCCCGGACGGGTAATACCCAACTCGGGCCCTATTACGTGTACGATGCCCTGGAAAGGGTGCCCTAAGCCGTATAGCTCAATACCAAACTCTTTACAGTTTTTGGTAAGCATATCAACCTGGTAGCGGGAAAGTTCTTCTTTGATGGGGAGGTGCTGATCAATTGTAGGAACGTTATGATCGGCGGTGGCCACGGTTTGTTTGGGCCTGAAAACCGGTAAGCCTCTGGTACGCAAACCATCAAATGCCTGCGGACTGGTTACTTCGTGTATGAAATGTGTGTCGATGTATAAAATATCAGGAAAACCCTCGTTGCTACTGACGACGTGTGCATCCCAAATCTTATCAAATAATGTTTGTCCCATGGTAGTATTAATTTATTAAAATATGTCATTGCGAGGAACGAAGCAATCGCGAACCTTACAATTGGTTATGCATAGTTCGCGATTGCCGCGCTACGCTCGCAATGACATGGGCTTTTGGCTTTCACCTTTTACCTTTCGGCTTTCACCTTATTTCTTACGCTTCTACAACCTGGTTTTCAGGGCGTAAGCTGCGTACAGTTTTACCTGCCTGCCATATTTCGCTGTCGCGTAATTCTTTCAATTCGGCATCCAGTTTTTCGCGGTAATCAGATTTGCTGTTAGAGTCAATTGATTTTTGTGACTCAACGCCTGTTGCAACGCTTTTGTATAATTCTTCAAATACCGGTTTAGTAGCATCACGGAATTTTTTCCACCAATCCAAAGCGCCACGTTGTGCTGTAGTTGAGCAATTGGCATACATCCAATCCATACCGTTTTCTGCAACTAATGGCATTAATGATTGAGTTAACTCTTCAACAGTTTCGTTAAAGGCTTCTGATGGCGAGTGACCATTGGCGCGCAATACATCGTATTGAGCAGCAAAAATACCCTGGATACAACCCATCAGTGTACCACGCTCGCCGGTTAAATCGCTGTATACTTCTTTTTTGAAGTTGGTTTCAAATAAGTAACCGCTACCTACAGCAATACCTAACGAAATAACACGCTCAAATGCTTTACCGGTAGCATCCTGGAAAATAGCATAGCTTGAGTTTAAGCCACGGCCTTGCAGGAACATGCGGCGTAATGAAGTACCTGATCCTTTAGGAGCAACCAAAAATACGTCAACATCAGCAGGAGGTACGATGCCTGTTTGCTCGTTAAAAGTAATACCAAAACCATGCGAAAAGTATAATGCTTTACCAGGGGTCAGGTGTTTTTTAACGGTTGGCCAAAGAGCGATCTGAGCTGCATCACTTAATAAATAGCAAATTACAGTTCCTCTTTCCAGAGCTTCTTCAATTTCAAAAAGTGTTTCGCCGGGTACAAAGCCATCGCTT
>Ga0207671_10004992_pt1 | contig 12425 bp, 14 predicted proteins | sample KBSC24metaG_FD_184352 | JGI IMG/M metagenome (GOLD analysis project Ga0207671, IMG submission 184352) | Corn rhizosphere microbial communities from Kellogg Biological Station, Michigan, USA - KBS C2-4 metaG (SPAdes) (version 2) | ecosystem: Host-associated > Plants > Roots > Rhizosphere > Soil... | reverse complement strand
TAGCAACGGCACAATATGCCATCATAATACTTGATCCATCGCATCAATCCCAGAGGGAGGCAGACTAATCCCGAGCCAACAAAGCGAGCAAGCAATGGTAGACACTTTAATTGACGACACAGCCTAGCATTGAATCCCTGAAAGCTGGGCATACGGATAATCAGGCCGGACTTAGGAGTGTGAATGAGCAACTGACGGCCGTCGCCGCACAGATGCCGAGTGCCGCCCTTTCGCCCGCTCCTGCGGTCAATCTTGAGGCGAAGCCACCGGTACAAGTCGATGTGACCGCTCCTGCTCAGCCGCCGGATCCACCGGATGAGTTGCCACCGGACCGTCCATAACCGAAATGTACGCATCACACATAAGGTGATAATTTGCCGCGCCGCCCAAACAGGGTAGGGCGCTTTTTGTTTGCCTGAAAGGTTCGAAATGTCTAAGATCGCTCCGCTTCCACAGGTATCGTATCCGCATGTCCTGGGCTGCGACATCTATCATGGTGACGGCCCTGTCCAGATGCACGCCCTGGTCGATGCCGGCATCAAGTTCGTCTACTTCAAGACGTCGCAGGGCACATCTTATACTGATCCGACGTTTGCCGACAATATCAAGCGCGCCAGGTCGGTGGGGCTGATTGCCGGCGCCTATCATTTCTATGATCCGAAAGTCGATCCTAAAAAGCAGGCAGCCTATTTCCTGGCTCATGCGCCGGTCGTCAAGGGAGATTTGGTCCACTGCATCGACAACGAAACCCAGGGGCCAACGGCGGCGGTCGATACCTATGCCTGTGCGAAGGAGATGAAGCGGCTTACCGGAAGATGGCCATGCATCTATTCCGGGGATTCGATGTTCCAGGATGAGCTCGCGAAGTACTTCAAACCGCCCGCAGATTATTTCCTCTGGATTGCAAGGTATGGGCATGAGCCGCAGGCACCCTGCGCAATCTGGCAGTACAGCGATGCCGGTAGAATCCAGGGCGTTCCACATGCGCTCGATCTCAATGTGTTCCGCGGCGACATTGAAGCACTCAAGACGCATTGTTATAAGTGAGGAAAGCTATATCGCGAGATATTAAAGCGCCTTGATTCCTCCCAAGGAATCAAGGCGCTGTGGTCGTCTCATTCAGGCATCAGATATTGCTAGCCACCTGAGAACGCATGACGTTAGAATGAGATTCGCAAGGGCAGGCCGCTATCGCCTTGGATGTTCTACTAAGATGCGGCTCTTCGGCATTCGTACCATAACATGAGATATCTGTGCCTGGGATGGCACATTGATTGAGTAATTTTTTGTTTCGTTGAGTTGCAACTCGTCACTTAACGCTGTGGTCCCATCGGTAAACGTGACACCATCATTTAGTGATATACCTAGGGTACCTATGTCCGCGCCATCTGCGCCATCGTCCAGACATGTAATCGTCAGTGTATGGGTTCCTGGAACGAGATCTCCTAGGCGGAATGCGCCGGTCCCTCCCTTATCAGTTTGCCCTAACGCAACCCCATCCACTGATACTGCAAACACATCGTCGGGCGCGGGGCCGTTGTCGCCAACGTTAATTGCGGCTGTTCCAGTGAACGGGAAAAAGTGTTCAAAGAGAGTAACTTTATCTGTGTCGAAATCTATAAGGAGAGGAGTCCAGGATGCTTCAAATAGCTTCGAGAGTTCCTCAGGGGTACTAGCCTCAATGCCTATCTCGCCTCCCGATGCAGCTGTGACTTCAGCTTTTATGCCCTCGATGTTGTTCTCAACGTCGTGTGATCCTTCGGCTTCAACACTATCATGCATCTCAACATAAGGGCCAGCTATGTCATACACCTTGAATGCGAGTTTGATGGATACAGGTTTAAAGTCAACTTTATATGAGTTATCGACATCGGATTCCGTAGCGGTCATTGTGGGAACAAGTGACTTATCACTTGTCCATCCGGATCCACGAGTGTAAGTTTCAGAAGCGGATGCATTAATATCGACGCTCTGAGTATGAGTAATTTTTCCCGCCGATGTTCCTTCGAGCGACGAGGATATCGTCAGTTCTGGAACGAATACAAGATATCCTACTACGATTGGCCTGCCAACCGGCTTCTCGAACCATTTCTGATTGGCTCCTACGTTACCCCCATATTTTGAAGCAATGGTTACACTGCCGTGGAAACCCGCACTCACGCCACCGTGAAAATATGCTATCGATGGCAATAGGTCACCTGGTGCTCTGTTGATATCACAATCAAATTCAGGATTTCCAGTGAACGTTGCAGATCCGTCGATCGTAATGCCGTGATCTGCTGAGAGGGTTAACTTACCAAAATCTACTTCCAGCTTGTTGTATTTGACGCCGTGCGGTGATAGCGAGTTAGTCGAAGATGTTGCTCCTGGTAACCACTTGAAAGTTAATCCTGGAACAGTACTTTGAAGATTGCCGATTGTATCTTGGGAAAACTCCAAAGGTACCCTAACATGCATACTGTCAAATGCTTCAGGAAGAGAGGCTTGAGTTGTTTGTAATACGGTATTGCCTCCGCTGATCGCTACGCTCTTAACGTTTCGCAGAGCTCCATTTCCGACCGTACTCACAATGATCGTTCCAGGAACGATGTTTTTGTATATTCCCGAAAGAACCATCGACGTGGCATCCTGCGAGATTACAGGATTTTTTCCACCTGGAGATTGGGAAATAACCACCGACTTGCTGGAAAGCACCTCTTGTTGGCCCGGCGGGGGAGATGTTGACCCCGTTTTGTTATCACCTCCACCGCCGCAACCACCAAGAAATAGGCTGGCACATACCAGTCCTGTAGCAAACCTCCGAACGGTTTTCAGAGATCGATGAGACATTGACAACCATCCTTTATTGTGTGTTTCGACGTGCTTTGCCGAGGGAGCACATGGTTTGCTAATTATCACACAAATTCTAACACTTTACAAGTTATTCAAAACTTTAAACTGCTCGTTTCTAAGGTTTAAAATTAGAGTTTTATAACTATCTCACTCGTTCCGTGCGCCCCGTAATTTACATTATTATCATAAAGTGGCTCCTGCGCTATTGCTCATGCTAATCCGATTAGGTTTCATGGAACGCCATTCCCGACTAGTGCGGTGAACTTTGGTCCGCCGCGTTTCGCTGGTAAAATACGGTTTTTCGGGCGCAGGCCGATCCCCGGCGACCGGGTGAGCTTACGCTTACTCATCAGCCCCTTTCTTTCATGTCCGCTTTGGCTTTTCGTCCGACAATCTAATCTCCATCCAAGTGATGCTTGATGAGGCTGGCATGTGACAAGGGCTTTGCCAGATCCCCAATATCGGCATTCGTTTCATAGTCCAGTAGAACAACCGTGTCCGCTTGCTTAAGTCTGCGGAGCTGCCCCTACTCTTCGGTCAGGCAGTTATCCAAAACCCAACGGTAAGCAGGCAGGTATATCTGCAGGCGAGCGTCATGATACGAAAGCAATACATCACTTCCAATTCCTGCCCGATGTCCGCGCACCGGCCCGTTTGTTCGCACGGTACGCTTAATCCCCTTCATTGTCGTATTGGCAATCATATTCAGATCCACATCGGCACTGTCGAAAACCTTAAGCCCCTGCCAGATACCTTCCACGCTGGCTCCTTTAGCGCCAGGTGAGAGCGGTACGGGAATACCACCATGAGGGAAGAATGGCGAGAAGCGCACCCACGCCTCCGGCCCCTTTGAAGTCACATCGAGAATAGTGGCTCCTGGGAATCGGGCTGAGAGAGTTGCGGCTGAGAGACGGCGGCTGGCGACTTCAATCATCAAGAATGTCCTTCGAACTTTATATATTGTTAATCATACACTATATTTTGACGCAAAGACTATCAGATGTGGCACGATGGGGACGACCACAATAAGGCCTGCCGATACAATACCAGCGCTGGCGTCTACCAAAGACGCCGGCGCTGTTCCATTTTAAGTGATGGTGCCTAACTATGGAAACGTCGCGGAAGCGGTAAGGTCCCAGAAGTTAGCGGTAGTGCCTGTACCTTCCATACGAACGCGCCAGCGAATCGTATGTGTTCCGTGTAGCGGCGCTGTGATATTTGTTGTGCATGTGCCAGCTGGGGCATATTGACTGAATATTAGGTTTAGCGTTGCCCCAGCTGAGTAGGGGCCTGCCGAAGTGTGGTCCGCAATGCAGTTGGTGCCTGATGGGGGATTCGCTCCGCCAGCCGATGGATTGTCCATCCAAACATCGCCAACAACGTGACCATCTGTATAATCTTCGCCTGGTGCGTGTGTTTGCAATGTTCCTTCTAAATCGAAGGTTCCGGCGTGTATACCGGACGTGATAGGGGTAATGGTTGCTGCAACAACGTCTGCGTTAGCTATTGTTGGCAGTACAGATAGTGCTAAAGCTGCGAATGCTATACAGAGCGCTTGGGAAATTTGACCTGACATGTAATTGGTTGTCCTCTCATGTTGAGGTGTATCCAGAACAACAGGTGTGGCGGCGCAGTAGCGTCGTCGCTTAACTCTTCAATTTGCTGCGCTATGTCAGTATTGAATTGAGTTAAGGGGGCGTGTTATTACTCCCGTACTCTATTTGATGCAACATTAAAAACGTAGGGAACAATGGATTAATTCTATCAAAGATATGACGCAATGTCAAGAGATGTTTTTTTGCCAGTGTATAGTAAATCGTTAGCGGGTCAATAAGAGGTCAAGTTGCGGGACTCACGCGGCGGCGAGAGGCGGAGCGGTCTTTATTCCTGACCACGCCGAGCCAGGCGCAGCCCACAGAAGCATCCTGGACGATTGTGGTGGACGGGAAGCAGATACCGGCGACACTCGTGAATGGATCAACGTATGCGCCGGTACGCGCGCTTGCGGAGGCCTTGGGCTATTCTGTCAGCATCGACGGTAAGAGGGTCACACTCTCTCGGCCGTAGCTAGAGATCACAATTGGGCAGGATCTGCACGAAACGGAACACAAAGCACGGTAACACCGGCAATATGCTCTTGAGGTGAAGACGATCCCAAGGTCAGTCCGGTCCCAAGCCTGGGAAGGAATCGCGGCGGCGGACGGAGAATCAACCCCCAGAATGTCAAACTGCTCTCGGACAAAAAGGAGCGCCTCATGCCACAAATCGCCGGCAAACTCGCCCTCTTCAAACTCGCCATCGTGATGGCCGCCGGTCTTTCCGCCGCGCCGTGCCTCGCCAAGCCGCACCCCGCTCGGACAAAGCCCGCCACCCCTCCCGGCGGTGCAAACCAGGTCCAGGGGCTGACCGGCAAGATCGGCGAGGTGCTCTTCGATGGCCACTGGCGCTTCCAGGTGCTCGCGATCGACCCCGTCTCCACCTACACGCTCACGGTACCGTCGAGCGTGCAGGATTACGCCAAGTTCCACGACGCCGCCGAACTGGACAACACCACGCACACGTTCACGCCCAAGGAGGGCTACACGTTCTTCGCCGTCAAGTGTCACGTCAAGAACGGCCAGAATGCGACCCAGCAGATCGACGGCTACTTCAACGACCCCAAGACCGCCCTGACCGACGACAAAGAGAACTCCTACCCGCCCATCGCCTACGACATGGTCTCGAAAAGTCTCTGGACCACAAGGGAACTGCTGCCGGGTTCGGGCGAGGACCTGACCTTGCTGTTCGCCGTGCCGACCGGTACAACGCCGAAGGACTTGGTCTTCACGCTCAAGAACTATTCGGACCATGCCGCGCGCAACGTCCGCGTCTCCCTCGCCCCCAAGGCGTGACCTCCTCGGGCGGCCTATCGGCGCAAGCCGCTGAACGCAGGTTTGGCCCTACCGTGCTTTGTGTTCCGTTTCGTGAGGTGACCCCACAGAGGCCAAAAACCGAATATACAATACACAAGGCACCTGCGTAAACATGCCTCTCCGCTCAAAGTAGGGGCTCGTTTACATAGGGAATCGCTATCTCTCGCTGTTGTGGATGCGTTGCTTCGTCAGCACACACAGTAGGACGTCAAAAGACGATCTCGCTATCGGGACCGTAATTACAGCCCGCCTCTAATGTGGGCAAAATCCTCTGTACTTCTCCGCAAGGCCGGCGCTATGGATGGCTGTCTGCCACGTCACTCTCCCCACTTTAAGTACTTCAGTTCGACGCACTCTTGTCGTAGTTAATCACCGTGCCTGCATCTGCCAGAGCTAAATCGACGACGCGTGATTGGGACACTAGTCTCAGCCGACGATGCGAAGCGCCAGCTGGTAGCGGGATGGATCAAGCTGAAGTGGCATACGGAAATGAATCGCTACGTGCATACGGGGATTGCCATGGGTTACGATGTCGGCAGCGGGCTGTTCACGATGATCGAAGGGAACACGAACACGGACGAATCACGGGAAGGGTACGAGGTGGCGCGGCAGAAGCGGAACCTGCGGGATCTGCGCGGCGACAGAAGTCGGTATGCGTTCATTCAGACATCGTAGGAAAAAGAAGTTAGCGCTTACGGAAGTGGAGAGAATCGGTTACAATCCAAACGCGTCAGAGGACGGCTCAAGATTAATGCGCTGCTGCGAGTAAACGTTCTCATCGTTAAGTCTGGGCACTCCAGGGATCTCGCGTCGCTGGCGCTCTACACGGAAGCGTTCACAGCGGCGCAGGTCGCAGTAGCTGTCGAGTCTTAGTTTACGTATCGATATGTCGGTCTTCCGGAAGCTTTTGTACTAAAGCTTCCGGAAAAGATATTATTAGTGAATGACTTTGACACCGCGGATGTCTGCTCCATCCTGTTTGAGGACAATGATTTGCCACTTCGATATTCTTGCTCCAATTAGATGCGCCCCAGCGAGGTGCGCTCCAGTAAAGTCTGCTTCATTGACATATGCCCCATTGATAGGCTTCCCAGTGAGATGCGCCCCATAGAGATGCGCTCCGTTGAGATACGCCTCAGTAAGATCCGCCCCGTTGAGATGTGCCCCGTTGAGATACGCCCCAGTAAGATCCGCCCCGTTGAGATGTGCTCCAGTAAGATCCGCTCCAGTAAGATCCGCCCCGTTGAGATGTGCTCCAGTAAGATCCGCTCCAGTAAGATCCGCCCCGTTGAGATGTGCCCCGTTGAGATACGCCCCAGTAAGATGCGTCTCCCTGAGATCCGTCAAATCCATGTTTGCCCAATTGAGTTTCATCCAACTGAGGTTTACCTTACGGAGATCCGCTCCGGTAAAAATGGCTTTATTTAAATTTGTGTTGAAAAAATAGGCACCAATGCATGTGCTATAATTAAAGTGGCTACCTGTAAGGATTGCTCCTTCAAAGTTGGTATCCGTCAAAATTGCACCTGCGAAATTTACACCTTCAAGATTAGCATGTGATAAGTTAGCCCCAGTGAAATCGACTCCAGAGCACTGCCCCCATCTCATATCAGTATGTCGTAAAATAGCTCGGCGCCATACAGACGGTAGTGTTGTTTTTTCATTTTTCTGAATACAAATCTGGGCCACAAATACAGGGTAAAGATCTAAAAGTAGCTGTCCGTCATATCGTTCAGCTCGAATCGAGCGCAAATCTGCATATTCTAGATCGACATTTGATAGATTAGCATGCTGCAAATTTGCATTGACCATGAATGCAGATTGCAAGTAAGCGTTTTGAATATCCCTTCCTTGAACTGAACCACCTTGCACCCCACGGCATTCTGTCTCATCAACTCCTTTGAATCCGGATGGGCGTATAGAGATTTGGGCTCGTTCAAGATCGGCATTGTATTTTAAATGCAAACGATAGAATAATCGACGAGCAGTGAGTTGCCTTTTGGTGGATTTAGGCAAAGGCTGAAACCATATTGTGGAGTGAGAAGGAACAATCAGAGCTGCGGACGTGACGAGTATCCAAAAAACTGCGACAACGATCGAAATTGTGAGAGATAGACATATCCGTTTAGTGCCCCCCAGAGAGGATAAAGGATTCTTGATCTCCCTTACAATTTTATACTTACGTCGTAGAGTTGCGGACTTAAGTAATTGAAATCGGAATGCCAGCCAAATCGCAATCATTGTGAAGGCTGCTTGGTAACCACTCAGATATACATCGTGCCGTGGTAAACAGCGATCCCACACACACCACAGCACTAGCGGGATGAACCACATTGTTAGCACTGTGGCAACCCATCCCGTGATATGATCCAAAGTCGTAAGAGTGAACCTTAAGCGCTTCGCATTGAATCGAGCCTCCGAGTTTATAATCCACGGATAGGTAGCCTGATCAACGTTTGCCCCTGTCGGCATGACGGCTGGCAAGACACTCATGTTCTCCCATAGCATTTGCATATTCAGCCAAAAGAACAGCCCAAATGCGATAAGAAGTGCTGGCACAACCCAATAGAAGCTCACAATCGATACAGGGATCTGAAGGAAAGGCAGTTTGGACGATGCGCCATCCCCGATTAGGTTTGCATCAGTAGTGCCAAAAAGTGTCAGCAGAATGTATGCACCGGCCGAGAGTACGGCAATGAAATATTTGCCGCAGTTTTTCGAGATTTCTTCGACGCGGCTTATCTCTGGCCATGAGACATCTTCGGGAAGCTTAGCTCCCTTGAGATCCGCTCCTGCTAGCATGAGTGGATGAAGTCCTTCGACGCTCGTAAAATCAACCTTGGTCAATGAGGCGTCTCGAAGGTCGGTGTCGGCTAGATTGGCCGCACCTATTTTCACATGCCGAAGATCCGCTTCGCGCATTTCTTTACCGCTGAGATCAATTTTATATCCGTCAGGCGCACTAATATCAGCCCCTCGGAGCTGGAGACGGCATCCCCTGCGGTGGCTCGAATCAATCCATATCTTGTGCTGTTCCAGTCTCTCCACAAGTTGTGCAGCGTCAATGTGAATTCCGGCGAGGTTGTATTCGATACCGTTCTCTAAGAGCTCATAAGTGCGCGACGCGGTAAGCGGGTCTCGGCGAGCCAACTCAGCGATGTCCGGCGGGGGATTCGAGGGTCCAGTTCCTGGAGGCGGGGGGACGGTGCCGCTGTCGGCAGCCGGCACTCCTTGAGGTTGGGAACTTCCTAGTTGAGCAGGGTCAACGGGGGACTGGCTAGGATCTGGTGACGTCATTAGGCGCTCCTGTACACGTATGCTGGCAGCCAAGTGCTTTGATGACTATGCAGCCTTATTGTTGCATAATTAATTGGATTCGAGAAGTACTACTTCAGGTTATGTAGTTAAGGAACGAGGAGTATGGCTGAGTGGGCTTGTGACATCGCAGTGCTCGTACTCTGCTGGGGAGTGTTCGCCGCGGTACAGGTTGCCGTGGCTGTCGATAGGATGTAACTTAATTAAAGAGCCGGTGTTTATTACTACATGCATATAGATCCAGGCGTACAATTTATCATCGGCTCCTGCGTTAACGTGGTTGGATGGCTGGTTGTATTCTCTCTAAACGTACAGGCTCAGAAAAAGGTCCTTCGTAACCAGATACTTGACCGTGCTCGCATTGAACTGACCGATAGTCTTCGACAGTATCAGAAATGGCTAGGCACAATTAATGCGGCAACCCTAGATTGCATGGTTGGTACTCAACTAGAAGCACAGGGTATACCTTTTGACTGGCCGTCGCGCTGTATTGCCTTCCAAGACTTTATTAAAGACCGTGATGCGCAACTTCGTTGGCTCGAACGCATGGAAGATTACGATGTTCTTTTCCCTGAAATGTCGGATGTGCGCAGCGAATTGGGTCACCGTCAAGGTAGGATATCGGACTTTGTTTCGCGTTCTCACACAGCACTCTTAGTTTCCACTTCGGACTCCCGTGCAATCCAAGGTAGGGCGAATGCTGTTAAGGAAATGCTAGATGATGTAGGGCCTGTAATGGACCAGCTTGCGATGGCTAATGATTTAATGGTGTATTTACAAAACAAGTGTTTGGGAATCATCACTAAGTCTAAAACCCCGTTACGTGTCCCGATTGATCCAGCATTTCCAGTAATTCACAAAGGAAAACGCGGCAAGCTGTATGTAAAGGGCACCACCCCACCACTATGAAAGCATGATGGGAATCGATGAGCGTTTCTTGAGAAACGCTCATCGATTCTGCCGGCCCTCAATCCTTCCACCCCTTCCGCGTTGCCAGGGCAAATAGGCACACCACGGCGACAATCCCGCTTCCGCATAACCGATCGTAATATCACAGAGACACAAAAAAATACCGGCGCTGACGAAGCTATCGTCAGCGCCGGTTAAAACTACAAGGGATCATACTGTTGTTTTCAGTATGATCCCCTTTACCCCCGAGGATTGTAAAGATAAACCGCTAGAAATCTCCCGGCTGCCCGATCGTCAGAACGGGCTCGGCCTGGTCTCCCGGCCCGATATCCACCAGCAGGCGCATGCGGCCCCACGGCATGGCCAGGTACATTCCGAAGCGGCTCCGGTCGCGATACGAGGCCGTGTGAGCGAAGATCAAGACCAGCGCTTCAGTCAGGACGGCGGGCGGGATCTCCTCATTGCCACCGGCGAGCCACTCCACAAACGACGCCGTGAATGCCACGGGCACGGTAAAGCCGACTCGGGTCGCCTCCTCCGACACATCCACCAGCATTCCGTCTTCCATGGCCATCGCCCGCGTGTACGTCGCGATTGGCTCCCCGAATATCTCTGTTATAAAATCCATGCTCTTAATCTCCATCTCAATTCCTCCAAACATAAAGTCAAACACTAATCGGCGAACGGATCGTCAAGGTCATCGACTGCCGTCACGGCATGCATGTCAGCGAGCGTGTAGCCTGCCCAAGGGCCTTCCTTGATAATGGGACTGCCAGCGCGGGATCCCGTGAAATATTGGCGATTAACGGGAGGCGTGTCACAGGTTCCGCAGTGGCCATACGGGACATCCTGCCCGCCGCATTCGGGGCAAGGATCGCTATAGATGTTGGGCATTTTAGTTTCTCCCGGGCCGGGGAGCAATCCCCGGCCCCTTCCTTATCTAGTTCACCTTCTTCAGATCGCAGTCCGCCCAGAACGCTTCCCAGCTGCTCCATGCCTTCACGATGACGAATGTCTCAGCCGGCTTCTTGGCTTCCTCGGCGAGGCGGGCCGCTTCCATCCGCTCCTGCTCCTCGCGTTCGTCGTTCATAGCGTCAATCGCGGCCTTGTGGAGGTAAAGGCCGACGACATGCTTGCAGGTTCCAAGCCATGCATGCGCGTCGCAAGTGCAGTGCTTCACTTCCTTCGCGGCATCCATGGTGAGCGTGTAGACCGATCCTTCCTTCGTTCCGGCAACGATGTAGCAGGGGGAGGTGTGCCGGGCATAAGCGTAACCGTCCTTGAGGATGTTCACGCCGTTTCGGATTGTCGTGCTTAGCGCGAGCATTGCGCGCGTAGAGCGGGGCGTCAGGGAAGCAAGAACAAAGTTCGCAATCGGGGCTTCTTCGCAGTGTCGGGTTGTGCTATAATTCGTGATCGGGCAGGTCTCCTGTTCGGTTCGCGCGCTAACTGTCTGGGGTCCAATCTAGAGCAGTTAGCGCGTTTTTGTTTGTCTTTATTGAATATATTATAGCACTAGTGCTATAATATATTCAATCGTTTGCACTGTAATTTTAGCGCTAGTGATAAAAATGTATTGACAGCAGATAACAGGCGGGTGTATACTCAGTGCATGATAATCAGCAGACTGCCAGAAGTTAAGCGCGAATATGAGAGGCGCACAGGAGAACGACTCATCTATGCTCAAATGACAGAGCGCACTGGCGTTGCTGCCAGCACCATATCACGCCTGATGGATCCCACTAAGCCCGTCGTGCGCATTGATGGTTCGACTCTGAGCGCATTGTGCAAGCTCTTCGGATGTCAGCCTGGTGATATCTTGGAGTATGTGACGGATGCCAATGAGGAGGTGAGACAATCAGATGAGTAAATTCCAACCCTTTGTGACTATTTGGCAGATCATCATTAGCGGAGCACGTTGGCCGTCTGTTGAGTGCGACAGGATTGGTAAGGTCTAAATGAGTTTGAGAGGTATGCTAGATTAGGATCCAGAAGGTAGAGGAGAATCCATAATGTTTGAAAAGATTACAGTTTTTATGTTGTTTGGCAGCATCATTTTAGCAGGTCTTTGTTTTTTCATGGGTTCGCCTCTATGTAGTCCATTACTGATCGTTGCCGGTGTAAGTGGCTTTATATATAAAATCTGTTTCAGTAACTCATAAGTGTGTTAAACATTAGCGTGGTATTGAAGCTGGCGCGGTAAATCAGATGCTTGACGTACTTGCCGAACACGTGCGTTTAGAGATACGTGGGCCGAACGGGTTAGATTAGTGACTACGGAGTTTTTGCCGAGGGGATTAACTTTATCAAGGTGTCGGCGATAGGGTGCCGGCAGATTCAGGCTACGAATGAGTTTCTAAGCCGGCATCTTGATAAGGCGGAGACACACGACCTTGTTCGAATACCGCTCAGTGTCGCCACCTGGCCGCCTGAGCTCGGGCGCGTCCCGTCGAGGGT
>Ga0207671_10004985_pt1 | contig 12434 bp, 10 predicted proteins | sample KBSC24metaG_FD_184352 | JGI IMG/M metagenome (GOLD analysis project Ga0207671, IMG submission 184352) | Corn rhizosphere microbial communities from Kellogg Biological Station, Michigan, USA - KBS C2-4 metaG (SPAdes) (version 2) | ecosystem: Host-associated > Plants > Roots > Rhizosphere > Soil... | reverse complement strand
GGATACAGCGGCGAACGCGTAGTTTTCTTCAGTACGATAGCCGCAAGATTGGTAGAATTTGGATAGATAAAAGTATTATCCATGTCGCTGTACAACGGGTTGAAGGACTGGCTGGTGGTAATGAAAAGGTACTTGCCTCCGGGATCGAAGGCAGGATTGGCGTTGGAATAATATCCACTGGTAGCCTGGTGTAAGGTCTTATTGTTATAATCGTAAATAAATACCGCTCTGTGACCGTTGGGGAGATCCCGGTCATAGGCCAGCCAGCGGCTGTCGGCCGACCAGCTGGGAGAGAAGCCCAGCAGATTGCCTTCAAACATCCGGAGACCATGGTCGATGCAGGTAGTTTGCCCGCTAATACGGTCATAGATATAGATCTTCATGGCCTTGTCGATAAAGGCCAGTTTCCTGCTATCCGGCGACCAGTATAGATTGTATCTGTAACCCGGGCCGTAGGAGGTCAGTTTTTTCTCTGTGCCTTCTCCTGCAGTCTCTTTTAATGTCAGTTCGTATTCTCCTGAACGGTCGCTCCAATAAGCGATGTATTTTCCATCCGGCGACCAGGCTGGGAATTTCTCGGATACGTCGGAGGATTGGGTGAGGTCTTTTACCGCTCCATTTTCCGCAGGCACCGAAAATATTTCACCGCGGGCTTCTATTATGGCCCGTTTGCCATCCGGGGATACCTGGTAGTTGGTCATCAGCTTCTCCACGGGCTGCAATGTGGCGCGCAGGGCAGGAGCGTCGCTAACCACCTGTATGGGTACTTCCGAAGACTTATGGGAAGAAAAATTATACAGGTATAGCTTACCTGCGTATTCAAAGACGATATCTTCCGGTCCTTGTGAAGGATAGTGTACATCATAATCGGTGAAACTGGTCAACTGGGTAAATGCTTTGGAGGTGATATTGTATTCCCAGAGATTCATCCTTTTTTCGGAACCGCGGTCGGAGAGGAAATAAATGCTGTTGCCGTGCCACATGGGGAGTTCGTCGTCGGCGTCGGTGTGGGAGATATTTTCGAATGCATAGTTTGTCAGATTGAACAGGTGGATCTGTCCATTCCATCCACCCCTGTAACGTTTCCAGTTACGAAACACCTGTGATTTAAAGGTAAAGGCGACCTGGCTGCCGTCGGGGGACAGGGACCCGAATTCTGCATAAGGCAGGGGAAGCTTTTGGGAGGGGCCGCCGGAGGCATCGATCTTAAAGAACTGATCGAAACGCTCGCGTCCTGCTTCTCTGCCGGAGGCAAACAGGATGTGTTTCCCATCGGGATACCAGTCGATGACCCTCTCCGGTGAGCCGTGCCAGGTAAGGCGGGTAGCGGGTCCGCCTTCGGCGGGAATGGTATAGATAGAGTTGTTGCCGTCGTAGTCGGCGGTGTATGCGATGGTATGGCCGTCGGGGGAGAATTTGGGGAATATCTCTACGCCGGCAGGTGAGCTGAGGTGGAGCGCTTTCCCTCCTTCTTTTGGTACTACCCACAGATCGTTGGCATAAGTGAATACGATCCGGGTAGCGGAAACGTCCGGGTATCGCAGCAGGGCTGCATTGACCTGGGCCCTGGATGCGGGGACGAGGGATAGGATGGCTATAAAGGATAGGAGGCTTTTACGTTTATACATATAGATTGGTAATAAGTGATTCAAGATAAGTGAAATGAATGGCATGGGGGGATGCTTTCTTGTTTATCGGCGATTTCGCGGGCTGTCCGGCGGATAAATGCTTTATATTTGAAAAAACGTAAATGATGCAGCGATTTTTTTTACTCGTCGTACTGATCATGGCAGCCCGGCTGGCGCCGGCTCAAAGTAAGGTAGTTGTATTTCAGTCGGATTTTGGATTAAAGGACGGCGCCGTGTCCGAAATGAAAGGTGTGGCCATAGGTGTTTCTCCTGACCTGAAGCTATTTGATCTTACCCATGAGATACCTGCTTACAACATATGGGAGGCATCTTACAGATTGAGACAGACGGTCCCTTACTGGCCTGCCGGCACGGTATTCGTCTCCGTCATCGACCCGGGAGTAGGTACCGAAAGAAAATCCGTAGTGCTCAAAACCCGCACGGGTCAATACATCGTTACGCCCGACAACGGTACGCTGACGCTGGTGGCCGAAACATTGGGTATAGCGGAGATCCGTGAGATCGACGAGGCTGTCAACCGCCGTAAGGATTCTCAAAAATCCTACACTTTTCATGGTCGTGACGTATATGCCTATACAGGGGCCCGCCTTGCAGCAGGCGTGATCGGCTTCGAACAGGTGGGGCCCTTGCTGCCTAAGCAGGAGGTGGTATCCATACCTTATCAAAAGGCAGCGCTGGAAGGCAAAGTGCTCAAGGGGACGATACCCGTACTGGATGTTCAATACGGAAATGTCTGGACGAATATACCGGATGGTCTGTTCAATCAATTGCAGGTAAAACCCGGTGACCAGCTGTCCGTAAAGATCTTTCACAATGGCCAGCAGGTCTACCAGGGAACCATGCCATACAGCACTACTTTTGGAGCCGTTGCCATAGGCAAACCGCTGGTTTATCTGAACAGCCTGCTGCAGGTGTCCTTTGCGCTGAACCAGGGAAGCTTTGCAGCCGTCAACAAAATAGCCAGCGGAAATGAATGGGGCGTGGAAGTTGAAAAAAAATAACCCGGTTTACAGGTACAATTGCACCATATGCCGCCAGTAGCGTGCCTTATGCGACTCGCCATCCCAGAGATGTAATGCGTTCCAAATGCCTTTACTCCAAAGTGCATTGCTGAGCGTCTGGTTATTTTCCAAAAAGACATCCTGCTCGCCCACTACAAAGATGATCTCCAGCTCTTTTAACAACCTTATCAGCTCCGGGTCATACAGGTTAGGGATGAATTGCCCCGGCATATTGTAATAAACGTTCTCGTCGCGGTAACCTTCGAACAGGTCGTCAAAATATGGCATTGTGGTGGTGAGGTCATAACGTCCGCTGAGCCCCACTATCTTGTGGAAGAGTGTAGGATATTTAAAAGCGATATTGGCGGCATGATAGGCGCCAAGGCTACAGCCGGCGGCCACCAGGGTAGGAGAGGCGTTCTTCTGTCTTACCAGGGGCACCACCTCTCTCAATAAATATTGTTCATACTGAAGATGACGTAGTATTCGCCCTGCAGGAGGGATATGCTTAGCGTAAAAGCTTTCTTTGTCGATGCTGTCCAGGCAATACACCTGTATCTGACCGCCGTCGATCTTGCGGCGCATGGCATCGATGACATGCCAATCTTCATAATCATAAAAATGAGCTGTCCGGGTGGGGAAGAATAATACAGGTTCGCCGGCGGCGCCGAACACCAGCAATTCCATGTCTCTTTGAAGAGACGGGCTGTACCATTTATGATATTCTCTGTTCATCGGATGATGGTGGATAGATGTCGGAGTATAATATCCTTCCATAAAGCATAGCCTTTTTCGCTGATGTGTAATCCATCCGGGTCCAGGAATTCTCTTTTCGGGTAACCCGCATTGTCTGTCATCTTATGGTACACATCGATGTAATGCAGGTTGTTTCCTCTCTTATGTATCTCTTTTTCTATAAGGTCATTGGTATAGCGGATACTGTCGACGATGTTCCAGCGGGTGATGCTGGGCTTGATGGAGATAAAGGCCAGCGGGATATCTCCAAAATGCTGACGGGTGCGTGCAACCATCTGTTGAAAAAAAATAAACACCTCTTCCGGGTGTCTGCCGTCGCCCAGGTCGTTGTCCCCAGCATAAAGGATGATGGATTCCGGGCGGTACCTGGTTAGCAGTCTTTCAAAAAACCATACGCAGGCTGCAAGCGTCGATCCTCCAAATCCCAGGTTAACAGGCTGATAAGCCGCAAAGTCCTGGTACAAGGTCTCCCAGAGCCTGATGGATGAACTGCCATAGAACACCATTTTGGGCTCATATCCCAGCGTTGCTTTTTCTTTCTCAAGGCGTTGCACTTCATTTTCGTACCAGATCATGGGGGGGCTTTGACCTTCAAATTTAGTAAGGGGCAGTCGGTGTAAGACAAAGATAGGAATTGATAAAATTAAAATAACAAGCGAGGGAAGGCGAGTATGGGTGCGAAGGGGCCGTATTTGTGCTGGCTTTCCGGAAAACTGTCCGCGTAGGGGCCGAAGGGGTGGTCAAAAGGTTTTCGGGTAATATCGGGCCAGTCGCCCGTAAAGGTTTTTTGAGGACGGGGGCGGGAGTTGATGAATGCGGCCACATCCCAGGCTTCCATGTCGGTGAGCTGGGGGGCGCTATGGCTGGCGCCAAAGGGCATATTATCCCGTACATAACCTGCCAGACGGCTGAGACGGAACAATCCTGCCCCCGTGTTAAAGCTGTGCGGCCCCCAGAGGGGTGGATAGGTATACCGGTTGCTATCGGTGCTCCATACACCTGTGCCTTCCGGTCCGTGACAGCGGGCGCATTTTTCCTTATACACTATTTGTCCATTTACTGTGTCGGCCGCCCTGAACAAATAGGGGATATCGCTGATACCAGCTCCCCGGGGACGGAGGCCTTTAGGGACGCCTTGTCCCAGCCATCTTATATAAGCATAGATGGCCTGCATCTCCCGGCTGGTGGAATCGAGTGCGGCATTCCCGTTGAGACTGCGCAGCAGACAGTCGTTGACCCGCCGGTGAATGGACTCTATTGTCCCGCTGCGATCGCGGTATTTTGGATAAGTGGAGAACACCCCGCTGTAGTTATTACCCCAGGGGCGGGTGCCCGCATCCAGGTGGCAGTTTTGACAATTCATGCCATTGCTGAGGGCCGCGACCTTTCCCTGCGGGCCCAGATAAAAAGAGGTATTGGCTATCAGCTCGCGGCCATAGCGTATCAGCATGCCCTCGGGGGAATGGGGTATGCGGCTGGTGTCGGGCGGTGTCCAGTAGCCGGCGTGTAACTGCTTGTCGGGAAGGGGGCCAAATTTTCCTTCGTCCGAATGAGAAGTACAGCCAAAAATAAATACGAGCAGCGACAGGTATCGCATCATATCCTACCTCACCGTTAACCGGCAAAGCAATAGGTACAACCGTGCTCCTGCGCACGTCCAACGGCCCAAACGCCAGAAGGCATGGCTTGTACGCCCGGTAGCAGACCCGAGAGCCAGTCTTTCTTTACTTCAGCCGGGTCCTGGTTCATACCTTGTGCTGCCACGGCGCTGTACACGGTCATGGCCATGTCGCATACGCAGAACATGACACCATTATCCTGCAGCTGATCGATGCCGATGTCGACATTGCCGATGCCGGGAACTTTATAATCGCCGGGTTGCGGTTTCCAGAAAGGATTGCGGATGGCAGGCGCTTTTGTCTTTGGATCGTCGATCTTGAATGTCTCGCCGAACTTGTACTTTTCCCAGAGCCTGTCTTCCATCGCATATGGTATGGCGTCATGACGGAGCACCACTACGACGCTGTTGTCCTTTTCGGGTGTACCTGTGGCAGCATTGGTAAGAAGAAAGACCTTGGACCATGCGAAAGGAAATATCTCATGGGGGCGTGGCACATCGAAGACGATGCGGTGCTTACCCTTGATCTTACTGAACCAGGCGTCGGCGTCGCCAGGCAGTGGACCGGCCCCAGGAGTAGCATTCTGTGGGCTGGCGATAGGCGTAGCATTCAGCCGCAGAGGTTGGATGAGGGAGGCCATGCCGAGTGCGGCAGCACCGGCTGCGATGCTGGTGAGAAAGCTACGACGTTCCGGAGAGGAAGAAGTGTTTTGCATAATGAGGGCTTTCCACAAATATATAGGGCTGGAAAGAGAGGTCAATGGCATGATAATGCTGTTTTAAACGATGCGATCCCGCAAAGCTTTGGCGACAGCCTCGCGACCGCAATTGACATGTAGCTTGGAGTAGATATTACGGATATGTCCCCGCACCGTATCGACGCTGATATGGCAATTACCCGCGATCATTTTATAGCTAAAACCTTTTACCAATTGGCCGAGCACTTCTTTTTCCCTGTCTGTAAGATGATATTGCAGCCGGCCGGGAGTTGTCTGCTGAAAGGAGTTGAGCACTTTTTTGGCAATGATGGGAGATAAAGGCGCTCCGCCGTGCAGGACGTTCTCGATGGCATCCAGCAGATGGACGAAGGAGGTATTCTTCAGTATATATCCATTGGCTCCTCCGCAAAGGCATTGGAATAGCCTGTCCTCGTCCTCCAGCACTGTATGAATGATGATACAGGTCTCCGGGTATTTTTCTTTTATGATACGCAACCCTTCGATGCCGTCCACTCCCGGCATACCAATGTCCATGATCACAATATCCGGCCTGTGATGTCCAATGACCGCAGCAGCCTGTTCACAATTTTCATAGCTCCCGCAGACATGATAACCTTCCACGCCGTCGAGCAGTATGGTGAGCGATTCCCGCAACCGGTGATTGTCTTCGAAGATGACGATACTTACAGCCATAGTAAAGCGATAAAATTAATGTGGGAAAAGGTAAATCACCATGGCATATTTATGCTATGCCTGCATATAGTACGATGGTCGTTCCTGTCGCCGCACCTGATCTGATATCCAGCTGCCAGCTATGTTCCCGGGCTCTTTCCCGCATATTTTTCAGACCATTGCTTATGGTGACCGCACCGGTGTCGAATCCGCGACCGTTGTCGGTGATGGTCATGATAAAAGTGCTGCGCTTTTCTGAGAGATGGATAAAGGCCGCTGTAGCCTGGGAATGTCTGGCCATATTATTCACCGCCTCTTTAAAGATGAGATAGATATCCCGGCGCTGCTGCATAGAGAATTTTATGTCCTCTACTGCCGGCGGTATTTCTGCCTGTAATTCGATATTGTTTGCTTCCAGTAATTTGGATGCGTAGTGCAACATGCGGGGCAAGGCGTCTCCCAGGGTGTCGATGCTGGGGTCGATGCTCCAGACGATCTCCCGCATGGCTTCCGATACCGTCTGGCTGTCCTGGTAGATACGCTCCAGCAACTGGCTGACTGCATACTCGTTGTGGAGCTGTTTTTTTGCCAGCAGGCTGCTCAGACTGATATTGGTAAGATTAGCCCCTACTTCATCGTGCAGGTTCCTGGATATTTCGCTACGGATCTGCCTGGTACGGTTGATCTGTCGCTGTCTGAAATGATACAGTGTCCAGGACAGACCGCTCAACGCCAGCAATATCAGCGTATAGAACCCGATGGTGCGTGAAAAAGGCGGGTTTATCCTAAAGCTTATGGAGGCTACTTGTCCGGAGAATTTCCCATCTGCTCCGGCTGTGTGTACCATAAAGGTATATTCCCCCGGCGCCAGGCGGCTGAAATTGATCTGTCTTACACGGCCTGCCATGACCCAGCCTGTATCCACGCCTTTCAGGCGATAGGCATATCGTATATTCTCACCATCGGTGAGGTCTACCGATGCATATTGGATGGTGATGTCGTTTTGCTGGGCGCTGAGAAGGATGAGACCGTCATGTTCCGGCATCCAGGGTTTACCGTTGACACGCACGGCAGTGATAAGGGTCTTACCCGGCTGTGATGCAGGGCAGACAGAGACGGGATCGAAATACAACAGGCTGCCATGGCCGCCTGTATAGAGACGCCTGGAGAGTGTGTCGTAAAAAAAATCGGCGGTTGGATAAGTGACGGGCAGTCCCTCCTTCACCGAGTAATTGGAGAAGCTCCCCGTCTGCTTATAAAAGCATACAAGTCCACCCTCCGTCACCAGCCACAGCCTGTCAAGAGCATCTTCATAGATGCTGCTGATATGACTGTTGCTCAGACCCCTTTCGTGTCCATAAATGGTGACAGCACCTGTTGAAGGGATATATTTCAATAATCCACAGGTGATCGAACCCAGCCATAGAACGGTATCCCCATCGCTATAGATACCGCTGAGATGTCCCAGCTGTTCTCTGACGGACTCCGGTAAAGAGATCATTTGAAAATGTCCTGACCGGCGGTCCCAATGGACCAGCTGCATGCTGGCATCGCTGGTAAACCAAAGGCTGCCTTGCCGGCCTTCTGCTATATGAAGAGGATAGCGCAGGGGGTAGCCCAGCGGCTCGTTGCCCGGATAATATTGAAAATGCCGGCGGGCGGGGTCCCAGCAACAAAGTCCCCGGCCTTTGCCGAGGCCCATCCAGACGAGTCCCCTGGTGTCTGTAAACTGCGTGGTAATAGCTACCGAGTCCAGCACTGCCGGCTTGCCATATCCGGCCGGCAGACGGCCGCATTTTTGAGCGGCGAGACTATACCAGAAAAGACCGACCTGCGTCCCTATCCAAAGCGTGTCCTTATTTACCTGGCGAATATTCCAGATAAAGTTAGCCCAGGTATCGTCACCTGTCCCCGTCAGCAGATGTTGCTGTTCGCGACCGGACAAAATATCGATGTCGAAAAAGCCATTCCCATAAGTTCCTACCCAGAGCCGGTCGTTCCACCGGTGGAATGAAGTGGTTTCATAGCGTATAGGATTACCCGAATGGGCATCGATGAGCGGTTTCCCATTGAAATATTGCCGCGAAGGAGATATTTTCCGGAGCCCTTCGCGGGTGGTGGCCAGCCACCAGTTGCCCTGGGCATCCCGGAGAGCAGTGTTGTATTCGATCGAACCAAAGCGTAATGGAGAAATAAAAGAAAAAGACGGCTGTTCATGCCGCCATTCCAGGTGGAGCATGATCAATCCGAAATTATGCAGCAACAGCAATATATTGGAGGTGTCGATGGTGACCACCTGCTGCGACCAGGAGATATAGGGGTATTTGTTGTAGGGGAAAGGCCGGCTGTCGAGCAGCCGCCCTTTTTCATCCAGCAGCTGGATACTGCCTGTATGAGGCGGCATATAAAGCAGGTACCTTTCGCAGACCTTAAAGAGATGGGAAGCGGGAAAGTCGATAGCGCCGGTGGCCGGAATATCGCTGACCAGGTCACTGTTGGTCAACTCGCCTGTGGTGTGAGCATAAACATGCCAGCCGTCATGCAGGAACAGCAACATGTCGCCTCCGGCCAGGGATATCATCTTCTCTACAAATCTCACGCGCTGCCGGCGGATATCGGCAATCGTAAAAGGGGAGGAGATCATTTTCTTCAGCCGGTGCAGGGCATCGAAAATAAAGATGCAATTGTCGGAAGCCGCCCAGAGATTACCTGACGCATCTACTTCCAATTTCGTAACAGTATTATTATAGTCATCCAGGGGACTGTTCAGCCTGTAATAAAAATTATGAAAAACGCCGGTAGCGCAGTCGTAAAAGGACAGCCCTTTTTGAGTGCCGATAGCCAGGTAGTCGCCCGGAAGTTTTTTCAGACAGTAAATATAGTTATGTGGTAAAGAGTTGGAAAGATCCTGGTGGTAATACTGCACTATTTCGGCGCCGTCGAACCTGTTGAGCCCGTCGGGCGTAGCGATCCAGAGAAAACCATTGTTATCCTGCACCAGGTCGTTGATGTTGTTGCTGCTGAGGCCTTCGATGGTGGTCAGCTTTTCAATAAAATGAGGGGTATCCTGCGCGTTGGCCGGCGTAAAGATGGCCAGAAAGGCCAACAGGGTGAATGTTATGACAGACCAATTCCTCATTAGCATGCATTTCTGCCTAATAGGCGTAAGGAGGAGGGTCTGTTGCAAATTATAAAATTGCCCTAGCTTTACAAAATGAAGTATATTTCTTTTGTCGTTGTTTTGGTGGTTTCGGGTTTGTCGTCTGAAGCTCAGACAGATTCATTCGACAAGGACTCCCTTGTAGTTCCGGGCGCCGCGCCCAGGCTTATCGCCAGTCAGTTCAGCTTTACGGAAGGGGCTTCCGTAGATCGTAAAGGCAACGTCTTTTTCACGGATCAGCCCAATAACAAGATCTGGGAATACGACATCGATGGCCGGCTGACCCTGTGGATGGATAGCGCCGGACGGAGCAATGGCACTTATTTCGACCGGGAAGGCAACCTGGTCACCTGTGCCGATGACAAGGGTGAGCTATGGTCGATCAGCCCGGATAAAAAGGTTACTATCCTGATGAAGGATCTCGGGGGACATCAGCTTAACGGCCCCAACGATTGCTGGATCGACAGGAAGGGCGGCATTTATTTCACCGATCCATACTACCAGCGCCCTTACTGGACGAGGACAAAGCCGGATATCGACGGGATGAAGGTATACTATCTGCCAAAAGGAAAGGATCAGGCCATACTGGTGGCTGACAGCCTGGTAAGACCGAATGGTATCGTAGGTACGCCTGATGGCAAATGGCTGTATGTGGCCGATATACAGGATAGAAAGACCTATAAATACCGGATCAACAAAGATGCAACCCTGACTGATAGACAATTGTTTGCCGAAATGGGTTCCGACGGCATCACCCTGGACGAAAAAGGCAATCTCTACCTTACCGGGAAAGGTGTTACCGTATTCAATCCTTCCGGAGAAAAGATCGCCTATATCCCTGTGGGCACAAAATCAACATCCAATCTCTGTTTTGGAGGGAAGGGCAAAAAAGAGCTTTTTATTACAGCTGTAGAATCTGTCTATGTGCTGCCGATGAGGGTCAAAGGGGTGGAATAACCAACTGTGCGATCATGTTCCGGTAACCCTGCATAGTATCCGGCTTGGGCATTACATCCATGGCTCCCAGCTCCCGGCAGGAAAAGTAAAAGTCATTTATCTGGTAAGTGGAATAGACAATGACCGGGATATCCTTATAGCGTGGGCTTTCTTTCAGGAATATCAGGCTTTCCCTGCCTGTCATCTTCGGCATGTTTTGGTCCAGGATCACCAGATCGGGCAGGTCTTCGTCCGGGCATTGATCCAGCCAGGCGGCCATTTCCAGCCCATTTTCTGCGCAATGCAGATGGATCGCCGGATCCGTTTCCCCCAGTATTTGTTCAAAAAGCATCCTGTCGTCCAGATCATCGTCTACCAGCAGGATATGTTCGTATTTCATAAGCGGTAGTTAGGGGAAAATTGTAGAAAAAAATCCACGGTTTTTCCTGCGTCCTTTATTATAATTTACATTTGTTAATGCCTTACATTCAAGGAAAAGGCATTATGACCTTTATTTTACACTGATTTCACCTTATTTTCACTGAATATACCCATCATTCAACCAGTACCATACAATGGATAGTCGCAGAGAATTCATCAAAAAGGCGGCCATGATTGCGGGGGCGACGGGTTTTTCCGGCGTTCTTCCGGCCAGTATTCAAAAAGCGCTGGCTATCGATCCTCCCACAGGCAGTACCTGGCTGGATGCAGAGCATATCGTGATCCTCATGCAGGAGAACCGGAGTTTCGACCATGCTTATGGCAGCCTGAAGGGAGTTCGGGGATACCGTGATCCCCGGGCTATCGAGTTGCCGGATGGTAACCCTGTGTGGCTACAGACCAATGCCGCCGGGGAAACCTATGCCCCCTTCCGGCTGGATATCAAAGAGACCAAGGCCACCTGGATGGGCTCGCTGCCCCACTCCTGGTCAAACCAGATCGATGCCCACAATGAAGGCAAGCACGATAGATGGCTGCAGGCGAAACCTTCGGGCAACGAAGCCTATGCGCATATGCCCCTGACCCTGGGTTATTACGACCGGAGGGATATACCTTTTTATTACTCCCTGGCGGATGCTTTTACCGTCTGTGACCAGAATTTCTGCTCATCCCTGACAGGGACCACTCCCAACCGGCTATATCTATGGACGGGTACGATCCGCGATCAGCAGAATGCCCAAACAAGAGCGAGAGTTCGCAACGAGGATATAGACTATGGCGTGAAGCCTCCTGGACGACGTTTCCGGAAAGACTGGAAGACCTTGGCATCGATTGGCGGATCTATCAGAATGAGATCAGCGCACACCCTGCCTTTAAAGGTGAGGAAGAAGACTGGCTGGCGAATTTTACGGACAATCCCCTCGAGTGGTTTTCCCAATATAATGTCCGGTATTCGCGCGCCTATATGCCGTTTATCCCTGTGCTGATACAGAAGACGACCAGGGAAATAGAGGAGCTGCGGCAAAAAGTGGATGCGTCGCCTTCGGATGAGGCTTTGAAGAAACAGCTGGAGGGAAAGAAAGCGGCTTTAGAGACCCTGGAAAAGGAGTATAAGCATTTCACTCCTGACAGATACAGTATGCTGACGCCAAAGGAGCAGTCGCTGCATGCCAGGGCATTTACCCGTAACAGCGAGGATCCGTATTTTCACAATCTGACCACTATACAATATTCGGATGGTACGGATGGAGGAGAGGTACAGGTACCCAAAGGGGATGTGCTGCACCAGTTCAGACAGGATGTACGTAATGGCAAATTGCCCACTGTATCATGGCTGGTGGCCCCGGCGAACTTCTCCGATCATCCCGGGTCACCCTGGTATGGAGCCTGGTATGTTTCCGAAGTGCTGGATATACTTACCCATAATCCCGAGGTCTGGAAGAAGACCATTTTTATCCTTTGTTATGATGAGAATGACGGCTA
>Ga0207671_10004981_pt1 | contig 12439 bp, 9 predicted proteins | sample KBSC24metaG_FD_184352 | JGI IMG/M metagenome (GOLD analysis project Ga0207671, IMG submission 184352) | Corn rhizosphere microbial communities from Kellogg Biological Station, Michigan, USA - KBS C2-4 metaG (SPAdes) (version 2) | ecosystem: Host-associated > Plants > Roots > Rhizosphere > Soil... | reverse complement strand
TTCATCCCGGTCAGCCCCAGCGCGCTCTCGCCCTGGTCCGGAGCGAACGCGGCGATGTAGACCAGGGCTTTGACGTTCGCGTGCCCGGCGGCGGCGTTGGTGATGACCGCCCCGCCGTAGGAGTGGCCGACCAGGATCACCGGTCCGGGGATGGTGCTCAGGAGGCTGGAGACGTAGGCCGAGTCGTTGTCCAGCCCGCGCAGCGGATTCGCCGCCGCGATGACCGGATAGCCGTCGTGTTCCAGGCGGGCGATGACACCGTTCCAGCTGGAGGAGTCGGCGAACGCGCCGTGCACCAGCACGATCGTGGGCTTGGCGTGGTGCCGCGCTGTCTCGGCGGCCGCGGCCGGCCGGGGTGAGGGCGCGGCCGAAGCCGAGGCGACGGCCGGGGCGACGAGGGCCGCGACGGCGACCACGGCCGGTATCGCGACACGCCTGCGGGTCCAGCGCTGCGGGCGCGCCGCCGGTGACGGGGTTTCGGGCATGGCGAAGCCTTTCTGGGTTCAGGCGGTCGGCGGCGGGCCCGCGACGCGCAGGTGGAAGGGTTCTGCGGAGGCGACGATCCGTTCGATGTCGAAGGCGGCCGGCTCCTGGTCGAGCGGGGTCGCGGGGGTGCCGTTCGCGGTGAACCACTCCTCGATGCAGGACGGAGCGAAGACCACGGCCAGCCGGGCGGACTCCGAGCGGACGAGGTAGCTGTGCGGAACGCCGCGCGGCCCGTGCGCGATCTGGCCGGTGTGCAGGTCGGTGCGCTTGTCGGCGACGAAGAAGGAGACCTCGCCGTCCAGGACGATCCAGACCTCGTCCTCGTCCTCGTGGACGTGGAGCGGGGGCGCGTGGCCGGCCGTGTCCAGGAACTCCATGACGCTGAGCCCGCCCTTGGTCGCACCGCCGGGGAGGAGGATCCGGCTTCGGCCACCGAGGAACCAGAAGGGTTCGCCGGTCGTGTCGGGGAACGTGTCGTCGGGGAACGGCGGGATCGTCATTTGCTTCCCTTCAGGAAGGTGAGGAGGATCTGGGTCATTTCTGCGGGGTGTTCCTCGTACATCCAGTGGCCGGAGTCCGGGACGACGACGCCGGTGACGTTCGTCGCGTACTGCCGCACCTGGTCGGGCACGAAGCTGCCGAGGCTGCCGGAAGCTCCGATCGCGAGCACCGGCATGGTGAGCTTGGTCTTCTGGTACTCGGCGTCGTTCGCCATGTCCTGCGGCAGGGTCCGGAACCACTGGAAGCTGGCCTCCAGGTGCGCCGGGTCCTTCAGATAGCTGGAGAACACCGCGATGTCGTTCGGCGTGACGGAGCCCTTGACGACTTCGAGGTCGTCGATGAACTTGTCGACCCACAGCGATTCCCGCCCCGTGATGAGATCCTCGGGAAGGTTGTTGGTGAGGGCGAAGAACCCGAAGTGCCAGGCTCCGGGGCCGTCGGCGGTGAGCGAGGGGAAGGAGTAGATGCTCGGGTCCGGGATCGGAGCCTCGCTGAGCACCAGCTTTCTGACGTCGCGCGGGTAGGCGGCGGCGTAGGAGTAGGCCACCATCGTGCCGATGTCGTGGCCGACCAGCCGGATGTCGCGGTCGCGGCCGATCTGGGCCAGCAGGCCGTGGATGTCGGCCGCGAGGTCCTTCTTGTCGTAGCCGCCGGCCGGGGCGTCGCTGCGGCCCGCGCCGGGCAGATCGGGCGCGATGACCGTGTAGTGCTCGGCGAGCGCCGGCATGACCTCGCGCCACTCGTACCAGGTCTGCGGGTATCCGTGCAGCAGCACGAGGGTCGGGCCGTGGCCGCCGATCACGTAGTCGATGCCGATCGCACCGACCTCGGCCTTGTGCTCGCTGAACCCGGCGGGCAGCTGTTCGACCGGCGAGACGGCGGCCGACGACGCGGCCGTGGCCTGCGCGGTCCCGGTGGTGATCGCGGTGGCCGCGAGCCCGAAGGCAGAGGCTACGGCGAGCGCGAGCATGGCACCCGGCCGGAAAACGGCATGGAGGTGTCTCATAAGGGACTCCGGTGTGGTGAGAGATGTGTTTTACAGGGGCGGGATCACAGGGTCTGCCGGCGCAGCCAGTCCAGGGCGGTGCCGGCGACCTCGCGCCAACCGCTGTCGATGGTCAGCGAGTGCCCGCGGTCGGGGAAGTCGACGATGTCGGTGACGGCCTCGGAGTGCCGGTACTGCTTGAGCGTCGCGCGGGTCACCGTCTCGGGCACGGTGTGGTCCTTGCCGCCGGTCATGAGCAGCAGCGGGCCGCGCGAGGCGTTGGCGGTGTCGACCTTGGCCGGCGAGTGCGGGTTGAAGTTGGCGGCGGCCGCCTCGAACAGCGGCTTGCCCGGCGCGGGAATCGTCCAGCGCTCGTACAGCGCGTCCGACTCCTCGGCGGGCAGCGCGTTGCCGAACGCGAAACGGAACTGTTCGGCCGTCAGCGACACGGCACGGTGCTTGTTCGCCGGGTTCTTGAACACCGGCAGGGTGGCGCGCAGGGCGGACAGCGGCAGCGGAAGCACGCCCTTGATCTGCGCGGCGTCGATCGCGACGGTGGCGGCGGCCAGGTTCTGGCCCAGCAGCTTCTGCGCGATCATGCCGCCGAAGGAGTGGCCGATCAGGACGGGCAGGGCCGGCAGCTCCCTGATGATCGCGGCGTAGTGCTCCACGACGTCGTCGATGCCATGGTCGGCGATGCTCTCGGGGTTGGCCCGAGCCTCCTCGACGGTGCCGGGGTCTCCGGGCCAGCCGGGTGCGGACGGTTCGTAGCCCTCGCGCCGGAACAGGTCGGCCCAGGGCTCCCAGGACGTGGCGTGCAGCCACAGCCCGTGGATGAAGATGACGGGGATCGGTGTCGTCATGGCGGCCTCTCGGGTGGCCCAGCGCGGCGGCTCGGGAGCGGATTCTCGGTGCCGGATCAGGACAACACGCAGGTGGGGGCGTTCGTACCGGGGAAAGACCCCAGCCGTGGAACGGCTGACGGGACTGGGGTGCCCAGTGGAGAAACCGATCGCGGGGCGTGGCTCGGGGCGGGACCACCGTCACGTGACGCTCGCGGCGCGCGCCCCGGACTTCTACCGTCACCGATGTGAGCGCTGACAAATCCTCCGACCGCCGACGCTATCAGCGACACCCGACGCCTGTACCGCCGGAGCTTCTGGGCCGGATCGAGGAACGCCAGGCCATCGATGAGCTCGTCGCGCGTGTTCGGGAGGGCTTGAGCGGGGTGCTGGTGATCTCCGGCGAGGCCGGCATCGGCAAGACCCGCCTGCTGGCTTACGCCGCCGAGGCCGCGGGCGATCTGCAGGCCGCGCGGGTCACCGGCGTCGAGACCGAGTCCCAGCTGGGATACGCCGGGCTGCACCGGCTGGTCCTTCCCTTCCTGGGCCGGCTGGACCGGCTGCCCGATCCGCAGCGGGAGGCGCTCGGATCGGCGTTCGGGCTGGTGGCCGCGCCGCCGGCCGACCGTTTCCGGACCGGCCTGGCCACCCTCACCCTGCTGTCGGAAGTGGTCCGGGACGGGCCGCTGGTGTGCTTCGTCGACGACGCGCAATGGCTGGACCGCGAATCCCTGGAGGTCCTGGCCTTCGTCGGCCGCCGGCTGCACGCCGACGGCGTCGGCCTGGTGGTGTGCGCCCGGGACGCCGAGCCCGGTGTCTCACCGCTCGACGGCCTGCCCCTGATCCGTCTCGCCGGGCTTTCCGATGACGAGGCCGCCCGGTTCCTGGCTTCGCTGCCCGTCGCGTCGTCCGCGGGGGCCGCCGAAAGCCCGGCCGCCCTCCTGCGCGACCCCTCCCGGATCACCCGGATCGTCGCCGAGGCCGGGGGCAATCCGCTCGCCTTGAGCGAGTTCGCCGCAGACCCGGGCAGCGACACTCTGCCCTCCGCTCCCCTGCCTCTCGGAGCCAGGCTCGAAGCACACTTCCAGCGTCACGTGGCCGCCCTGCCGCAGGAGACGAAGTCGCTGCTGCTCGTCCTGTCCCTCGCGCCCTCCGACGACCCGGTCGTCCTGTGGCTCGCGGCACGGGCTCTCGGGCTGTCGGCCCAGGCCCTGGACGCGGCCGTCGCGGGCGGGATCGTCACGACCCATCCCCATCCCGCCTTCCGCCACCCCCTCATCCGCTCGGCGGTGCACGCCGCCGCCGGCCCGACTGACCTGCGGCGGGTCCACCGGGCCCTGGCCGAGGCGACCGACCGCGACGCGGCGCCGGACCGGCGGGCCCGGCACCTGGCCGAGACGGTCGCCGGCCTCGACGAGGAGGTCGCCGCCGAACTGGAACGGGTGGCCGAACGGGCCAGAGGCCGCGGTGGCTACGCCGCACAAGCAGCGTTCCTGCTGAGGGCGGCCGAGTTGACCCCGGACCCGCGTGCCCGCGCCGAACGCTACTCCGCGGCCGCTCAGGCACACCTGTTCACCGGGAACGCGGCCGTCATCCGGCCGCTGCTGGACCAGGCCGAGTCGTATCCGGGCACGCCGACGGCGCAAGCGGCCACCCGGCGCCTTCGCGCGACGCTCGAATGGCTCGACGGACGGATCGCGATGACACCGGCGATCCTGATGGGCGCCGCGGACGACGTGATCGCCCACGACGAGCCGCTGGCGCGCGACATGGTCTTCGAAGCCCTCTCCGCGGCGATGATGACCCGGGAGCACACCATCGGCATGACGCTGGACGAACTCGCCGCCCGCGCACTGGCCATGCCGTGGGACCGGTCACGGCCGCCGACCGTCCCCGATGCGGTCATCGACGCCTACTGCACCCGCATCGCCGACGGCTACGCACCGGCGGTGCCGAAGCTCCGGACCGCGGTCGAGGCCCTGCGTACCAGCGATCTGGTAGACACCGGCATGCCGATCGCGCTGCTGGGCTTCATGGGCGCCGAAGACCTCTGGGACGACGCGGCCTACCGGGCCGTGGCCGAGCGTTTCATCGCGGTCAGCCGCGAATGGGGTGCCGTGCACTCGGTGGCCGTGGCGCTCCAGAACCTGGCCGCGGCGGAGATCTGGGCCGGCCGCTTCAGCAGCGCGCAATCCTGCTACGACGAATCGGACGACATCTACGGCTCGGTCATCAACCTGCCGTTCGGCGCGTCGCACCGCATGGAGTTGCGAGCATGGCAGGGCCTTGAGCCGGACCTGCGGGCCGGGGCGGACAGTGCGATCCACGTGTGGGGAGAGCAGCTCGGGTACGCGTCGCTGGCGGCCCACGCCTATTACGCGCTGACCGTCTTCGAGCTGAGTGCCCGGCGGTATCCGGAGGCGCTGGACTGGGCCCGCCGCGGGTATGAGAACGACCGGCTGGGACAGGGCAACCGGCTGCTCCCGGACGCGATCGAGGCCGCGGTCGGCGGCGGGGACCCGGCGCTGGCTTCGGCGGCGCTGGCCCGGCTGGCCGAGCGCGCATCGCTCAGCGGGACACCGTGGGCGCTCGGCGTGCTCGCCCGCTGCCGGGCGCTGGTGGCCGGCGACGACGAGGCCGAAGGGCTCTACGAGGCTTCGTTGAAGCATCTGGGTGCCACCAGCGTCGTGACGGATCTCGCCCGGGCACACTTGCTATACGGCGAGTGGCTTCGGCGCCGGGAGCGCCGCACCGACGCGCGAGCCCAACTGCGGACCGCTTATGAGATGTTCACCGACATGGGAGCGGCCGGTTTCGCCGAACGGGCTCGCCTGGAGCTCCTGGCCACCGGCGAACACGCCCGCGTTCGCACCGCGCAGGCCGAATACGATCTCACGCCGCAGGAGAAGCAGGTCGCCGCTTTGGCCGCCGGCGGATCCACCAACACCGAGATCGCCAGCCGGCTGTTCATCACCACGTCCACCGTCGAGTACCACCTGAACAAGGTGTTCCGGAAGCTGGGCATCACCTCGCGGAGGCAGCTCGCCGACGTCCTCGGCTGACACCGCGAAGGCTGACACCGTGAAGGCGGCCTGACTGGTGTGAACCGCTGACACCCCAGTCCGCCGACACCCCAGTCCGGCGACCGGCGGAGCCGCGTTCCGGACTGGGGTCTTGCCAGGATGTGAGCCGACTCGGGCCGTGGTGTGGTGGCCGCACAGCAGCCGCCACTTCCAAGGAGACCGCCATGGGGCACGTCAACGTCGGCACCGAGAACAGCACACCCGTCGAGCTCTACTACGAGGACCACGGCGCCGGGCGCCCCGTCGTCCTGATCCACGGCTGGCCGCTGTCCGGCCGCTCGTGGGAGGGCCAGGTCGCCCCGCTCGTGGCGGCCGGCTACCGGGTGATCACCTACGACCGCCGCGGCTTCGGCGGCTCGTCGCAGCCGTGGACCGGCTACGACTACGACACCTTCGCCGCCGACCTCAATGCCCTGATGGAGTACCTGGACCTGCGCGAGGCGACCCTCGTCGGCTTCTCCATGGGCGGCGGAGAGGTCGCCCGGTACGTCGGCACCTTCGGGACCGAAAGGGTGGCCCAGGCCGTCTTCGCCGCCGCGGTGCCGCCCTACCTGCACGCCGGACCGGACAACCCGGGCGGCGCCTTCACGGACGAGGCACTGACCGCCATGCAGGCCGGGGTCACCGCAGACCGGCTCGCCTTCCTCGACGGGTTCATCACCCAGTTCTTCACGGCCGGAGAGCGGAGCGACCTCGTCAGCCCCCAGCGCCGCGACTACCACCTCGCCCTCGCCGCGGCGGCCTCACCCCAGGGAACGCTGGAGTGCATCAACGCTTTCGGCACGACGGACTTCCGCGGCGACCTCGCCAAGTTCACGATCCCGACGCTGGTCATCCACGGCGACTCCGACGCGATCGTCGCGTTCGAGCACAGCGGCGCCCTGACCCACGAAGCGATCCCGGGATGCCGGCTGGCCCTGATCGAAGGAGGGCCGCACGGCATCAACGCCACCCATACCGCGGAGTTCAACGCCGCCCTTCTCGACTTCCTGGCCGGCTGATCCGGCCAGAGCCCCAGCCGGTCTCCTTGTTTGAAACGGCGGCAGCAGGCCACACGGCACCTGAGCGACGACAACTCGCAGCTCCGCGAAGAGGGGCTTCGGACGCGAACGGAGGAAGGCTCGTGGGAATCATCGCCTGGATCGTGCTCGGGCTCGTGGTCGGCCTCATCGCCGACCGGATCATGGACAGCCCGCACGGCTTGATCGTCTCGACCGTCGTGGGCATCGTCGGCGCCCTGCTCGGCGGCTGGCTGGCGCAGAAGCTGTTCCACGTCGACAGTGTTCAGGGCTTCTTCAACCTGTCCACCTGGATCACCGCCCTCATCGGGGCGATCGTGCTGCTGGGGGCGCTCCAACTCGTCACCGGCAGCCGCCGAGGACTGCGCCACTAGAAGCCGGGAACGGCCGGCCCACAGCTGGGCCGAGTGTCGAAGGCTTTCAGGAGATGTCCGCGTTCCCACCAGTGGGGACGCGGACATCTTTGGTCGCGGTGGCGGCCGCCGCGGGAATATCAAGACCCGTGGCAGCTATCCACCAACATGAGAACGTTGACTTACTCCCGTTGATGTCCACTGGCTAACATCCACCTCGATCGAACGCAACGGGTGGAACAAAGCGCGCCCGGAACGACGGCGCGACCCGGCGCGGGGACTGGGAGGAAAGATGTCGGCGAACTCTGCATCGAACGGGCAGGGCACGGGCGGTTCGGTAGGTCGGCGGGCGGTGCTCGCCGGCGGGGCCGTCGTCGGCGCCGCGGCAGTGGGGGCGTTGGGAGTCGCGGGGGCCGGGACGGCGGCCGCGGCGACGACCGCAGCGACGACGTCCGCACCGACGACGAACGGCAAGAAGAACCAGGCCACGACCACCGGAGTGGCGACGAACGCGGACGGGGCGCGGGTGCGGTTCGACCGGTGGACCACGTACTCCGACTTCCAGAGCGGGCAGTCCGACGGCATCCTGCCGTTGCCGGGCCGGCGGCTGGGCGTCGTCATCGCGCAGGCGGTGGGGACGACGTCGTACACCGACCCCTACCTGAACACGACCACGCAGTACGAGTACGCGACGTGGACCTCCCCGGTGCGCCGGCTGGACTTCGGCGCGACACAGCTGACCGCGCACTGGAACGCGGACACGCCGAAGGGCACGTTCCTGAAGGTCGAGCTCCTGGCGACGATGGAGGACGGCCACACCGACACCTGGGTGATGGGCATCTGGACGCTCGACGACAGCGAGCTGGACCGCACCTCGGTCAACGGCCAGAGCAACGCCTACGGCGAGGTCGACACCGACACCTGGAGCTCGGAGACCGGGCACACCATGAGTGCCTACCAACTGCGCCTGACCCTGTTGCGCCACCCCGGTTCGCACGTGTCGCCGCGCGTGTGGCAGATCGGCGCGGCCGCGTCCGACGTCCCCACCCGGACCACGGTGCCGGCCACCACGCCCGGACCGGCCACCGGGATCACCCTGCCGGTCAAGCCGTACGCGCAGTACGTCCACGACGGGCAGTACCCCGTGTACGGCGGCGGCGGTGAGGCGTGGTGCAGCCCGACCTCGACGGAGATGGTGGTCGAGTACTGGGGCAAGGCGCCCACCGCCGACCAGATGTCCTGGATCGATCCGAGCTACGCCGATCCGTCCATCGACCAGGCGGCGCGCTACAGCTACGACTACGGATACCAGGGCACCGGAAACTGGCCGTTCACCTGCGCGTACGCCGCTTCGTACGGGCTGGACGCGATGGTCGTGCGGCTGAACAACCTGACCGAGCTGGAGGTGCTGGTCGCGGCCGGGTTCCCGATCGTGACCGCGCAGTCCTTCACGGCGGCGGAGACCGGCTACGCCAGCGGTGGGCACCTGTGGCTCGTCATCGGGTTCACGGACACCGGCGACGTGATCGTGAACGACCCCGCCGCCCAGACCGACGCCGGGGTGTGCCGGGTGTATCCGCGGCGGACGTTCGAGAACGTGTGGCTGCGGACCAACTTCACGAAGGCCAACGGCAACCCCGGATACAGCTCCGGCGGGGTCGCGTACCTGATCAAGCCGCACGACAGGAGCCTGCCGCCGGTCGTGGACCCGCGGAACCCCAGCTGGCCCTGCGACTCCTGACCAGGAGATCCCTGGCGGCGTAGCAGTTGCCGAACCCCTGGCGGCATTGCCGGCCAGGGGTTCTTGTGCATCGTTCGGCCGAGCTGACGAGCGCGACTCGGTCCGCCCAGCCCAGCCCGGCCCAGCCCGGCCCAGCTCAGCTCAGCTCAGCTCAGCTCAGCTCAGCTCAGCCGATGGTGTAGGCGTCGGCGACAATCTGACTGATCGAGCCGCCGATCGCATCAGCAGCGGTCACTTTCAGCCACGGCATGGCGCCCTTCGGCGCGTTGTTGGGCCACGCCGCCAGGTAGTGGCCGCCACCGGACCGCGCCACGGTGGCCGGGACCCAGGTCTTCCCGGCGTCGTAGGACACGGAGACGGTGGCGCCGGTGATCGCCGCGTGCGAGCCCTGCCCCTGGTAGGACTGGTGCCCGACGCCGAGATCGAGCAGTTGGACCGGCAGGCGACCGGTGTTGGAGCTGTCGGTGACGAGCCGATAGTCCAGGGACAGCGCCGGCAGGATCTCGCACTTCAGGGCTTCGAAGTTCGCCGCGTAGCAGACGTCGTCGGCCGGAAGCGTGGACTGCTGGACGGACCCCGGCGCGTACTGGAACGTGATGTCGGTGTGGGTTTTCGTGGATTGCGACATCGGCAGGCCGCTGCCGGTGGTGTCCGAGTCGTAGACCATGCGGTAGGTCCCGGGCTGGGCGGTGGTGCCGGGAATCTCGATGTGCGGCCAGCCGGACTGGGTGGCCACCTGGACACCGTCGCGGTACACGCTGAACGTCGCGGTGTAGCCCGGGCCGAGGTCGTGGGCGGCGCTGTTCGGGTCGCTGTCGGTGAACTCGGTGATGCCGAAGTCCATCACGCCGGTGTCGGGGTCCACGCAGGCGTTGCAGGCCATGGCGTTCGTGTACTGGCCGACCTGCGGCGTCAGCGGGCCGTGGGCCCAGGTGCGCCAGGTCTGGCCGGGCCCCCGGTAGTAGTCGAGGTCCTCGAACTCAAGCTCTGAGTCCTGGTTCGGCGCGTTCTCCACCGGCATGTATTCGGCGGACCAGGAGACGTCGTCGGTCGACACGCCCAGGTAGTCGGTCAGCGTTCCCGGCGTGGGGACGAAGCGCATCAGTCCGGAGCCGCCGTCCGGGCCGCCGGCTCCGATGACCCAACCAGCCTGGTGGGCAGGGTTGGCCGGGTCGGTGGCGAAGACGTTGTGGGAGGTCTGGATCCGGGACGGGTCCGGCCGCCAGACCTGGTTGGCGTCGATGTGGTCGGACGGGGCGAAGCTGAGGTCGTAGCGGTAGGGGTCGGGACCGGCGGGTCCGGCCGCGCCGAGGTCCAGGACGCGGTAGGCGAGGGCGCCGATCTGCGCGGCAGGTTGCGGCGCCATCCAGGTGGCGCCCGTGCTGCCGGTCTCGACCACGGCCGTGGCGCCGGCAGCGTCGGTACGGGCGATGGTCTCCACGTCGCCGTCGGCGGTGGACGGCCTGGGCGTGACGGCGGCGACCCGCGCGGTCGCGGTGCGCTCGTCGGCGGTCAGGACGGTAGTGCCCGAGGCACTGGCTGCCAGATCGGTGCGGGTCACTACATGCTCGGTGGAGGTGTGGGTCGCGGGGTCGAAGGTCGTGAAGACCGTGACCGCGAAGTAGTTCCCGCTGGGGACCGCGATCCGGGCGACGCCGCCCCTAAGCTGGATCGGGGCTGCGAACCGCTTCGCGTCATCGGTGTTGAACAGGAAGGTGGTCGCCTCGGCCGCGTTGCCGTCGAGACCGAGGCCGTCGATCTCCAGGATGCCGAGCGGGTAGTGCGGCGTTACCCGCGAGGAGCGGGCAGCTACCGGAGCGGCCGTGTCGTACCCAGCCGGGTCATAGGCCTGACCCGAGGCGAGGACCGATGCCGGGATCACGTAAGCGTGCCCGTTCACCGCCATCTGGACCGCGGGGATCGAGCGCCCGTCCGGCGTGGTCACCATCGTCGAGGTGTGCGTCCCGGAGCCGCGTACAGTCACCCGATCGCCGTTCGGCAGCGTGCTGACGTGCACGGCGGGACGTACCGGGGCAGCTGAGGCCGTCGCGGTGCCGCCCGCTGCGGTGGCCGGCACCGTGGCGGTGGCGGTGGCGGCCACCGCCAAGCCGATGGCGGCGACCCTCCGCCGTGCCCAGCGGCGGGTGATGCTGTTCTCTGACACTGGTGGCCTCCCGTTCGTGGACAGTCCCCTCTGAGACGGAGCCGGGAGCACGTCAGGTTGCCCGGTCCCCTGCTGCGGCCGCTGACGGTAATGCGACACGACACCAGGACGGGGCCGATGTCAGCGCCGCACCGAACAAGGGCGTGCGGCCCGCCGGCCGCGCCGTCGGCGCCGATCGCGGTGCGGGGCCGGCTGGACAGCGCGCGTTGCGCAGATTCAGGCGCTGCTGAGTTATGTGGGGTGAGGGAGTGATCGGCGCTTCGGGGCTTCGGGGCTTCGATGCCTGACTGGCGCGGTGTGACTGTGGTTTTACAGGCGATTTTTACGGCTTCGCGTTGGTTTAAGAAGGATCCGTTGGGTGGCGCAGTTCGGTGGTGCGTGGCTGGGTCGCGTTGGCGGTCGGCGGTTGTGTGGGGGGTCTGAAAGTCAAGAGCATGGTGAAGGGCCGGCGCCTCCGGCGGGCGCTCTGCAACGGGGGGCGGGGGCGGGTCGCGTTGTTGGGCGGCGGTCGCTGCTTGTGGTCGCCTTCGTCCCGGATCCCTCGTCGCTGTCGTCGCCCGGAGGGAACCATCCCGTCCTGGCGGTGTCCAGCCGCATCACACGCTGCTGTGGTGCGGCTCCGTCCGGCTGGACACCGCCAGGCCGGGCTGGTTGTGCAAGCACCGCCGACAGCGACGAGGGATCCGGGACCACCCCACCTGTGGGAAGGATTCCCACGCCTTCAGGCTCACATGGTCACCGCCGCGTACGCGTGCCAAGTGGACCCCGTCCACACCACAGGGGTGGTGTCCGGATCCCTCGTCGCTGTCGGCGGGCGCAGCCAAGCTGGCCGGGCCGGTGGTGTCAAGCCGAGCGTTTCTGCAGGCCAGCAGGTGTGATCCGGCTTGACACCACCGGACCGGCCTGCTTCCGTGAGGCGACGACAGCGACGAGGGATCCGGGACGAAGGCGACCACAAGCAGCAACCGCCGCCCAACAACGCGACCCGCCCCCGCCCCCCGTTGCAGAGCGCCCGCCGGAGGCGCCGGCCCTTCACCATGACTTTGACTTTCAGGCGCCTTCAGGCGCCCACGCACACGACCGCCGGCCGCCAACGCGACCCAGCCACGCACCACCGAACTGCGCCACCAGCGGATCCGGTCACGTCCGCGCTGGTGGTGTATGAGACGGCCAGCGGGTGATCTGTGTTCAGGTTAGGCGATCAGGGCGGCGGGTTCGGTGATCGGCTCGCCGCCGGTGTCGCTGATGGCGAGGCGGCGGATCTT
>Ga0207671_10004980_pt1 | contig 12440 bp, 6 predicted proteins | sample KBSC24metaG_FD_184352 | JGI IMG/M metagenome (GOLD analysis project Ga0207671, IMG submission 184352) | Corn rhizosphere microbial communities from Kellogg Biological Station, Michigan, USA - KBS C2-4 metaG (SPAdes) (version 2) | ecosystem: Host-associated > Plants > Roots > Rhizosphere > Soil... | reverse complement strand
TGAGATTCTTCCCATTCAATTTTATCTGTACCACGTCGAACGTCATGAATTTACTTTTTGCGCCGCATATCAATATCGGTCTTGTCGGCTCATAAGGGTTGGTGAGTATAAAATCCTTTATGACCCCTACGATGTGCCAGTCGATGCCAAGGTCATTGACTTTCTGCCCTATCGGGTTTTTGAATTTCATCACTTTTAACGACGATTCGTTTATGATCAGCCCTGTCGAGTCGCTCGGGAATTTTTCCAGGTCGAGATCCCGCCCTTGGACAAATTGTAAACCGGCCGTAGCGCCCAATCCTTCGTCACACAAATACCGATCGAAGGATGTATTGTCATTCGCGTCCTTTCCTTCCCAGTTCTGACCCCATCCGTTGCTCCACCTTTCCGTGAGGGGAGAGTTTGTTTTGGTTATCGATGTGGCAATGCCTGATGAAAGCAGCTCGTTTTTTATCAATGCATAGTTCTTAGGGATATCTCCCGTCATGAAATGGTAAACAAGATTGTCCCTATTATAACCCGTAGCCCTTTCACGCGCATAGTCGATCTGCTGTTTTACGATGATGGTGCAAATGATAAGGATGATGGCGAAGGTGAACTGCAGGACAACCAGTGCCTTTCTTGGTGTGATCAGCGCATGGGCTTTCCTGAATGTCCCTTTTAGTACTTTTACAGGCCGGAAGGATGAAAGAAAGAAGGCGGGATAGCTTCCTGCCAACAAGCCGGTGAACAGGATAAATCCGATGAAGGCGATCCAGGTATAGATATTGCCGAAGTCAAGGGATAAGTTTTTCTCTGTAAATTGGTTGTAGGCGGGCAGGCTTAGCTGAACGATAACGATGGCTATAGTGCCTGCCAGACAGGCGAGGAAAAAGGACTCCCCGATAAACTGGATGATAAGAGCGCTTTTTCTGGCGCCAACTACCTTGCGTATTCCCACCTCTTTGGCTCTTTTTTCACTTCGCGCGGTACTCAGGTTCATGAAATTGATGCATGCGATCAAAAGTATAAAGCATGCGATGATGCTGAATATCTTTATGTATGTACTGCGGCCACCTGCGTCTTCCACTCCATCGGTAAAGCTCGAATACAAACGCCATCTTTCAAGCGGGTAAAGAAATAACTCCCATTTTTGCTTTTTTGCCCCATCGTCGTACTTTTGTTTTAGTCCTTTTACTTTCTGGTCCGCTGCAATAAAGCTTGTATTTGGCTTTAGCATCACATAGGTGGAGGTACTGTTATCCCCCCAGCCCAGATCCTGCCCTTCGCCGTATTTTATATATGACCAGGGTAATAAATAATCACAATAAAACCTTGTATTGTCAGGCATGTCTTTTAAAACGCCCCTGACAATAAAACTCTCTTTATCCTCCAGTTCTATGGTTTTTCCCATTGCGTCGGCATCGCCGAATAAACTTTTTGCTGTCTTTTCGGTGAGTACGATCGAATGGATGTCATTTAGCGCGGTGGAGGGATCGCCTTTCAGCATGGGGAAACTGAACATCTGCAAAAATCCGGTATCGACAATACCACCCGACTTCATTATTTTTTTATCGCCCGCTATAAGAAGGGAGGGTCCTTTTGACTTGACCCTTACCGAACGCTCTATCTCAGGCACATCCTTCTCCAGCGCACGAGCCGTTGGGGCTGAAACGCTATTCCAACAAGAGAACTTGTTCTCATACCGGACCCGGTTCCACACTTCGTATATCCTGTCTTTGTTCTTATGGAACCTGTCATAGCTGATCTCGTCCTGTATCCATAACCAAATCAGCATAGCGGTGGCCATGCCGATGGCCAAACCTGTGATGTTGATCGCCGAGATCCCTTTATTGCGGAGAAGGTTCCGGTATGCTACTTTGAAAAAGTTCCTGATCATACAAATGCGTTGAATGGTAATGGGGAATATCGTCGAAATGGTGTTCCAAGACAGTGCCGTAAATCATATAACTGATTTACAGAGTGGTATTTGTGTCATAAATGAGCGCTTGTTCGTTTTTGATACATGGGCTGTTCGCTTACGATACATCTATTCTTTTTCTATGGTCAGCACCTGTGCCGTATATGTCGAAGGGATGGTGACCGTAAAGCCTTCTTCCATCAATGTCTTTCCTGTGAATGTGCCAAGCGTTTTGCCGTCCCCGAAAGAAAATATTTTATACCGGGCCTCCGGCAAAAGGCATGGGATCCTAAAGGTACGGCGCTGATCCAAGGAGTTGTTCCGATAGAAGAACATGAGCCCGCCGCCTTTTTCGGTGTTTATGCGGTAGCATCCATCCCAATTGTTATCCGTCGGCCTGTCGAAAATATCATATAGCTCAAAATATTGCGAGTATTGGTATTTCTGTTCTATCCGTTTTAAATAGTTGTTCCATTTGTTATAAAATTCCAGCTGCCCGGGAGTTAATTTTCTCGGATCACCCAACATTACCAGCGAGCCGGCGGCCAGCGAGAAATAGGTGTATTTGTAATTGACATAGTCGATGTACTGACTTCCAATGAGCAGTGTACTGTTGGGGATGACCCGCGCACGATCATAGGTCATCTGTCGTATGGAAATAGCGCCGATGGGGCGGGCGAATTCAATATTGGCGACCCAGTCGTAATCTGCATGTTCCAGCAAGGCATAGTCCACTACATTATTCCGCCCCCATGTTTCAAAAGTGCAATCGATCAATATTCCCGGGAATGCTTTATGCAGAGAGTCCATCAATTGCATACACCGCTGATAAATGACCCAATAAGATGATGCATGGTCGCGATATGTCTTCGAGCTATTGGTTTCATAATCGCCTGTAAGGCTGGGTTGATATACATATGCTGAAAGAAGCATCGACAGGTCGAGCTTTACATAGGTAACACCGAGCTCCTTTATATAGGTGCTGATACAATTCTTTATATAATCGTAATAGGGCGAACCCAGCGACATGGTCTTTAATGCGTCTCCCCATGCCGTGCCATCCGTATAAACAGCCATGCTGTGGAGGTTGGTGGTTTTGCCGTTCCTGTCCTTGACAATCCAATCCGGGTGTTGCAGTGCAATCCTGCTTTTTGCGTTGACGCTGGCCAATGTAAACCATATTCCCACTTGCATGCCCTTGCTCCGAATGTAATCGCATGTCGCCTTTATTCCATGGGGGAATTTGGAGCTATCCGGAATAAAGTCCCCTGAATATTTATACCAGCCTGCGTCTATTATGAACAGGTCGGTACCGATGGCGGATAGCTTATTTGCGCAGTCTTTTAGAAGCTTCTCATCGATGGCGTCTTCAAAAGGCCGCCAGGTGTCGTAAAGAAACAGGGGGCTGTGTTTTTGGGAGTATAAGCTAACGCCAAGGTATTTCCTGATGAATTCCTTATATCCTCCTTCAAAACCTTCCTGCCATTTGGGTGAGGAAAAAACATAGATAAATGTTTTTGGGCTGGTGAATGTTTCTCCCGGCTGCACCCGGGCCGAGAAAGGAAATGTTTCCTTTATATGCCGCATGCCTATCTGTAAGCGCCCATGAATGGTGGCGTAAATGTCTGTATTCTTTAAAACACCCGGGGCCTCATTGCCAAATATCGCTCCCTGTGCCGCAGCGACATTGTATAGCATTACGGCAACGTCGTTATAATCGCCCTTGAAGGGGAGGCGTGTCAAATTGCTGCCATAGTTGTAATAGACCTCATTCAGGTATTTATCCACTACCTGAAAATCCATGCTTTCCACATCAAGATCGGTGAGGGCAAGGCCGGCGGCACTGCTATTGATGACCTTTAACTGTTTTCGAACAACGGGGAGGTCCGCGTATATCTCGTATATCAGCTGAATATAGACATCCGGCAAGGGCGTCCTGAGCGTGACGGTCAGCGTTTTTGTGTCACTGCTGTCCTTTACAGAGTGATCGAGATACCAGCAGTTGAGTCCATTCAGCAGGCTGTCGTTGATGTGGATATTGAATTCCTCTGTTTTTGGATTTGCGTAATTCTGATGGACGGCTTTATTGATAAATCCCTTTGTAACGAATCCGGTAGAATCTCTCCGGAAATAGAATTTCCGGGAGACTGTCTTGTTCCCGATGGTGATGGAATCGGTCTGGGACCGGGCAACCAAAGAGCACTGCAACAGGACGCAAAGCAGAACATGGATCTTCACATGAGATGATTTTCCTAAAATAACGAAGAAAATGTGACATATTTCTTTTTCAGCATTTTATGGTATAATAGCGGGACTACCAGCAAGGTGAGGAAGGTAGACGTTATGGTGCCTCCTATCAGAGCGATGGCCAGTCCCTGGAAGATGGGGTCGAAGAGAATGATCACGGCGCCCAATACGACGGCGCCTGCCGTCAGCAAGATGGGTGTGGTGCGGACTGCCCCGGCGTCGATGATGGCCTGGTTCAGGGATACGCCTTCTTTTAGGCGAATGTCGATGAAGTCGATGAGCAGAACGCTATTTCGAACCATGACCCCTGCCAGAGCAATGAACCCGACCATGGAGGTGGCGGAAAAAAAGGCTCCCATCAGCCAATGGCCGATTATGATACCTATCAGCGATAGCGGTATGGCGGAGAGCATGACGAGGGGTACGAGGAAATTCTGGAACCAGCCCACGATCAACATGTAAATGACGATAATCACTACGAGGAAGGCGATGCCCAGGTCGCGAAATACGTCATAGGTGACCTGCCATTCCCCATCCCACTTTAATGAAAAGTTGTCCTCGAGCTCCGGCTGGTGTGTATATTCCTCTTTTAGGGTGTAACCGGCAGGCAGGCTCACCGTTTTTAAACTGTCGGAGATGGCCATCATAGCGTAAGATGGGCTTTCCTGTCGTCCGGCCATATCGGCCAGAACATAAACCACTCTTTTCTGGTCCTTACGGTAGATGGTTTTCGGCGCGGTGCTTCTGGTAATGGTGGCGATATCGCCTATGCGAATCGGATTGCCGTGCTGATCCGTGACGATGAGACTGGAAATGTCGCGGATCGAGGTCTTGTCGGCGTCTGCCAGTTGCAGCTCGATCTCTACCGGACTGTAAGATGCGGGTGTATGGAGGCTCCCGGCGGGAGTTCCGGACAAGGCGCTGTGGATGGCTGCTACTACCTGTGCGGAAGCAATCCCATAGTGCATCGCCTTTTCTTTGTCTACCGAGACCTCGTATTCGGATTGATCATCTTCTACCGTCCAGTCTACGTCCACTACATCGGCGGTGGCGCTAAAGAGATGTTTTACCTGGCGGGCGACGTCCATCTGCTGCCGGTGGTCCGGACCATAGATCTCGGCCACGAGGGTCGATAGCACGGGCGGCCCGGGGGGTACTTCGACGACCTTGACGTTGGCATTATATTTTGCCGCGATGGCCCGTATACCCGGTCGCATCTCCCTGGCGAGCTGGTGGCTTTGCTTCTTTCGTTGTCCTTTATTTACCAGGTTGACCTGTATATCGGCTACGTTGTCTCCTCTTCTGAGATCATAGTGTCTTACAAGTCCGTTGAAGGTGATCGGGCCGGATGTGCCGACATATCCCTGGCAGTTGACAACTAAGGGCTGGGCGGCGATGTAAGTGGCAATATCACGGGCGGCAGCTGCAGTCTTTTCAAGAGTGGTCCCTTCGGGCATGTCGATCACGACCTGGAATTCATTCTTGTTATCGAAGGGCAGCATTTTCAGTGCCACCTTGCGGGTATAGAAGAGGCTGAGGGATCCGAGCAGCAGGGCTGTTGTGCCGAAGATAAAGGCATATCTCTTCCACCTTTGGTCGAGCAGCGGCTTTATAAGTGATCGATAGGCTTTATATATACGTGTCTGTTCCGGCGCAGCGGCTTCCTTCCCTGAGGCGCCCTGGCGTTTTTCTTTCTCCCGCAGGAAAATATAACCCAGGTAGGGTGTCAGTGTAAGCGCCACCACCAGGGAAAGAAGCATCGCGATAGATGCGCCAATCGGCATCGGGCTCATATAGGGTCCCATCAGTCCGGAGACGAAGGCCATGGGCAATACCGCAGCGATGACCGTAAAAGTGGCAAGGATCGTGGGGTTTCCGACCTCGTTGATGGAATAGATCGCGGCTTGTACAGGAGACAGGCGTTTCAGCTTGAAGTGCCGGTGCATGTTCTCGGCAATAATGATCGAATCGTCCACTACGATGCCTGTAATAAAGACGAGGGCGAACAAGGTGATCCGGTTAAGGGTATAATGGAGCAGGTAATAGCTGAAGAGGGTCATGGCAAAGGTCACAGGGACGCTGAGGAATACGACCAGTCCGCCCCGCCATCCCATTGCCAGCATGACAAATGCGGTGACGGCGACAATGGCGATAAAAAGGTGGAATAGCAGCTCCGACACTTTTTCGGAGGCTGTTTCCCCGAAGTTCCTGGTAACAGTCAAGTGTACGTCGGAAGGGACCAATTGCTTTTTCAGGTTGTCGATCTTTTTCAGGATCTGTTCCGAGAGCCGCATGGCGTCGGCGCCCTTGCGCTTGGCGATCGCCACCGTCACGGCGGGATACAATGAGCGGGTATTTTTTAAGGTATCTGACCGGCCGTTGCCGAAGAAAACATATTGAGAGGGCAGTGCAGGACCATCGATGACGCGTGCGATCTGCCGGAGGTGAACAGGCTGCTGCCCATTGACGCCAACCATGAGGTCCGCGACCTGCCCGGCATCTTCCAGGAAATTGCCTGCCTCTACGACAAAGGCGGTATCCTGATTTAAAAGTGTGCCTCCGTGTGCCCGGGCATTTCCGCCGGGGATCTGACGGGCGATGGCGGCGAAGTCGAGGTGGTTTTCGGCCATTTTGTCTTTGTCGAGGAGTATGCGTACCTGCCGGCTCCGGCCGCCGATGACCTTGACATCTGCCACGTCGGGCACCTTTTTTACTTCGTTGGTGACGGCTTCTGCGAGCTGCCGCAGCGCGTAGTCGTCTTCCCTGTCACTCCATAACGTGAGGCTCAAGGCGGGGACATCATCGATGGCGCGGGTTTTTATGAGCGGCATCGTAATTCCTTCAGGCATCCTGTCCATATTTTTCATCAGTTCGTCGTATACCTTTACCATACTTTTCTCTACGTCTTCGCCGACATAGAACTGCACGATCAGCATCGCCTGTCCCCGCATGGAGGTGGAGTAGACATGTTCCACTCCTTTGATGTTGGAGATCATCTTTTCAAGAGGTTCGCTCACGCGGCTCTCCACTTCTTCGGGTGCGGCCCCCGGGTATCCGACAAATATGTCGGCGATCGGCACTTGTATCTGGGGTTCTTCTTCCCGGGGGATCAATAGGGTGCTGTATCCGCCGATGAGAAGAAAGGCGATCATGAGCAGGATCGTCAATTTCGACTGAATGAATGCCTTTGCAATTTTTCCGGCAATGCCTTCTTGCATGTTCATATTTTTATAATGGGATGATCTATTTGCTATTTTTCGATGACGGGGACGCCGTCGTATAATTTACCTGAGGCGCTGACTATAAAAGACTCATTTCCGTCAAGGCCCGACAGGACCTCCACCTTATCACCCGCCCTTTTGCCTGTTCTTATCCATCGCAGCAGCGCGGTATGCATATTGCTGACGGTGTAGACGCCTGTGAGCGCATCTTTTTCAACAAGTGCGGACCCTGGAATGAAAACAGATGCGCTTTGCGCCGGAGACGTGGTTCCCTGGTGCGGCGATGGTTTGTCAGGAATGAAAACACTGACATACATACCGGCGTACAGACGATGTTGGATATCCTGCGGGAGATCTATTTTTACCTGGTATTGCCCGCCCGTGGCGATCGAGGAAATGCTGATCTGGGTCACGATGCCGGTGGTTTTGATGCCGCCGGACCTGATCTCCAGCTCTGCCTTGTCGCCTGTTAAGATCCGGGTGATATCCGACTCGGCGATGGTTGCGTTCACACGCAGCTGGTTGTTCTGTTCCACGGTGAGGATGGGAACTCCGGGCGCTGCCAGGCTCCCTTCATCTGCCAATTTTTGTGTCACAACCCCCGTAAGGGGCGCCGTGAGCCGGGCATAAGCGTCGAATGCGTCTACTTCCCGGTGCATTTGTTGTGTGTTTTCCAGTCTGGATCTTGCTGCTGCCACGCGAAGGGTGGCATTGTCGAGTTCGCTGGCTGTTGCGCTCTGTTTGTTATACAGGACGTAATACCTGTCGTAATCTTTCCGTGCGTTGTCCAGGTCCGCCCGGGCGCCGGCTGTCTGGGCATCTATTTGCGCCTTTTTGGCGGCAATGTCTTCGCTGCTAATGGTAGCGAGCAGCTGTCCCTGTCGGACCTTGTCGCCTACTTTTACATAGATCCTGGTGATCGTACCCATCAGGCGGGTGCTGATGGATGCGGAATGGACGGCTTCGACCTGTCCGCTGGCGGTGATGCCGTCTGAATGGACCTTGCAGGGTTTGGCGATGCTCACTATTACAGCGGAGTCATTTATTTCTGTATGTGGGGAGGCGACACCTGAGCAACCTGCCAGCGCGATGATGCCTGCCAGAAGGATGCTTAAAACGAGCGTTTTTATATTTTCCATTTGTTGTAATTTATTTTTCTGAAGAAGTGGTTAGAAAATCGATATAGGCCCTTGTCAGGTCCAGGTCGAAGACTGCCCGAGCCAGCGCCAGCTGCTGCTGCGCTACCTGCGTCTGAGCCAGCAGCACATCTGTGCTGCCTGATAGTCCTTGTTCATATCTATCCCGAAGGATGCGGTATGATTCTGCGGCGGCGGCAACGGCAACCTGCTGCTGGCTGATCCGGAATCCCGCATCTGCGCGCTTACGGAGGGCTGCGTTCAACTCAACCTCGCTCTGCTCTTTGTAAAGCGCATATTGTTCGGATAGCCTGCTTTTTTCCAGCGCCAGCGTTGCGCTCCTGTTGTGTATACTATTGCCTTTGAATATATCCCAGGACAGGCGGACCCCTGCTATGTAGCCAGCTGCGCCAAAGCCGAACATCCTGCTGTCGTTGAACTGATAGGACCCGAATGCGTTCAACCGTGGCAGTGCGCTCATCCTGAGGGACCGGATCATCAGGTCGGAGGCCCGGATGGATGTCCGCAGCGCGGACAGGTCGGCCCTGTCATCCGGCAATGAGCTGTTGGCGGGATCGGCAGACCTATTTTCGACGGCGGTGTCGGTGGCACTGCCGGGGGTGCTGTCGGTGGCGTAAACCGGCCCGGGGGGCTGGCCCATCAAAAACCCGAGATGATCCGAGGCATTCCTGACCTGTGACTTTGCTTCTGCCAGCTGGCTCTCTATGGTTTTCACCCGGACCCGGGTATTTAGTGCGTCGGCCCTGGTGAGCATCCCCTGATCCACCCTATGGCTTGTATAGAGGTATAATGCCAGCGTCGAAGTCAGTGCGTCTTCCATGACCTTTTGCACCTGATAAGCAAGCTGAAGCTGCATGTAGGCCTCGCGCGTCGAGAAAATGACCTCTTCTTTTGTTCGCCGGCCTTGCAGGCGGGAGGCTTCCGTCTGCATAGATATGCTCCTGCGCTGATATACCAGGTCCATGTTCAGCAGCGGCTGCTGGACATCGAATGACGTCATAAAGTCCGGGGTCGCGGCGGGATGGTTTAGACGTGCGGGGTCGAAATCTGTCTGCCCGATGGCTTTTTGCTGGAGCCTGAATCCAAACGCATTCAAGGGATTATCTGTCGTCATGGCCGACCAGGATATCCCGACCTGCGGAAGAAATGCGGCTTCCGTTTCTTTACATCGCGCCCGTGCGACCTGCTCATTCAGGGCGGCGATCTTTAGGGACCGACTGTTCGACAAGGCCGCGGCAACGGCTTCATCCGCCGTCAGCCGGATCGGAATATCCTGGCCGGATGCCTGTGAGATGATCAAAACCAGTGTCATTATCGGAGGCATTCGCTTCAGGCCTGTCCAAAATACAGCTGTCATTATTTCCAATTTTTTAGCAAAATTATTTTTGGATGACGAGGTTAACCGTGACTTTGGTCACGGCGATGGAGGAAACGGTGAGGTTCGGGCAGTAAATGTTTACATTTGTCATATGTAAGCATATCTCCATGATCGATGAGCAACAGTTGAACACGTTATTCCCGTCATTTGAACGGGCCCTTGTGAGCAATATGGCCGAGAAAGCCATCGTCCGGGAATATTCCGCCGGCGAGCCGCTGATGAAGACCGGTCAGAATATCAGGTCTACTTACATTATAACCAAAGGATTGGTAAAGGTGTACCGGGAGGATGAGGAAGGAGACGAGTTTTTTATGTACTACCTGCAGCCTGGCCAGGCGTGTGCCTTGTCCCTGATAGACGCCACCAGGCAGGAGACCTGCGAGATCATGGCCCGAGCCATGACGGACACAGAGATTATCGGTATTCCGCTGGAATATGTGGATAAGTGGATGACCGAGTATAAGAGCTGGTACCAATATGTGCTGGAGACCTACAGATTCCGCTTTGAAGAATTACTTACTACGATAGATCATATAGCTTTTCGCCATATGGATGAAAGGTTACTTTCGTACCTGCAAAAGAAACAGGATACGTTGAAGGCCCGGCGAATTCCTGTTTCCGTCACGGAGATCGCTACCGACCTGAATTCTTCACGGGAAGTCATCTCGCGGCTGCTCAAGAAACTGGTTGATAGGGGGCAGGTGCGAATGGACAAGAGCTTTCTGGAAGTTCTCGACCTTGATCTTAGGGAAGAAGCCTGAGGGATGGGATGCTTTACAACATCATGCCGCCGGAGGCTTCGATGCGCTGGCCATTGACCCAGCGTGCGTCTTCTGTACAAAGGAATGCCACTACACCACCGATGTCTTCGGCTACACCTGGCCGACCCAGGGCGGTGATACTGCTGACCATTTTTTGCATGTCTTCGCTGCTACGGAGACGGGCGTTGCCAAAGTCTGTCATGATGGCGCCGGGGGCGACGATGTTGGCGCGAATGTGTCTTGGGCCAAGCTCTTTAGCCAGGTAGCGGGTAAGTGTCTCTACGGCGCTCTTCAAAGAACCATAGACCGATGAGCCGGGCATGGAGACTCTTGCCAGTCCGGAGGAAATGTTGACAATTCCGCCGCCGTCGTTTATCAAGGGAAGCAGTTTTTGGGTTAAGAAATAAACCCCTTTGAAATGGACGTTCAGGAGATCGTCAAAAAATGCTTCTGTAACGTCGGTGATAGGGCTGTAGCCGCCCTGGCCGGCATTATTGACGAGGAAATCAACGCGGTCGGCGCCGAAGTGTTTGCTTAAGATGGTTTTGAGCTGGTCCGCGAAGGCCCCGAAGCTCTGTATGACGCCCGTATTGAGCTGGAGTGTCGCCGCCTTCCGTCCGGAGGCCTCGATCTGCGCTACTACACGTTGGGCATCTTCGGCCTGTTGGTTGTATGTAATAATAACATCCAGGCCTTTTTCGGCCAGTCTTAAAGCCATGTCCTTGCCCAGTCCGCGGCTCCCGCCGGTGACAAGGGCTATTTTGTTTTTCTCTGCCATTGTAATTTTTTTACAAAGTTAGGTGTTACGGCAGGGGCAGCGGTTGCGGCAATCAATCGGAGATTTGCAAAAATCAAATATTGGCGGACTGCTGTCTAATGAAGGATCACTTTGCGTATCCTATTGTTATATGTATCAGCTATATACAGGTCTCCAGCCGCGTCTACCGCCAGTCCGTACGGAAGCGTCAGCTGGGCTGCGGCAGCGGGTCCCCCATCCCCTGAGAAACCTGCCGTTCCATTGCCGGCGATGGTACTGATGACACCTTTGGGATCTATTCTGCTGATCCTGTGACCTTGAAAATCTGCAATGTACAGGTTGCCATCCTTGTCGGCTACGACATTCGTTGGGCGATCGAGGCCGGAAGGTCCCGCCACGCCATAGATGTTGCCGGCATTGAGCCGATAGATGGTGGCCTGGAGATTACTGACAATATATAGATTGCCGGCATTCCAGTACAAGCCGCTAGGGCCGGCTATTGAAGCATTGAGTGCGGCCGTTCCATCGGGTATGGCAGCACCCCAATTGTGGGCGCCGGTGATGGAATGGATGATCCCGTCGGAGGTCACTTTCCGGATGAGCTGGTTCCCATAATCAGCAATATAAAGCAGACCGTTCTGGTCCAGGGTGACCTTACCGCCCAAAAGGTGCAGCCAGGCTTGTAAGGCAGGACCTTCGTCCCCCAGATTGACTGCATTGTAGTTATCGCTGCCGGCCACCGTGGTAATGGTCCCATTGACGTCTATTTTCCTGATCCTGTTGTTGCCATAGTCGGTGATATAGAGATTGCCCTGTCCATCTGTGATGATGCCGGATGGGCCGCTCAGCTTCGCCTGCGATGCGGGGCCGCCATCTCCGCCAAAAGCAAATGTTCCGTCTCCGGCAATGGTGTGGATGACCCCGTCCGTTGTTATTTTTCGGATGCGGCCATTATACCCGTCTGCTATATAGATATTGGCTTGTGCATCTGTCGCTACATCGAAAGGCAGGTAAAACCG
>Ga0207671_10004976_pt1 | contig 12450 bp, 7 predicted proteins | sample KBSC24metaG_FD_184352 | JGI IMG/M metagenome (GOLD analysis project Ga0207671, IMG submission 184352) | Corn rhizosphere microbial communities from Kellogg Biological Station, Michigan, USA - KBS C2-4 metaG (SPAdes) (version 2) | ecosystem: Host-associated > Plants > Roots > Rhizosphere > Soil... | reverse complement strand
GGTGCTGGCCAGTGATAATTACCTAAATTTGTCCAGTCGCCTATAACTGTTCCTTCAGGAGCACTAATTGGTAATGCAGCGTCAGCCGGTAACGTTTTATTAGATCCCCAAATACTAAAATCACGTGGATTACCATGCCCATATTCAAAACCTTTGCGCCCCCACATCTTAAAGCGACTTAATTTATAAGTTTTACCTACGCCAAAAGTACATGTAAAAGGAGGCGTTGAATTTGAATTGGTATGCCATCCTGGATCATCTGTACTGCCATCCCATAATTTGTTTACTGTCCAGCCTCCGCCCTCATAAAGCTCGTCATCACTTGGCAGAGTATAGGTTGCAAATTGGCTCTTATCCAGTAACTCTTCATATAAGGGAGTCAAATTCTTTTTCAAAGTATCTGAAATATTTCCCCATTCATCGGTGATATACACTCCAAAATCCCTTGGAGTTGATTTAAAGCCCCTTATAGAAAAATCAACGGTATCACCTTTTGTAAAATGCTGCTCTTCTACTTCCATTGACTTCGTTATATCATTAAAGGCGGTAACTATTATACCTATATCTCTTTTCAGGGGATTCAATGCTTTTACATTAACACCACCAAAGTCGGCTGATATAGCCGCGCTCGGCCTTACCAGTTGATAAACAGGTGTTTTAGGGTGTACGGTAACGGTAACCGGATCGGACATTACTTCGGCTTTGCTAACCGCGTACAGGGTAACCTGGTAATCCTTTGATTCAGCAAAACCGTTCACTTCCACAGTATCTTTATAGTATGATGACTTGGTTTCTCTGGCAACCTTATCTCTTATGCTATATTTGGCTAATACATAAAGCAAATTTTCTGAACTGGGGAGTGTATATGTTATGTATGAGCCCCCATTAAAATTATCCACTTTAATATTGGTAACTACCCCGGGTTTGGTTTTATCTGTCGAGATCGGGCTGGTACTAAAACCATCATTCCGCTTACAGGAAATTATACCTATCATTAACAAACCCATAAAGAGCAGCAATGAATATTTATTTATACTTTTCATAATTTCTCAATTATTTCTTAAAATCCTTTAGTTATACGGTTACCAGTTTGGATTTTGAACAAGGTTATTATTAATTATCAGGTTATCAGCCTTTATTGGCCATATATAATTCCTGTTATTGAAGACAGGCGTTACAATGGTGCGCGGACGGTAATAGTTTACAAATGATTCTTCAAAAACGCTCCATCCCTGCAGTGGCCTGGTCATTACATCTTGTAATTCTTTCCAGCGGCGCAGGTCCCATCCGGCTTGTGCTTCAAAAGCCAGTTCAATCCGTCGTTCCTGGTGTATTATTTGACGTAAACCATCCTTTGTTGTAAACTTGGTTGGGGTTTTCGAATAATTTGTCCACGCTTCAACAACACCTGGTAAACCAGCCCTGGTTCTAATCTTATCAATATAGGGTATAACTTCTGCAGATGATTTTCCCTGCTCATTTAAGACTTCGGCATACAATAAGTACATACCCGCGAGTCTTATTACCGGCAGGTGAAAATCTTCCCAGGTCATGGTTTTATCATAGACTGTTAAATAGTTAACCAGTTTTTTTGGCCAGTAACCTGTTACATTTATCCGTATGTTATCTTTAGGCCCCGCAAATGATGAAGGGCCTTTGCCTGCTACATATAAGGCGTTTTCACCATCTCCCAAAACCCCATTACCATACCATACGCCACCATCAAAGGCCAGATCGGCATAAAACCTGGGCTCACGGTTAAAATGCGCCTTTACGGTTTCGTAACCGTTATGGATATAAAATCTATTGGCGTCATCGCCGGTTTGCTTAGCATAACGATTAGTATAATCCCATGTTTTATCTTCATTAATGGGTACTCCGTTATTGGTATAAAACAATTCCTGCTGGCTTATTGGAGCTGCAATCGTTCCCTGGGCTATTAAGTTACCTGCTGCTCCGGCGGTTAGCCTGGGCATAAAATATTCCTGATTCCCAAATCCAAAATGCCCGTTTAAGGCCCATATCAACTCTGGGTTTGTTTCCCATTTATCGGTAATGGCGGTTTGCAGGTTTAATACCTTCTTTAATGAATCGGTGAGGTTTGTGGGGATGTTTGCAGTAAGATCAGACTGCACATGCAACCTGTTCCCGTTTGCTTCGGCGCTTTTAATGGCATCCAGGCATGCCGCAGCGGCCCTGTTCCATTTGGTAGCATCATAAGCTGCAGTAAAAAGCGCCTGACCATCTTTATTCTTTAGCGATGTCAGATCAGGGTTACCATTAAATAGGGGGCTTGCCGCTGTTGCCAGCACCTCGGCCTTTACACATAAAGCAATTGTTTTAGTTATCCGACCCAATTCCTCCGTCTGGTTCTGAATAATTGGAGGCAGGCCAGGTATAGCCTGATCCAGCAATTTAACTATGTAATTAACTACGGAATCTGCGGGTGCCCTTTTCACTTTTACCTCTTCTGTTGTGGCGGTAATAGGCAGGTTTACATCAATAATAGGTATAGGGCCATACATCCTAAAGAGGTAGTAATTATAGTAAGCTTTCAAAAATTTTGTTTCCGCGATCCACCTTTCCTTTTCAGCCGCACTCAGGTCAATGGGCTTATCGATATTTTCAAGCATGGTATTGCATTTTCTGATGGCCACAAACAACGCCTGGCCACTATTTTGCCCATCCCAATAATTAAGTGCGGGATTTTGAGCGCTTTGAGTTCCGCGTATCAGGTTAAAACCTATGGGATTAACACTATTGTTATCCTGAAGATCATTAGGAAAAAGAGTTTCACCCGAAGTTACAAAACCAACATTGGTTTGTACGTTAGCAAAGTTTTGCAGTGCATTGTAACACCCAAAAAGGTAATTTTCGGCCTCATTGCGGTTTCTGAAGGCGTAATCAATAGTACCAACATTATCAGGGACAACATCCAGGTACTTTTTACATGATACACCCGTAATTGCTAAGGCTATCATGAATAAATATTTGTAATATGATTTCATATTCTTAAACAAATTGTCAGTTAATAATTACAGGTTAACATTTATACCTATGTTAAATACCTTTTGTATAGGATAGTTAAACCCTCTGCCACCCAATTCCGGATCCCACATTTTAAAGGGGCTCCAGGTAAGCAGATTTAAACCATTAAAGTATACACGGGTCTTTCTTACTCCTAAGTTTTTAGCAATTTTATCTGGCAGGGTATATCCTATCTCGGCTGATTTGAGCCTTAAGAAACTACCATCGCGCATCCACCAGGTACTGTTTTGCCTGTTATTTTCTATTTGAGCGCCGTTAATACCTAATCTTGGATATAAAGCATATAAATTCTGGTTATCTTCTGACCAGTGGTTATCGGCATACGCCTTTAGCAATTGTGTATTACCATTATAGTAGTTATCGGGGCTTTGTATAAAAGGACTTGTACGGGCCGGATCAATAAAGAAAGAAACCTTTGCCTGTCCCTGGAAAAATGCCGAAAGATCAAAGCCATGCCAGCCTCCACTTACACCAAAACCATACACTATTTGAGGGATGCTTGGATCGCCCAGGAATGTTTGATCGGCGCCATCTATTTTGCCGTCGCCATTAAGGTCACGGTATTTAATATCGCCACCTTGAGGCGGGAAGCCATTTGTACTAAAAATTTGTGTTGGTGAGTTTCGCGCCTCCTCATCGTCAACAAATAAGCGTTCAGCTACATAACCAAAATTGCGATTGAGCGGCTGCCCGGTTAAAAGCCTGTATTTTTCGTTGTAATCCGGCTCTTCATACTGAACATATTTGTTTGCGGTATACGTAAAATTTGCTCTTGCAGATAAAAAACCGCCTTTACCTATACTTCTTTTACCATCGATCTGGATATCAATGCCTTTCGACTCTACTTTACCGATGTTTGCAGCTATAGCCGCTTCCAGGCCCATGGTTGAGGGTATATTACCCCGATTTTGCAATACATCATATTTATTGTTTTTGTAAACTTCGGCAGTTACATTGAAGTTTTTAAGAACAGTGAATTCCACACCCAGGTTAAGTTGTTTAGATTTTTCCCACGTTACATCATCATTTTCATAGTTATTGATGCTAACACCGCCATGGCTGTAGCTGTTATTAGTGCCAAATGAAGCACCGCCGCCACCATTAAGATTCACATCAGACAGGTAGAAGAACCTGCGGTTGCTGATCTGGTCATTACCTACTAAACCGTAACTTGCACGCAGTTTAAAACGATCGAACACATTATACAGATCGCCCCAGAATTTCTCTTCGGACAGGATCCATGACGCGCCGATAGTTGGGAAAAAACCCAGCCTGTGGTTATCAGAAAACCGCTCAGAACCGTTATAGCCAAAGTTAAACTCCAGAAAATATTTGCTTTTAAATGCGTAGGTGGCCCGGCCCGCAAGCGTTTGATTACGGTATGGTAATGAATACTGTAGGGTATATTGCTGAAGATCAGGGTCTTTATTGTTTGAATATACTTGCTGCTGACGAGTGCCGATTAAGGACCCGCTTATGGTATGGTTACTACCAAAAGTTCTGCTGTACTCCAACACTCCCTGCAGATAAAGCTGGGTTTGCAGATTATCAGATCCCGTATCACGGTTGTAGTTAAGATATTCCTGGGCCTGTCCGGGCTGGGAATTTATCCATTGTAAGGTATACTGGTTTGATGCCTTATCATAATTACCCACAGTATAATAAAAGGGGTTATAGGCCATGCTTGATTCAAAGTAGGCATAGCGGTTTGTACTAAAAATAGCGTGAAAATTTAAACCCTGGGTTACAAACTCTAAATTTTGATTTAGCTCCAATTGAGCAAGCAACCTTGATTCGTTGGAATTTTTATGTCCTCGTAACAGATCGGCATACGGGTTACGCGTTTGTGTTGTGTTTGGGCTTGTTCCAGGCACATTACCAAAAAGAATATGTTTAACATTCAGATTGGCAGAATCCGGCTCATAATAAGCCGGAAATAAAACCGGACTGGTATGTGTTGCCTCATTATAAAGATCGGTTGAAAACCCTCCATCAGCACTTTGCGGCCCGTTATACTGGTTAAATGTGCCCGACAGACGAACAACAAGCTCTGTTTTATCAGACACATTAATATTTATATTTGAACGCAGCTGGTAATTGGTAAACTTAACGTTATTGTTATTATTGTTCCTGATGTCGGTTCTTAATATACCGTTATCATTGCTGTATGACCCGGCAACATAGTAGCGGGCGGCACCGCCGCCGCCTTGTATGCTCATATCTGCGCGCTGTGTATTGGTATTCTTTTTAAATAATAAACCAAGCCAGTCGACAGCGGGATACACAAAGGAATTGCTTCCCGGATCCCCTCTCATTGCAGCCTCTGTATTGCTTATTTTATTCGCTGTAAAAGGTCGTTCGGCCAATGGGTTACGGGTAATGGTAGCCTCATTATAAAGTTTCATGTAAGTTATAGGATCGGCAAGCTCAATACTTTTTACAGATTGAGATCTGGCGTTTTCGACCCTCACATTAATTTGCGCTTTGCCTGCCTTGCCTTCTTTTGTTTTAACCAGAATAACACCGTTACCTCCCCGGGCTCCGTATAAAGCGGTGGCACTCGCATCTTTTAATATCGAAAAGCTTTCTATATCATCCACATTTAAGCGGGCCAGATCATTTGCGGTTAACTCCACGTTATCAATCAGGATCAAGGGGCTTTGACGATAACCGAAAGTAGTTACACCCCTGATAAAGAATTGCGCGTTATCCTGCCCCGGTTGCCCGCTTGGTGTGTAGGCTATAATACCTGCAACCTGGCCCGCCAAAGCGTTGGTAAGATTACTTGCAGGTATTTTTAAATTGGCAGGTTTTACCGTAGTAACAGATCCAACTATGGCTTCGCGTGTCTGTTTTCTGTTGTAGGCAGTTACAACCACTTCATCTGCAGTTTGCACGTCTTCTTCCAGTGTAATATTAAATGTCTTGGTTTGAGGTGTTACGGTGAGGGTTTGTGATTTAAAGCCTACAAAAGTTAATTTAATTACAGCATTGTCTTTCACATCTAAAATAAACTTACCGTTAACATCTGTTACTGTACCCAGCCTGGAGTTACCCACAACAGAGATGCTCACCCCCGGTAGCGGCACGCCCTTGCCATCCTTGACCGACCCTGTTATAGTTACATCGGCAACAATCAAGATAGGTGTAACGGGAGGTTTTGCCACAACAACCTGCTTAATAATGATGGATTTACCATCAATAATGTAGGAGAGCCGGAAAGTTTTCAGGGCAGTGTTTAATACTTCTTCAAGAGAGGTGTTTTTAAAGTCGACGCTCAGCGTATAGTTCTTTTGAGGCCCTTTGGGCGACCAGAATACATTATACCCGGTTTGCCGGTTAATTTCACTGAAAAGCTGCTTTAATGTAACGTCGTTTTGTTTGTAAGTTATTTTTTGCGAAAAGACCGATGCGCTAACCTGCATAAATGCAAGCAGGAGTATAAGGCTCGTTATTTTCATTATAAGAAGGAATTTCTTGGTGTAGCACGAAGGCGTACAAATGTTTGTAGTAAAATTTTTGTACATTTGTTTAGGCTGGTTAATGTTAAAATTGTTATCTCCAATAGCGTTTTAATTTAAGAAGCTTTAAGATCAGAGACATCGCGAGTGTCTCTGATCCTGCTTTTAAACTATTTCTCTTTTTATTAGCTAGAATCTTTCATTTTTCTTCTCGGTTTAAATTAAAATAGGTTATGTTATAATTGGGTTTGTTTGTTTTTGGTAACTCTCACAGTAGTGCCATCAATGATAAATCTGGCGTCAGTGATTTGCTCTATTCTTTTCAATAAGATTGATATATTGGAAAAACGGGTAGTAACAGCAACTAATGATTCTTTTTTAATGCTTTCGTCCTCATAAACAATTTTTACGTCATACCATCTTGCTATTTGTCGCATAACAATTTCCAGATCATCATCATCAAATCTGAAGAAGCCATTTTTCCAATCTATAGCATCACGAGGGTCAACTTCTGAAACTTTAAGTGTGTTTGTAAGGTCGGCTTCCTGCCCGGTCTTTAGTGTCGTATTTTTATTTCCCGCTATAATTTTAACGGCCCCTTCTAAAAGTGTGGTTTTGGTGTTAAGCTCATCCGGATAAGCATTCAAGTTAAAATGAGTGCCCAAAACTTCGACTAATTGTTTGTTGGTCACCACCTTGAAAGGCATATTTTTATTGTGCGCTACTTCAAAATAGGCTTCACCACTTAGTTCAACCTTTCGTTCCTTTAATGAAGTGAAATTTACAGGGTATTTCAAAGATGAGGCCGCATTAAGCCATACCCGGGTTCCGTCGGGCAAAAGCAGTTGATATTGGCCTCCTTTAGGTGTTTCTATCGTATTGTATTGCAGAGGGCCGTCGGTAGGGGTGCCTGGATTGGCGTTATACATTAATTGACCATCAGTTGTTTTGATCACCTGACTTCCTTTTTGTTGCGCTATTTTACCATTCTTCGCATCGGCTAAGAATATCTTTGTTCCGTTGGCCAACACTAAAAAAGCTTTGTTACTGCCGGGTTTAATTTGTTGATTAAGTGTGATGGTTGAATTTGTGATTTGCCTGTGTTTGCCGACAAAAAAAAATGCACCAACAGATAATATCATTAATATGGATGCTGCAACTGCCCATTTTTTATATTGAAAAGATCTTGATTTTGGAAAATCGATCTCACCCAGGAGCCGTGTTAGTATTTCTTCATGAACACTATCTTCATTCTCTGGAAATTCAGATGCTTCGTTTGAAATTTTATTGTACCAATTAGTCAAAGCTTGCTTCTCTGAAGCAGTGGCCCGGCCTTCCTGGTGCTTTTGTATTAAGTTATAAATGGTTTGGCGGTTCAATTGGTATTGCGCTTTATAATGGTATGTTACGTGAAAAACGTTTTACCCTATATCCTCTTTAAAATAAATTTTAATTTTTATTCAAAAGCTACTCAATTGATTGATTTTACAAAATAGATCGGTATAATTGGAAAGATATCAGTATTAAGCCACCGTATTTCTTAAGGCCACCCCGAATGATCTTAAGGGCACGTGTAAGATTAGCTTCAACACCTTTTTCGGTAATTTGCATCTCAGTTGCGATCTCTGAGTTTTTCATGCCATTTTCACGGCTGTACCGGAAAACCAGGCGACATTTTTCCGGAAGTTCCTCTACTATACTATCAATATACTGCTGTAAAAAACGAGCATCCAGCTTATCTTCGGTATAAGCTACGGTTTCAAAACCCAAATGCTGCTGCGCCAGTTCACCGCGGCGTTGTTCCTTCTGATAATAATGATATATACTTAATTTAATGGAGCCAGCAAGAAAAGCCGGTAAATTCCGAATATCAGCCTGGTTACACTTTTCCCATAGTGAAATAAATACATCATGAACAATATCTTTGGCAACAGCGCTATCTTTACTGTGGTTCCATGCAATGGCCAGCATTTGTCTCCAGTACCGGTTATAAATTTCAGTAAACGCGGCCTGCTCACCTTTTTTTAAATGAAAGGTAAGTAACTCATCTGTATAATGGCTATAATCTGACATATAAAGAGGGGCCCTAAGATTAGAAAATATCAACAGATAAATTAATAGTCGCGGGATGGCGTTACACGCAGATCATTCCAAAAAGCCACACCCAAAATTTGAAGTAAAGTTTTTCCCATATTTTAATTTTAAATAAACATACACTATATAAACTCGCGTTGCCTCAATTCTAATTATATCCTGAATGATTTTTGTTCAGGTAATATATTAAAATTTCAAATCAATAGAAAAGCTATTGATAATGAGTGAACTATTTTTGTTTGCAACAGTTAAAATTGGTTATAATTGAACAAGTCAGGTCAGCTAAGGTAATAAAATTCAGGAAATCTTAGCCGATTTTTAAAAGGTTCGCAACCTACCTGAATTAAACGGCCTTTAATACATCTGTTGAGTGTGATTTGCATACTGAACATTGTTCATTATATTTGCAACGCATTTTATTAAGCATGGGAGTTACAGAAAGAAAAGAACGCGAAAAAACGGAGATGAGGGAGCTGATTACGGCTGCTGCCATGAAAATGTTCCTGGAGGATGGCTACGCTAAAACCTCTATCCGGGGTATAGCTGATGCGATAGAATACAGCCCTGGTACAATTTATTTGTATTTTAAGGATAAGGATGAACTATTGTATGAAGTACAAGCCGATGCCTATGGCCGCTTACTGGAGGTATTCCAAAAAGAAGCGACCAGTACAGATCCACTTAAAAAACTAAATCAGCTTGCCGGTGCTTATATCAACTTTGGCTTAAATAATCCTGAACTCTATGACTTGATGTTTATCATTCGTTCCCCAATGAACGTAGATGAAGAACTCCACAAAGTTAATGGAGCGAATTGCCTGAATTTTTTAATTGATTGCCTGACAGATTGCATTAATAAAAACCTGCTTCGTATGAACGATGTGCAGCAAGCTACTTTACAAATATGGAGTACGGTGCATGGACTGGTGTCTCTTAATTTACGCTGTCGTTTAAAAATTATGATCGAATCGGAGGAAGCTGTACCTCAGGTACTGATAAAAACAATGGAAGATTATTTAGCAGCTGTAACAAAATAAAAAAAATTTAATCTATTAATAAACATCGTTCATTATATAAACATCAAATACTCGTAGGCGATTATGTCAAGAGTCGTTCTTAAACAACATTTTATTTAATTTTTTTATTCTATAACTAAACATGGTTCATTATGTATACATTGTTTATTAAGGGTTTAATTCCCATCTCTGTCTTTTTGTTAATATGCCATATGAGTGCATTCGGCCAAAGCAACCACCGGCAACTGGATGATTACGTGGCTATTGCTTTTGCGCAAAATCAAGGATTGAAGGAGCAACAGTTTGATCTGGATAAATCCATGTCTGCCTTAAAGGAGGCGCAGGCTATGTATTTGCCAACGGTAAGCCTGCTTGGGAGTTACACCCGGTCGGCAGGAGGGCGTACCATAGATGTGCCGGTTGGTGACCTGGTTAACCCGGTTTACACAGCCCTTAATCAACTGACCAATTCAAATAGATTTCCTCAACTGAAAAATGAATCCTTTCTGCTCAATCCCAATAACTTTTACGATGCCAAATTGCGCACCTCATTGCCTCTTATTAATGCTGAGATCCGCTACAATAAGTTGATCAAGCAACAGCTCATCACCAGTCAGCAGGCTGCTGTAAATGTTTATAAAAGAGCTTTGGTAAAAGATATTAAGACTGCTTATTATCGATACTACCAATCATTGCAAAGTATAGCAACTTATAACAGCGCTATGCTGCTGATAAAAGAGAACATTCGGGAAAACGAAAGCATGCTACGGAATGGTATACGTAATGGTACTGCCTTGCTCCGGTCACAAACAGAACGGGAGAAAAATAATTCAGCTTTGATACAGGCACAGCATAATATGCGAAATGCGAAATCGTATTTTAACTTTCTGCTGAATCGCCCATTGCAGGATTCCATAGTCATCGAAAGTGAAACGGTCACTGATATAATTGCAGCACCTGATACCACTTTTGGTACCAGCCGTCGTGAGGAAATAAAGCAGCTGCAAACGATGCAGCAGGTTTATACACTTGATTATAAATTACAGAAATCGGGGTTTATTCCTAAGGTTAACACATTTATTGATCTTGGTTCACAGGGATTTGATTTTAACATCAATAATAAAACCCGGTATTATTTATGGGGGGTAAATTTGCAATGGGACATTTTTACCGGTGGGCAGCGTAAATATCGTGCCGAACAATCAAGAGCTAATGTAAACTCCACCACTGCGCAACTTGATCAAACCCAGCAGTCTTTACAATTACAGCTTGATCAAACTTATAATAACTATCAATCTGCTAAGGCGGCTTATAAGAGCATTACCGCACAGCTATTGTTTGCAGGTAAATATTATAACGATCAGCTAAAAGCCTACCGGGCCGGGCAACTGCTTTACCTCGAATTGGTAGATGCACAAGATCAGCTTACTAATGCGCGCCTGCAAATGGCAGATGCGGAAGCCAATGTGCAAATTGCTCTTGCCGAACTTGAACGTGAACAGGCTACCTATCCAATTAACAATCCTAATCAGAAATAAATTATATGAAAACCTTTAAATACACCAGTTTATTACTATGCATACCATTAGTGTATGCCTGCAAATCACACCCGGCTAAGGTTAGTCAAAATGGTAGTGCCGATACCATTCCTGTACAAACTTTATTATTAAAACAACAGAATAGTAATGCTGCTATGGCCGTATCCGGGCAGTTTACTACCGATGATGAAGTAATGTTATCCTTTAAAACAGGCGGGATCATTAACAGTCTTAGCGTAAAAGAAGGCGATGCTGTAAAAAAGGGTCAACTGTTGGCTACCCTTAACCTTACAGAAATTGATGCCCAGGTGCAACAGGCAAGCCTTTCTGTAGAAAAGGCACAGCGTGATTATCAGCGTATTCAAAACTTGTATAAAGATAGCGTAGCTACACTGGAACAATTACAGAATAGTAAAACCGCGTTACAACAAACACAGCAGCAATGGAACATGGCGAAATATAATCGTCAGTATTCAGAAATACATGCACCCAAAGACGGATATATATTGCGTAAGCTGGCCAATGCCGGACAATTAGTAACCGCTGGTACTCCGGTGTTGCAAACTAATGGGGCAGAAACCAACAAGTGGATTTTACGGGTAGGCATTAGCGATGGAGAATGGGCAAAGCTACGATTAAACGACCATGCCCAAATTCAAACCACAGCGCTGCCCGGGCAAATGCTTCAAGGTATAATAAGTCGTAAATCTGAGGGTGTAGATGCTGTTACCGGTACTTTTAGCGCTGATATTACACTCACCGGTAAAAAACCAAAAGCAATTGCAGCTGGAATGTTTGGTAAGGCTATCATTACACCTACATATACAACCGTAGGAGGCGATGAATGGCAAATTCCTTATGAGGCTCTGTTAGATGGCGATGGCGCCAGTGGTTATGTATTTGTAACAGATGACAATAAAACCGCCCGTAAGGTAAAAGTAACCGTTGCCGGGATCAATAAAAACACGGTTACCATTAGTGCCGGGTTGGAAAATGCTAAAGCCCTGATCATCTCAGGCTCAGCTTACCTTACCGATAACAGTGCTATAGTTGTTCAATCACCTAAAACAGCAAGCAAATGAAAATATCGGAATATGCTGTAAAGAACAGCCAGTTTACGTTGGTGATCTTTATCATGATTATTGCCCTGGGGATAACTACGATGTTGAATATGCCGCGTTCAGAAGACCCGGAGATGCATCCACCTGCTTTTCTGGTTATTGTTAATTATCCGGGAACAAGTCCGCGCGATATTGAGGATAGGGTAGTAACACCTTTAGAAAAAACAATAGG
>Ga0207671_10004974_pt1 | contig 12452 bp, 8 predicted proteins | sample KBSC24metaG_FD_184352 | JGI IMG/M metagenome (GOLD analysis project Ga0207671, IMG submission 184352) | Corn rhizosphere microbial communities from Kellogg Biological Station, Michigan, USA - KBS C2-4 metaG (SPAdes) (version 2) | ecosystem: Host-associated > Plants > Roots > Rhizosphere > Soil... | reverse complement strand
AACTGCTTGAAGAGCTTATTACCATCGATGCCAAGGCGGACACGCCCATCTATCTCCAGATCACCAATGCCTTTATTCACAATATACGGGCGGGCCGGCTGCGAAAAGGTCTCCGGCTGCCGGGGTCGCGCGAAGTGGCGGAGCTGTTGCACATCAATCGTATGACCATCGTGGCGGCGTATGACGAGCTGCAAGCCCAGGGCTGGATAGAGATGCTGCCGCGGAAAGGCACCTTTATAAAAAAGGACCTGCCCATCCTGTCGCCAAAAAAGATCGGCGCGGTACAACATCCATTCGTCATCCCCGAAAAACCCCTGTTCTCCTTCGACGAGCATAAGATCATCCCGGTGTCGACATCGGAATTCCCCGAGCCGGGCAAGCTTATCTTCAACGATGGATTCCCCGACAGCCGGCTGGCGCCTGTCGAAGAGCTGATCCGGAGCATGAGAAGTTTTTCGAGATTGTCCATTCATAAAAAATACCTGATGTATGGGGGCGCCCAGGGTACAGGGCTGCTGCGCGAGACGCTGGCGGAGTTCCTGAGCGACACGCGGGGATTGCCGATCACACCCCGCAATATCCTGGTCACGCGGGGGGCCCAGATGGGTATTTATATTGCCGCCAGCATCCTGCTCGAACCCGGTGATCCGATCATCGTGGGTCAGCCGGGTTATTCGGGAGCCAATCTCACCTTTCAGCAGTTGGGCGTACGTATACATCCCGTACCAGTGGATGAGGATGGAATAAATATAGATGCAGTGGAAAAGTTGTGCCGCACCAAAAAGATCCGCATGGTATATGTCATTCCTCATCATCATAATCCTACCACGGTGATGTTGACGCCTGAACGGCGGATACGGCTGCTGGAATTGTCGGTGAAGTATAAATTCGCCATCATCGAGGACGATTATGACTACGACTTCCATTATGCCAGTAAGCCGATGATGCCCATGGCCAGTCTGGACAGACACGGCACTGTCATTTATATCGGCACGCTGACCAAGACCCTGGCCCCTGCCATACGCATCGGGTTTATGGTAGCCCCCGAAAGTTTTATACGGCATGCGACCTCTCTTCGCAAAGCCCTGGATACACAGGGCGACAGCCTTATCGAGAACGCCATCGCGGAACTTTACAAGGACGGCACGATCGCCCGTCATATAAAAAAGTCCGTGCGCCTCTATAAAGAGAGAAGGGATCATTTGTGCCGGCTGCTGCAGCAGGAATTGGGGCAGCATGTATCCTTCAGGACGCCGGAAGGAGGTATGTCCGTATGGACGAAGTTTCAGGATAGAGACCTGGTAAAACTGTCCAGGGCAGCCTACGACAAGGGGCTGATCATCAAGGATGGAAGGGAATACGACACCCCTACCCGAAAATACAATTCTGTGCGGCTGGGGTTTGCTTCATTAAATTTTAAAGAACAGGAACGGGCCGTGGACATTCTCAAAAGATTGGTTTAATAAATCCTTACATTGCAGTATCGGGCCACGGGTCCTCTAATAAATATTTTCAAGCAATGGCAGTAAATTTAACATCCGCAAGGGTGACGGCGCTGTTCCTGGACGTAGGCGGCGTGATGCTCACCAATGGCTGGGACAGAAAAATGAGAGAGGCAGCAGCAAAACAATTCAACCTGGACCTGGACGATCTCAATGACAGGCATCGCATGACCTTCGACACGTATGAGACAGGGAAGCTAAGCCTGGACGAGTACCTGAAAAGCTCCGTCTTTTATAAGGAACGTCCTTTCACGATGGAAGCGTTCCGCGATTTTATGTTCTCCCAATCAGTGGCCTACCAGGAGATGATCGATCTTATCAGGGGTCTGAAAGCAAAATACAAGCTTCGCATAGCCGTTGTCAACAACGAAGGCCGCGAATTGAACGAGCACAGGATAAGGACCTATCGGCTGGGTGAGTTCGTGGATTTCTTTATCTCCTCCTGTTTTGTGCATTTTCGCAAGCCGGATGCGGATATCTGGAAAGTCGCGCTGGACATCGCACAGGTGCCCCGGGAAGAGGTGGTGTATATCGACGACCGGGCGATGTTCGTCCAGGTGGCGCAGGGATTGGGTCTGAGAGGTATCGTTCATGATCACAAGAATGTGGCAAGGACAAAGGATGCCCTGGCTGCCATGGGTCTGGTGTTGGATTAATGTCCCGGTGGTTTTATGCCGAGGGTGCTGAGCTCGATCTGGTAAATATTACCCGAGCCATTCAGGATGCCGTGCAATCCATCTTCCAATTCCTTATAGCTGGCAATCGTTTTTTTACCGGACGAAAAATCCTTTTCGCTGCTAAAGAACAGGTATCTGCCATCGGGGCTGATCCGGGGGCTATAATCCCGGTATGCGGAATTTACCTTGGGTCCCAGATTCCTGGAGGGGGTCCACTTGCCATCGACCTTGCGGCTGATATAAATATCATAGTTCCCATATCCATCCTGCCGGCCATAGGCGCCCATCAGCAAAAAGCTTTCGTCTGGCGCGATCAGACAATCCAGCTCATAAGCAGCCGTACTAACGGAGTCGGTGAGATGTACGGCCGTGGTATAATGGCCGTCCACCAGTTTTGAATAATAAAAGTCGGCGTCGCCCTCGCCGCCAAGCGCTCCCGGTCTGTTGGAGCTGAAATAAATGGTTCCGCTGGCGGCGATAGAAGCAAAGTGTTCGTCATAGGGACTGTTGATCGTGCTGTCCAGATGCATCGGCTCGCTCCACTGACCATCTTCCTTTTTTTCTACCATCCATATGTCATAGTCCTGTTTTAATTTTCCTTCCACCGGCCTGTTGGATGTAAATACCATTTTTTTACCATCGGGGGACAGGACGGGGTCGAAGTCGCGATAGGAGCCCGAGAAAGGAGCAACCTGCGGTGTCTGCCATTTGCCGTCCCGGAATTCGGAATAACAGATGACATCCAGATAAAATCTAAGGATACTTTTGCTGAACCAGCAGGTCTTCCCATCGGGTGAAAAAGTTCCGCCGAACTCATCGTCGCTGGTAGAGATGATCCCGGGTGCGAATAGAGCGGCTTCTTTTAAACTATCCTTAGTTGTATATGGTGCAGGAGCCCAAAGGATGTCGGCGGGCAACTGATAAATATCGCCCAGGCCGTTGCCTACGTTGTGGAGTCCTTGCTCGAGGGTGGAATAAGTAAGGCGTGTCTTTGCGGGAATGGTAATAAAGTTCTTTTCGCTGACGAAATAAAAGGTCTTGCCATCGCGTGAGACAAAGGGGCTCGACTCTTCGGCATCGGTGTTTACCGGTGCGCCCAGATCCCGGGCGGGTGTCCATTTCCCGTCCTTGCGGAAGCTGATATAGAGATCGCTGCGTGGGTAGTCGGCGCTGGCGCCGGGACCCGTCATGGCATCGGGGCGTCCCTGCGAGGAAAAGATAAGATAGCTTTCGTCCGGCGCGATGAATGGATCGGACTCGCTGTAGGGTGTGTTGATGGCCGAGTCTAAGTTTTCGGGGGTTTGATACCTGCCATTTATGAATCGGGAGCAATATATATCCGCATGGCCGGTGGTACCTGTGGAGCTATAATATAATGTGCCGTCATTGGTGACGGAGCAGGCCAGTTCCCAGCCGGGTGTGTTTACGGGTGCGCCGAGATCTTCGGGTTCGCTCCAACCCTGTGCTGTGCGGCGGGCCATCCAGATGTCGGTGTCGCCGCCTTTTTTCCCGGCGGCGGGTCTGTTGGATATAAAGAATAGTCTGGACCCATCGGGCGAGATACAGGGGTTCATATCTTTATACCTGCCGGAAAAAGGGGCGATATCCGGCTGGCTCCACCGGCCGTTTGTCAGGTGTGAAACGCAGATGACATAGATGCTGCTTTTTATGGTGGACGGCGTCCTTTTTGTAAAATAGCAGGTCCTGCCGTCGGGTGTAAAGGTCATACCGAACTCATCGTCCTTTGTCGAGATGGTCCCTTTGGCAAAGGGGGTCGGGCGTGGGTCAGAGCGCAGGACAGGGTGTGGGACGGGGCGCGGGTCCCGGGCCGCGAGGGAGAGCAGCAGGGCTGCGGTAATAAGTTTTGGCATACTATAAATTTATAGTATTGGATAAGGAATTTACTACCGCTGGTAAAAATCCACGACGCCCCGCTACTACAAGGTCAAATTCAGGTGTTTTTACGGTATTTGAGGGAAGGTATTGTTTTATCTGTCAATACATATTAATTTTAAAGTATACTTCCCTCATTCCTTCACCTCAAGTTTTTCCATTATGAAACACCTTTTCATGACAGCAGCGTTTTTCCTGTTGTTGCTGATGGCGCATTCTGCTAACGCACAGGTTCCTCCACCTCCCCCAAAGAAGCAGGTAGTGCTGGTGCATCCCGCCATACATAAAGACAAGACACAGGGCCAGGGCCAGAAGAAAGCGGCGTCTTCGACCATGCCAGTGCAAAGAACGCTGCCTGCCGCCGCCAGAGACAGCAGCGCCAAAGCCGCACAAGTCAAACACTGACCGTCATGAAGGCGTTATCCGACCTGATACAGAGCTCCTTTTTAGCGGGGTATGGCGTGGTATGTCTGATGAACATACTCTTTATTCTGCTGGTCCGGCTGGCTTTTATAAAAGTGAAGGTCCCTTTTACTCATTTCGTGTTCCTTTTTGGGCTGTCACTGGGATTCAGCGTGCTGGGGCTGACTATCGGGCTTCTTGTAGGAGACAGCAGGGAGCCTGCCGTCAACACCACCATCTCGGCCTCACTGACCTTTTTGGGGGCAATGGTCGTGTATCTCTTTGCCAAAAAGGATTCCAACCTGATGAATTTCTCGAAGCAGCTGAACAATGGTTTTTTTGTCGTCATCATTGCTTTGATCTCCTTTCCAACCACATTGTTATATGGAGCTTTGCTTGGCTCGAATAACCGGCTGACGGTAGAAGAATACCAGCAGGAGATGGAGATAGATAAGGCCAACCGCCTCAAATATTACGAGTATCAATTGAAGGTCTATGAGGATTCCGTTCAGGCGAACCTTGCCGTCCATCGCGATTCTATAGCCCGTAAGAAGTAGCTATTTATAAATAACTCAGCCACCAATATTGCCGTAGATGCGCCCGCTTGTACTGGTCATAGCGTTGGCACAAAGGATATAAAAGCAGGACCACCCCTATCCAGACCAGGTAGACGACGCCGATGCTATAGCCATATCCTTTTAATGCGGTCGTTTGATTTACACGGGTGCCAAGGATCATATCCGAGGCTTTGTATCCCTGCAGCACGACGCCTGTCACGGCCAGGGCGTGTATCAGATAAATATGCGTGAGGTAATAGAACATCGGCACTCTTCCAAAGACCGCTATTTTTTCCCGCAGGGACTTTAACGGCTTGAACGGGATGGGATAAGAGACCCAGGTCTGCCATCTTTCCGCAAATACGAGGAAGACCATGGCGGGTCCCAGGGTCATCAATATATAAAGAAGGGAAGGCGGATATTTTGTGACATTGAGAAAAGAGCAGATGGAAAGGACGGTGGTTCTTTGAACGCTCCAATGCGAAGGATCGCCATACACGTCTAACACCCGCAGAACGAGGAAGAGGCTGATGGCGCCAAATCCCAGCGACAGCAGGGTCACCTTTCGCATCTCGGGATCGAAGCCTGTAGCATACAGTCCGCCAAGATAATACCCGATGGCCATCACTCCAATCCATGGCAGAACGGGATATCGCATCAGATATAGGGCATTTCCAAACCGATAGCTGCCCGGCTCATGGAGAAAGGACCATAAAAATGAAAGAGGTCCGTGGCCGGAGGCATGTATATTATCCAGCAGATTGTGCCCGGCTATGAGTACAAGACCCACCAGCAGGATCAGGCGTCTGTCCAAATGAACGATCCCTGCCAGGGCGATCATACCAATGCCGATGGCCCAGATTACCTGTAAATTATGAACGGGATAGGTAGGATTGAAGGTCCAGCCGAGCGTAACGACAAAGAGCTCCAGCAGCACGAGCCACACTCCTCTTGTCAAAAGGAAAAAGGACAGCTCTTTTTTGGTGGTCCTTGTCCCATACAAACAGGCGGCAATGCCGGAAAGGAATATAAATACCGGAGCGCAGAAATGTGTTATCCAACGGGTGAAGAAAAGAAGGCCATTCGTCTTTGTTATATCCGCGGGATCGAACTGGAATGCATCGCGGCTGAAATAATCCCGTACGTGATCCAGCGCCATAACGATCATTACAACGCCCCGCAACAGATCTATAGATTCAATACGTCTTTTGCCATTTGCCATAATAGCTGATAAGTTTAAGGGAATGATTGTGGACAGGTGGCAGGCGGCAAGGCACGCTGGAAGGACAGGAAAAAAATAGACCCGGACAATGAATTGCCGGGTCTTTCTTGTTTCAAACCATGTTGACCCTTGCTATGAACTATTCAACTGGTACAAATCTATAACGCAATTCAACAAGGGAGGACGAAAATCATCTAAGGGACACCGTGGTATGCCTTTCGGCTTGTATTGTTTACCAAACGGTGTTACGATCAATACTTGAAGGACTCTTTTACCTTCATCAGGAACTGTTCCTTCTTTCTACGGCTGACCTCTATCTCCGCACCATTGCTCATCACGATGACACCACCTTCACCCCGTACGTATTCTTTCACATGCAGCATATTGATGAGAAAAGATTTATGGACACGAAGGAAGATATTGCTCAGCAGCCTGTCATAGTCGAACAGGGGCTTCGATATCAAAAGCGATTTGTTGTTTGTGAAATGAAAGACAGTGTAGCTCCGTTTGGCTTCACAGTACATCACCTCCTCCAGCTTCACAATGGTGAAACCTCTTTGCGTAGGCAAACATAGTCTCATCTCCAGGGGTTTATTGAATTTGTTAATATTGTGTATCAAAGCCTCGGTCTGCTCAGGGTCCTTCTCCTGCTTCAGCCTTTTCGATACACGCTCCACTGCCTCCACCAGTCTGTCCTCATCGACCGGCTTCATCAGATAATCGACAGCGCTGAACTGTAATGCCTGCAGCATATATTCATTATGCGCTGTCACGAAAATGACTTCGAAATTTCTTTCGGGTAGTTCCGTCAACATCTCCAGACCATTCTTGCCTGGCATCCGGATGTCCATAAAGACTACATCCGGGGAGATATCTGCCAGTTTCTCCCTTCCGGTGTCCACATCCATACAGGTAGCTGCAATATCTATCTCGGGACAGTTCCATTCCAGCAGCCGCTTGAGTGTGCGAATACCATCGGGTTCATCATCGATCAAAATTGCCTTCATACACATGGTTTGTTGGTGATTAAATTAAATCGTAGGACAACACAAGTGCCCGTACCGTTGCCTGGGACGTGGCTTAAATCTGAAATTTCCAGACTACAGCCCGCGTCGTATTTCTCATTCATGATCTTTATGCGGTGGCGCAGATTGCTGAGCCCCACAGATTGATGCGTCGGCTTATGTATCTTCTTCAGCTGCTGCGACTGATCGATACCTATGCCGTTGTCCAGGATAGTGCAGGAGATGGTTTCACCCTCCAGCGCGAAATGTATCGACAGCCGCATATCGCCTTTCTTATGCATTAAGCCATGCCATATAGCGTTCTCGGCCAGAGGTTGTATCATCATGGTGGGTATGAGGGCATCCTCCCTGTCTATCTGCTCGTCCACCGTAATATGAAAGGTGAAAGAGTCGTCAAACCGGAGTTTTTCCATCATCAGGTAGCTTTCCAGATATTCCAGGTTCTCGTATAAGGTGGTGAATATCTCTTTTGACTGGTTCAGTGTAATGCGGATCATCTGTGCAAATTTGCTGAGGTAGCGGGATGCTTTCTTCTGCTCATTGTCCAATATCATCCCTTTGATACTGTTCAGCGAATTAAAGATGAAATGAGGGTTCATCTGGGTCTGCAATGCCGACAGCTGCGCTTCAGCGAGCTGCTGGTTGATGGAGGCCAGCTCCCTCTGCTTTATCTCAAGTGACTGTTCTGATCCGATCTGCGCGATCTTGTTGCCAATCAGAGTGGCGATGGTGGTTAGGATCTTTATGTCCCTGTCTTTATAATAATCCAGTTCGGGGTGTTCAGAATCGATGACGCCTATCAGTTCGTTGTTATGGATGATGGGTACGCAAATCTCGCTCAACCGGTGTATATCATCCACCCTATAACGGTGGTCCTTGCTGGTATTGCCGACCAGCAGCGGCTCTCGGGTCTTCATCACATGTCCTACTACTCCCTGCCCCGGCAGCACATCGAATAGTTTGTCGCGAATGGCATCCGGAGAGCCCTTCGGGCCGAAAGAGGCCTTTTGCACCAGCCTGGTCTTGTCCTCATTCCATAGGTAGATCATACAATCCACGAATCCCATGTGTCCAATGAGATTCTTCGCCACGTCCCATAAAACTTCATCTACGCTCTTTTTATTTGCCAGTGACGAAGAAAAATAGTGACTTACCTGCTCCAGCTCGAACTGACTCTTATATTCCTCGGCTTTTAATTTTTCTATATGTGTCTTTGCCTGCTCCTTCCTGGTCGTAAGTCCGATCCTCCATTTAAGCCACAGATAAATGCCCACCAGCAACAATATCACCCATCCTATCGTGAACCATGTCTGTTTCCAAAAAGGCGGCAGTATCGTTATTTCAATCTCCTTCACCTGTTCCGGCCACCGGTTGTGCGCGGAGGACAATTTCACCTGCACCCGATGTACCCCCGGAGGCAAACTGGAAATACTAAACGTATTCTCTCCCCCCAGGGGTTGCCAGCAGTCGCTATCATTTTTTAAAACACGATAAGCATAACGTTGTGTATTACTGCTGGAGAAGTTGATGCTACCGATGGTAACTCTTATATCATTGTTGTTCCAGTTAGCGGTGATACCCGTAGCTGGATAAATGTAATCTCTTATATTACCCGTCCTCAAACTCTCTATAAAAAAACTTGGCTGCTGGCTTTTTTGAAAAACGATATCGGGATTGAACCGCACCAGTGTTGTCGTGAAGCCGATGTAGAGCATATTCTTCGCCACATCGTAAAAGAACTTAGAGCCAAGGCTGATCGGCTGGTCGGGGAAACCATCTTCCTTGCCAAAGCTGACGATACGGGAAGTCGGTATATCCAGGCAGGCAATGCCGGAATAGGTGGCCAGCCAGAGCTTATCGCCCAAGATGATCATGGCCGAGATATTATTATCGGGCAGCCCATTGTCCCTTGTAAAATGCTTGATGAACCCTTTGTCAAAGTCGTAACAGGACAGTCCGTTGTTATAGGCATTTATCCAAAGATGGTTCTGGTGGTCCGACACGACGGAATTGATCCTTCTGTCCGGCATGCTGATGGAAGGAAAGGTATCCACTACTTTATCGAATGTCCGGAGGATGGAATTATAGCGTGTGAGCCCATGTCCGGCGATCCAGATATTGCCAGGCTGATCTTCTATGACGATATTGGCCTCTTCTATCCGGGAAAACGGCTGACCGTTGACGGACATGACATCGAACTTGCCGGTGACGTGATCATAGCGATAGATATTTCCGGAGGCCACCCATATATCATTGTGTCTGTCTTTATATATATCCGCGATCCAGTCGTGGAGGGAATCCCATTTTGCGAGGGATACCGGGGTTTCGCGACCGGTGTTAAGATTTAGCTTTACCAGCGGGCCGTTGAGTCCGGCCAGCAATGTAGTATCGTTGAGGGCTGTGAGGCCGTAGATACCGCCCGCATTCCTCTTCGCATTGTATCTCTCCAGCCCGATGCGCCGGGTGAACTGAAGGCTCTCCTTGTCGAAGACCAGCAATCCGCCATTGCCCTTGGTAGCGACATATATATTTTTTCCCATAGCATAGACATCGTCCATCATGATGTTTGGGAAGAGGGATTGTATGGAGCCGGGTATAGGTGTCTGTTCGACAAAACGCCGGCCTTTGTCCTGGCGGAACAGGCCCCTGTTGGTCGCGATCCAAAGATTGTTGTCCCTGTCAAGGAAGAGGTTGCGGCAGGAATACAAAGAGAAATATTTGTCCGGTGAAAAATCCACTTCGCCCGTGCGTGGGTCGAGGCTTACCCGGTAGAAGCCGGAAGAATGTCCCGTGATATAAAATACCGTATCGTTCACGGGCATCATGGACGAGCGCCAGCCGAACTCATCTTTCGCCACATGACAGGACAGCCGTGTGACGGTCTTCAGGGCTCTGGCCATGTCGATGTAGATGAGACTGTCCCCTGCCGCATTGATCAATAAAAAGCTGCCCGGCCTGTGCTGGAAGAACATGTAGTCGGGTTCAGGAGTGCAGGTTATACCGGCCAGCAGGGGCGCATCGTTGTAGTTGAGCCGTCTGAATATCTTTTTGCCGATGTCATAATAATAAAGGCCGTCGATGGAGAGGATCACCAGGCGGCGGGCGTCCAGCCAGAGAATGCTCCTGCCAAAGGCAAAGTTGGTCCCTGAAGCAGGCTGATTGGCATAATGGTCATAACGGAATACCAGCCGCTGGTCTTTATCGAAATGATAGAACCCTGAGTAGGTGAGTATGAAGATGTCTCCGGCCGTGTCCGTCTGCACGGATCGTATGCCATTGTATTTATACTGGTATTTTCTGTCGCTGCAGGGGATGAATAAACTCTTCACCTTGCCCGTGTAAGTGTCGAAGATATGCAGTCCATCGCTGTATACTGCCAGCCGGCGTCTGTCGAGCCAGATCATTCCCCGCAGGTAGTCGGGCTGCATGCTGGCGCTGTCCGCGGTGTTGTTGATCTGTACGAAATGGCTGCCGTCAAACCGATTGACACCAAAGTAGGTGGACATCCATATATAGCCTGTAGAATCCTGCGTGACGCTGGTGATCACGTCATGGGAAAGACCATCCTGCTGTGTATAGCGGATGAAATTACGTTCGTCGATGTCTTGAGCTATCAGCAGTCCTTTCACACCCAGGAGGCACAACAGCAGCATCGGAAGACGGCGCGACAGTTTGTGACAAAACATTAAGTCGGTTACTGGTTATTTAGCGTCCAAAATTACTCAATTAACCATACAATCTGTAATTCCTACACATTACACACCACGCCAATACACCGTTGGGAGCGCAAATTCAGCCGTTCGTACAATCTACTATGCCGGTAGGCTGTGCAATACCGCTCATCAAATTTCTGGAACCCGCTGCCGGCGCAGTCCGATGGGGAAAAAGCAGGCCCCGCAGGGAAAAGATGGTACATAGACAAATTTCCGGATGATAGTTTCGCATCGACAATCTTTTTCGAAGTAACCTTTTTTTATGAGACATATCGTGACCAGGCTGCTGATCGTTGCCCTCGTGTTGACTGCTCAGATCGCGACAGCCCAAACAGGAAGAAAAAATATCAATAAACCTTTAGAAGATTCGATGAGAATGCAGGACCTGGAAGGGGTCGTTATCGTAGGTTCGCGTGCGGGTGTGCGAAGCAAGCTTTCCACTACCGTGCCGGTGGATGTTGTCAGTACAAAAGAGATAAAGCCTTTTGCACAGACGGATGTCGCACAGATGCTCACCTATACGGTGCCCTCCTTTCAATCCGCCCGTCAGACCATATCGGACGGTACCGACCATATCGATCCGGCCGGACTGCGTGGACTGGGCCCGGACCAAACGCTGGTGCTGTTGAATGGCCGTCGTCTGCATTCGGCGGCGCTGGTAAATATCAATGGCACCGTGGGCAGGGGTTCTGTAGGCACGGACCTGAACACTATTCCCGCCGCGGCCATCGAGCGTATCGAGATATTGCGCGACGGAGCGGCCGCGCAGTATGGATCGGATGCCATCGCGGGGGTCATCAACCTGGTATTGAAGAAAAATTACAATGGTTTCACCGTATCGAGCATGATCGGGCAGAACATGACCAACCTGCCTTACAAAGGCGGCATCCATATGTATGATGGCGTCAACCAACAGGTAGACTTCAGCGGCGGATTTGCCAAAAGCAATGGAACGTATCTGAATATCAGCGGTCAGTTCTCCCGCCGATACAGCACCAATCGCAGCGGTGATGACAATATTCCTTTGGTGTACCTGGGAAACAACGGGGCCTTCCCCGGTAATCCCTATGGCGCTGCCACCGTCTCCGACGCCGACTACAGAAGATGGCTGATGGATATGGATGCAGATGTCGTGAGGAAGCAGGGATACAGCCGGCATAATGTCGTCGCCGGGAATAGCTATGAACAAAACCTTTCCACTTATCTCAACGGAGGTGTCCGGCTGGGCAGTCGTGTCGACTTCTATCTTACGGCCGGCATCAACAAACGGAATGGCGTGGCCAGCGGTTTTAGCAGGAACCCCAATTCCATTTCTCAGGAGCCTGTGCTGGCAGATGGGGAACGTTATTATTACAACGGCTTCCTGCCGCAGATAGCGCCCAGGATCGTGGACTGGAACCTGCTGACAGGTCTTACCATCCGGGCGGGCGGCTGGAACATCGATATAAGCAATATGGCGGG
>Ga0207671_10004973_pt1 | contig 12455 bp, 13 predicted proteins | sample KBSC24metaG_FD_184352 | JGI IMG/M metagenome (GOLD analysis project Ga0207671, IMG submission 184352) | Corn rhizosphere microbial communities from Kellogg Biological Station, Michigan, USA - KBS C2-4 metaG (SPAdes) (version 2) | ecosystem: Host-associated > Plants > Roots > Rhizosphere > Soil... | reverse complement strand
CCTTTTCGCCAATGTCCAGAAGGATCGGTGTAAAGATGTTGGTAAGTGAATAAGTAGCCGTGCGCGCCACGCGGGAGGCTATATTAGGTACACAATAATGGATCACATCATATTTACGAAAAACGGGATGGGTATGATTGGTCACCTCGGATGTTTCAAAGCAGCCACCCTGGTCAATACTTACATCGATAATTACCGAGTTGGGTTTCATGCGGCTTACGGTGCTCTCAGATACTATGCAAGGACTTCGGCCATCTTCGGCCCTCATAGCGCCAATAGCAACATCACAGGTGGTAATAGCCTTCTCTAGTACTATGGGTTGTACAACCGATGTAAAAACCCGGCTGCCAATGTTGTTCTGTAATCTTCTTAATTTATAAATGGACGGATCGAAAACCTTTACTTCAGCGCCCAATGATATGGCTGTACGCGCTGCATATTCACCAACGGTACCTGCTCCTAATATCACAATTTCGGTAGGGGGCACCCCGGTTATCCCGCCAAGCATTAAACCCTTGCCATCAAATATATTGCTTAAGTATTCAGCGGCGATAAGGATAGATGTAGCGCCTACGATCTCGCTCATGGCCCGCACAACACTTAGCGATCCACCTTCATCCCGCAAATGTTCAAAGCATAACGCAGTCACTTTTTTCTGCATTAGCGCATGCAGGCAATCCGCCTGTAGCGTAGATAATTGCAGGGCGGAGATCAGTATCTGGTGAGTTTTCATCATCCCGATTTCTTGCAATGTCGGCGGTGCAATTTTGATGATGATATTAGCTTCGTATACCGATTTAGTATCATATACGATGCGTGCACCCTGGTCGCTATAATCCTTATCAGAGAATTTTGCAGCTGCGCCGGCATTGCTTTCGAGTATCACCTCGTGACCGTTATTGATCAGCAGCGCTACAGATAAAGGCGTCAAAGCGATCCTGTTCTCCTGGAAGGAAACCTCTTTGGGTATACCGATATAAAGCTTGTTCTTTTTGTTTTTTACCTCCAGCATCGACTCCTGGGGCTGCATCATTGCCTGTTTGGCGACGTCAGAAAATCCACTGTATAACTCAGAGCTCATTTGTACTTATTTCCGAATGTTGAAGATAAGCAAAAAACCAATGATGTTAAACTAAATTTTCGCGAAAGTTAAGAGGCGTTCATTATCTGCTAAAACCTTTATATCAACACGTATATAATGCTCAGGGAGAAGCCCTGCGATCTTTTCGGGCCACTCGATAAAACAATAATTGCAGGAATAAAAGTATTCCTCGTAGCCCATATCCAGCGCCTCAGATTCATTTTTGAGGCGATAAAAATCGAAGTGATATATCTTGCTTTCTGCTCCCTGGTATTCATTTACAATGGAGAAGGTAGGGCTGGTTACCGTTTCATTGGTTCCCAAACATTCGCACAAGGTTTTTATGAACGTGGTTTTACCCGCGCCCATATCCCCGTAGAAAAGGAAGATTTTTTCGCTTCCGGAAAAGCCGATCAATTCTTGAGCGGCACCTTTTAATTCGTCGATGCTTTTAACAGGCAGATCCATGCTGCCAAAGTTAAAACATTAATGAAATTTACTTAGGCCCATAGGTGACAATCGGTATGATCATTTCTTCCAGCGAGATACCCCCATGCTGGAAAGTCTCATTATAGAAATTAACAAAATGATTGTAGTTGTTCGGATATACAAAATAAGCGTCGCCTTTGGCAAATACAAAGCTTGAGCTCACGTGCAACTTAGGCAGCATGATATCGTGCGGATTACGCACATGAAATACTTCCTTGGGATTAAAATTGAGGTTCTTACCTTGCTTGTACCGCAGGTTGGTATTGGTATTGCGGTCGCCGATTATTTTGCTTGGATTCTTAACACGGATAGTACCGTGATCGGTGGTGATTACTACCCTTACCTGCTTAGAGGCTAAAAATTTAAGCAGATCAAACAAAGGAGAATGCTCGAACCATGACAAAGTCAACGACCGGTAAGCTGCGTCATCACTGGCGAGTTCGCGAATCATTTGCATATCTGTGCGGGCATGCGATAGCATATCCACAAAGTTGTAAACCACCACATTCAGCTCATTGGTCATCAGGTTGCTTACCGAATCATTCAGCGCACGGCCTTCGTCAATATTAAGTATCTTATGGTAGGAGTATTTAATATCTTTCCTCAAAACACGTTTCAGATGATCGCCCAAAAACTTTTCTTCATATAAGTTTTTACCGCCCTCGTCCTCATCATTCTGCCACATATCCGGGAAACGTTTTTCCATATCCAGCGGCATCAGTCCCGAAAAAATGGCGTTACGTGCATACTGGGTAGCGGTTGGCAAAATACTATAATAGGTATCTTCTTCCTCAAGCCTGAAATATTCCGATATGATCGGGTTGATGATCTTAAACTGATCGTATCTTAAATTGTCTATCAGGATAAAAAATACAGGCCCCTTACCATCCAGTTTCGGGAAAACCTTCTTCTTAAATAACTGGGTAGAGGTTGTAGGAGCATCTTCCGGATTTTGGATCCATTTAGTATAGTTCCTTTCAATAAACTTACAGAACTGCACGTTGGCCTCTGCTTTTTGCAGGGTCAATATCTCGTGCATTCCCTCATCTTCCAGCTTTTCCAGTTCAAGTTCCCAATAGATCAGTTTTTTATAAACATCCACCCACTCCTGGTAACTCAAATTATCATTAAGCGTCATACCCAGTGTTCTGAAATCCTGTTGGTAAGCCATGGTGGTTTTCTCGGTCACCAGACGTTTATTTTCAGTCAGTTTTTTTATGGTAAGCAGTATCTGTTTCGGGTTTACCGGTTTTATCAGGTAATCATCAATTTTCGATCCGATGGCATCCTCCATCAAATATTCTTCCTCACTTTTGGTGATCAGAACGATGGGGACCTCATTATTTATATTCTTAATTTCCGACAGTGTTTCCAGTCCGGTCAAACCCGGCATATTTTCATCCAGGAACACCAGGTCGAAGTATCCATTTTTAAAAGCATCAACAGCGTCATTGCCATTGGTTACCGTGGTAACTTTATAGCCTTTTTCGCTCAAAAAAAGTACATGTGGTTTCAGCAGATCTATCTCGTCATCAGCCCATAATATTGTCGTATCCTGCATAATATTTTATTTACCCGTATAACCCCAAAGCACGGGTTTTGTTATCGGTTATTAAAGGTAATTAACAAAAATTAACAGTTGACGATTACTTTGTTACTATAATTTGACATTTTTGCAGACTACTAATCAAATTGAATAAAAAGAAAATTATAAACGATCCGGTATACGGGTTTATCAGCATCCCAACAGAGCTGGTATTCGACCTGATCGAACATCCTTATTTTCAGCGTCTGCGTTATATAAAGCAGCTGGGTATGACGCATTTAGTCTATCCGGGAGCGCTGCATACCCGTTTTCATCATGCATTGGGCGCCATGCACCTGATGGGCCTGGCTATCGAGACCCTGCGGAGTAAGGGCCATGCAATTTCTTACGAGGAAGAAGAAGGGGTTACGATTGCGATACTATTGCATGATATAGGCCACGGGCCGTTCTCACATGCCCTGGAGCAGACCATTGTTGAGGGCATATCGCACGAGGATATTTCTATCCTGATCATGAATAAGCTCAACCAGCAGTTCAATGATCGTTTATCTACGGCGATTGAAATATTTAATGGCAGCTATAAAAAGCAGTTCCTGCACGAATTGGTTTCGGGCCAGTTGGATATGGACAGGATGGATTACCTTAATCGCGACAGTTTTTTTACCGGAGTGTCCGAAGGCGTGATCAGTTTTGACCGTATCATCAAAATGCTGAATGTGGTGGATGACCATATCGCTGTGGAGGAAAAAGGCATATACTCGATTGAGAAATTCCTGATAGCCCGCCGGTTGATGTACTGGCAGGTTTATCTGCATAAAACGGTGATAGCGGCGGAACAATTGCTGGCTAAAATACTCAAACGGAGTCGCGAACTGGCTATGGAAGGTAAGCCGCTTTTTGCAACGCCGGCGTTAAATCACTTCCTGGTTAACCGGATCAGCAAGCAAGCGTTCATGAACGAAGATCACCATATTGAAACCTTTGCAAGCCTGGATGATACAGATATAATGTCAGCAGTAAAAGTTTGGGCAGATGACGATGATTTTGTGCTCTCCCGCTTATGCAGAATGCTGATGCTGCGAAACCTGTACCAGGTAGAGATTACTAATGATCCCCCCGGGCAGGCCGTAATTGATGAACTGACAGCCAGTGCATTAAAAAAATACCCTCTTTCGGGTAAGGATGCTGATTATTTTGTTTTTACCGATACAATCACCAATAATGCCTATAAACCGGGTGATGGCAGTATTCGTATTTTGATGAAGGATGACAGCATAAAAGACATCGCTACTGCAAGTGATAATTCTATTTTGGAAGCATTGTCTCAAACGGTAAAAAAGTATATACTTTGCTATACCAAAGGCTTGGTTTAAACGTATTGAGCCTGATAGATTTATAATTTGTTGCTTTAATATTAACACTTAAATTTGCCCGATGCAATTTACTGCGCAGGATATTGGTTTGATGCTAAACGGAACCGTTGAGGGCGATCCCCTTAAAAAAGTAAACCAGTTAGCGAAAATAGAGGAGGCGCCTGCGGGCTCCCTGTCGTTTTTAGCCAATCCGAAATATGAGCAGTACCTGTACACTACCGATGCGTCTGTAGTGATCGTCAATAATGATCTCGTACTTGCTGAACCTGTAAAACCTACGCTGATCAGGGTGGATAATGCCTACAGCGCATTTTCCATACTGCTCGAAAAATACAATACGCTCAAATTAAGCAAAACAGGGGTGGAGCAGCCCAGCTTTATACATCCGTCTGCAACCCTTGGCGAAAACTGTTACATCGGGGCTTTCGCATACATAGGCCCTGATGTTAAAATTGGTAACAATAGCAAGATCTATCCTAATACTTATATTGCTGATAATGTGACTATTGGTGATGATGTTACGCTTTTCCCCGGGGTGAAGGTGTATTTTGATTGTATTATCGGTAATAATGTGATCATCCATTCTGGTGCTATCATAGGCAGTGACGGGTTTGGATTTGCCCCGCAAAATGACGGCACCTACCATAAAATAAGCCAGATAGGCAACGTTGTGATAGAGGATGACGTCGAGATTGGATCCAATACCACGATCGACAGGGCGACAATGGGTTCAACCATTATTCGTAAAGGGGTAAAGCTGGATAACCTGATCCAAATCGCGCATAATGTCGAAATAGGGGCGAATACTGTAATTGCGGCGCAATCCGGGATATCAGGAAGCACTAAAGTAGGTGAAAATGTCGTTATGGCCGGGCAGGTAGGTCTTGCGGGTCATTTAAGCATAGCAAAAGGAACCATGCTTGCAGGCGGATCAGAAGTAAGGCGCTCAATTACCGAGGAGAATAAGAAATGGGGCGGAACCCCGTTGGTCAGCTATTTCGACCATATGAGGTCCCTGTCGATAATGGCGCGCTTACCCGGATTGGAAAAAAGAATAATAGAGTTAGAAAAAGTGATCGCTGAACTGAGAAAAGTAAATAACGATTCCATTTAGCAATCAGAATGGATATTATGAATGTAAAACAAAAAACTATTAAATCCCCGGTTTCGGTATCAGGTACAGGTTTACATACCGGTGAACGGGTAACCATGACCTTTAACCCGGCACCTGAGAACCATGGGTATAAATTCAGAAGGGTTGACATAGATGGATCGCCCATCATTGATGCCGATGTTGATAATGTAACCGATACCTCACGTGGAACTACCATATCTCAAAATGGCGCCAGTGTGAGTACGATCGAGCATGTGCTTGCCGCTTTAGTTGGGTTGGAGGTTGATAATGTACTGATCGATCTTGACGGACCTGAAACTCCCATAATGGACGGAAGTTCGATCCAGTTTGTGGATGCGATTGAAAAAGTTGGATTTACTGAACAGGAGGCCGACCGTGAGTATTACCATATTCCTTACAATATCCATTACTCTGAACCTGACCGTAAAGTAGAAATGGTGGCGATGCCTTTGGATGATTACCGTTTCACCTGCATGGTTGATTACAATTCGCAGGTATTGGGAAGCCAGCATGCCAGTATTTCGACTATTTCGGAATTCATGAAAGAAATCGCCTCATGCAGAACCTTTTGTTTTTTGCATGAACTCGAGATGTTGCTAAAGCACGACCTGATTAAAGGCGGCGACCTAAACAATGCCATCGTAGTAGTGGATAAAGATGTGGACGAAGAAGAACTGGCGCATTTGGCCAAAATATTCAACCGTAAAGATATCAAAGTGGCACCGCAGGGGATATTAAACAATATTGAATTACGTCACCAAAATGAGCCGGCCAGGCACAAATTACTGGATATGATAGGTGACCTTGCGCTGGTTGGAGTTCCTTTACGCGGGCACATTATGGCAGCAAGGCCGGGTCATGCTGCCAACGTAGCTTTTGCCAAAAAGATCAAAACCCTGATCAAGAAAGAAAGAAGCCGCAAGCACATAAAACTTTATGACCCAAATGCTAAGCCGGTATATGATACCGTGGAGATCATGAAGATATTGCCGCACAGGCAGCCCATGCTGATGATCGATAAGATATTGGAGTTGGGCAAAAACCATGTTGTAGGCTTAAAAAATGTGACTATGAACGAGGATCTGTTTGCAGGCCATTTTCCGGGATCTCCTTTGTTTCCCGGAGTATTGCAGATAGAAGCGATGGCACAAACAGGAGGAATATTGGTGTTGAATACCGTACCTGATCCTGAAAACTACATCACCTTGTTCTTGAAAATTGAAAATGCCAGGTTTAAAGATAAGGTTGTGCCCGGTGATACGTTAATATTCCATTGCAGCCTGATCGCGCCGATACGCAGGGGCATCGCCCAAATGAAGGGTGTAGGTATGGTTGGCTCAAGGATAGTAGTGGAAGCGGAACTGATGGCGCAGATCGTCAAAAAAACAAATAAAGAAAAAGAAGCATGATACAGCCCCTGGCATATATACACCCGCAGGCTAAAATAGCCGACAACGTAACCATTGAGCCTTTTGTAACGATACATAAGGACGTGGAAATTGGCGAAGGCACCTGGGTTGGCTCCAACGCAACCATTATGGATGGCGCACGTATCGGCAAGAACTGCCGCATTTTTCCGGGGGCCGTTGTATCTGCTCCGCCACAGGATTTGAAATACCGCGGCGAACAAAGTACGGTTACCATAGGCGATAACACCACCATTCGCGAATGTGTTACGCTGAACCGTGGCACCGCGCTGGATAAAAACACGACTACTATCGGCAGCAATTGCCTGTTAATGGCTTATGTGCATGTGGCACATGACTGCGTGATCGGCGATAATGTGATCATTGCAAACTCTGTGCAATTAGCCGGGCATATAAATATTTACGAATATGCCTTTATAGGCGGCACCTCGGCAGTTCATCAATTTGTTGAGATAGGCGCCCACAGCATGATATCAGGTGGCTCGCTGGTGCGTAAAGATGTTCCTCCTTATACCAAAGCCGGGCGTGAACCATTGTCTTATATAGGTATCAATTCGGTGGGCCTGCGCCGCAGGGGATATTCTGCCAGTACAATCAACGAGATACAGGAAATTTACCGTATCATTTTCCTGAAAAAATATAATGTTACCAAGGCAATGGATATTATCGAAGCGGAATTTGCACCAACTGTAGAACGGGATGAGATCATTAATTTCGTGTCCAACTCGCAACGTGGTATCATGAAGGGGTTTGGTATTTAATGATTGAATTAGCAAGTAGTCCATGGTCTATGGTCCATGGTCCATGGTCCTCTTGAAAATGAAAATTGTACTCCAAAACATAGGCCGCCGCTTTAACAGGGACTGGATTTTCAGGAACATCGATTATACTTTTACCACTGGTGAAACTTACGCGATACTCGGGCCAAATGGATCGGGCAAATCAACGTTATTGCAGGTATTAAATGGCAGTTTGTCGCCATCCATAGGTACAATCAATTATTTTTTGGAAGATAAGCCTGTATTAGCAGAGGATGTTTTCAAACAGCTCAGCCTGGCAGCGCCTTACCTGGAATTAATAGAGGAATTTACCCTGGATGAAATGACAGATTTTCATTTCAAATTCAAAGCATATTTGCCCGGAATAAACAAAGAAGCGCTAGTCGATCTGTTAAGTCTTGATGGCGCCAAAAACAAGCTGATCAAATATTTTTCATCTGGCATGAAGCAGCGGTTAAAACTGGCCTTAGCTTTTTGTTCGGATACCCCACTCTTAATGCTTGACGAACCAACCTCAAACCTCGATGCACAAGGTGTGGATTGGTATTTAAATCTCGTGCAAAAATTCGCGCTAAGCCGCCTCACCGTCATTTGCTCCAACCAGGAGCATGAATACAGCTTTTGTAAGCATCAGCTGAATATTTCTGATTACAAGAATAAATAGCTATTCAACGAACAATAGAATCAGAAAAAATAATTACTGAACTTAAGAGGTAAAAAATCATCTGGATTTCATCTGTTTGTAGGAATTTAGATGATTAAAAAGCATGATACAGCCTTTAGCATATATCCACCCCCAGGCAAAAATAGCCGATAATGTTACAATAGACCCCTTTGTAACGATACATAAGGATGTTGAAATTGGAGAGGGAACCTGGGTGGGTTCCAACGCTACCATAATGGACGGAGCCCGTATCGGTAAACATTGCCGCATTTTTCCGGGAGCTGTTATATCTGCGCCACCCCAGGATCTTAAGTACCGCGGTGAGGCGAGCACGGTAATTATTGGCGATAACACCACAATCAGGGAGTGTGTTACCCTTAACCGGGGCACAGCGCTTGATAAAAACACCACTACCATAGGTAATAATTGCCTGCTGATGGCTTATGTGCATGTGGCACACGACTGCGTGATAGGCGATAATGTGATCATTGCCAACTCGGTACAATTGGCAGGGCACATCAATGTTTATGATTATGCCTACATTGGGGGTACTTCAGCAGTGCACCAGTTTGTGGAGGTAGGCGCACATTGCATGATATCCGGAGGGTCACTGGTGCGTAAAGATGTTCCACCTTATACCAAAGCAGGCCGCGAGCCATTGTCTTACGTAGGTATCAATTCCGTTGGTTTGCGCCGTAGTGGGTATTCGGCTGCCACGATAAATGAAATACAGGAGATCTACCGTATCATTTTTCTTAAAAAATATAATGTTACCAAGGCGATGGATATCATCGAAGCCGAATTTGCACCCACTGTTGAACGCGACGAGATCATCAATTTTGTTTCAAATTCACAGCGCGGCATCATGAAAGGATTTGGGATATAGACTTGGCTGAATATTTCATATTATAAATAGCATTGTATTTTTTATGTTACCCAACATAATGCATTAAACCACAGCATGGTAAGGATGTCAAAAAAATAAGATCAACAGTTTTATTATTAAATCCTATTATCATGAAAACCTTAAAATTATACCAGCTGGCTTTGGCTTGCTGCCTCCTTTTGTCTTCTTGCGCCGGTGTGCTTTACCTGGGCGATACACTGCCAGCTACAACCTCGGTGCAGGTGTACTATGATGCCAAAGATGTCAAACAAGCCTACAAAGTGATCGGCCATTTGGCTAAATCTGTTTCTGGTTCGGATATGAACCCGATCAAGCAGGAGATGCTGGAAAAAGCTAAATCGATAGGTGCCGACGGCTTGATATTTTCGCAGATCACCGTAAAACCCGGTAGCTCAAATGATGCGCAAACCATTAACGCGGATGCCATAAAGTTTGATAAATAGTGGCTTACACTGGCGGCATATATTTCAGCCTTTTATTAAAATAAATATCCCAGCTATGCTGCTGTGCGCGGTTTTGGGAATGGTTGGTATCCTCATCATAATCTTTGGTCAGCTGCTCATATTTGCTGTGGATGCGCTCAAGTATTTCTTGTGCCCTTGCTTTGTAATCTGGCCCGAAACGGGTTCTCCCTACGATGCGCAATAGTTCCTGCTGCTCAAAGTAGGCAATAATATAGTGGCCCTGCTCGTGGTTAAGGATTTCGTTCATCATTTCAGTTGAGCTTATTCTCGACCTGTCGATCCAGGATTGTTCCTTGTCGAGGTCAAGCTTGATGTCGAAATTTAAAAGATAATACCCGTCTTTGCGCTGAGCAGTGTATTGGTAGCCGATGCTGCAATGCGTGTAAGCAACGGCGGGGCTCCCGCGATGGGGTGCTCCTTCAAAATCACTGATGGTCAGCTGGTGGAACGGCTGCGCCGATACCGTTTGAATCATCAAAAAGCAGAGTGCTGCTGCACCAATCATCTTCCCCCAAATCGACCTCATAAAAATCAGTTAAGTAAATATTTTACTTTTTGACTTTGTCTGGCTGCAAAAGGTTTAAACTCATAACTTCTTTCATCGTTCTTTCCATCGATGCGGTTGATCCGTCAAGGAAGATCACGTTGCCCTGCGAGTTCTCCGCAAAGTGTTTGATCGACTCCGTCCACATGGTAAAAAGGATCACCGAGGTATCCATATGGGCGCCTTCCATCTCCTTGGCAGCGGCAGTCATACCCTTAGCCACTTCCTCGCGGAATAAAGCGATACCCTGTCCGCGAAGCTGTGCAGCCTGGCGCTCAGCTTCAGCGGCTATTTTAATGGCGTTACCTTCAGCCTCGGCAGCTTTAGTTTTGGTGATGAGTAAAGCCTGTCCTTCATTCTCTGCGGCAGCCTTCAGGTTGTTGGACGCCACCACCTGGCTCATGGATTTCATGATCACCTCATCAAAAGTAATATCGTTCAACTGAAGGTCCATTAAATGGTAACCCCAGGTTTCCAATACCGTATCCAGTTGCTCTTTTACATGGTCTACAATATCACGGCGCAATATCAGCACATCCGCCTGGCGTTTAGTTGCTACATAGGCCCTGATCGACCCTTCGATCGTTCTAACCAATGCCTGCATCAGGTTGCGTTCGTCGATAAATTTAAAGGCCACATTTTTAATGGCTTCCTCGGATTGATCAAGCACCGAATACAGCAGCATCGCCTTAAAATATACATTGGCCTGGTCGATCGTTACCGCCTGGAACTCCAGCTCGACCGAACGGTTCTGGATAGATATCCGCGAGTAAACCTGCTCGATCAAGGGCAGTTTAAAATTTAAGCCTGGTAACAGGATGCGACGGTACTTACCAAAAACAGTAATTACTGCGATAGTGCCCTGTTTTACAGTCACAAACGAGGTAAACAAAATAATTAACCCGATGAATATGACGATCAATAAAGGTATTCCAACTTCCATAATCTTAGTTTAGATAAAATAAATATAGGTTTTATTTTAATTGGTGCACTATTTGTTTATAAATACCTATAACAAAAACGATATGAACTTGAAACGTGTTTTTGGAGCGATACTTACCGTGTTGGGTATCATCGGATTGATCTTTACTGGAGTGGGCGTCATCAATCACAACGCCCAGGCAACTACGCTGGTGGTTGTGGGAATTATCTCATTATTATTCTTCTTTTCAGGCATCAGCCTCGTGAGGACGACGACCGACCAGGTAAAATAATTTATTCAATTAATATTTCACATCAAACCAGCCGTCGGTTATTTTTCTGACGAGTGGTGCCGCCGAATCAGTAGTGAAGCTGAAAGTGCCTGCCAATATTCTTTTTACAGGGTCGTAGAGTGTTATGGTGATCTGCCCGGTTTCGGCGCTGTAAGAAAGATTGCTTGAACTATTGCCGCTGCCCTGGTCGATATGCTCGTCAAGGTGGTTGTCGGTATGATCTTCGATCTTAAATGTGGTACCGGGTTTTATAGGAAAAGTAATTGGGCCAGAAGGGGAGGATATTTCTATGGCCTGCTCATACCCGGGTTTAGTTACCGGGAAGCCCCTGATCACGAAATCTCCTTCGTTATAGAAGCTGCTATTCGGATCTGTATCAACAGTAACTGTGGCTATGGATATGCCATTTGCTGCGAAAGGAATGCCATCCGTATGCCAGGCCATTGTATTCGAGCCGGTTTGTGTAGCTGCCGGGAGATCGGAAACAGGTTTGATTATGGGATCGCTCTTTTTGGCACAACCGGATAAACCGGTGACTAAAACGATCAGAAGAATCAGATAAGGTCTCATCTTATAAAAATAGCCTTTTTCTTGCAAAAGCAAATGTTAAATTATTCCGTTGAGGTTATCGCCCCATCCTCATCAATATCCAACCCTGACTCCGGGAAATCTTTTTCAGTAAGCACTTTAATGCGTTTTGCAACGTGGTTTAAAGTATCCTGCATCAAACCTTTCTCATGCGTTTGCCTGAAGGAGATGATGTTCCCGCTTAAAAACTCTCCCTTTTTATTAAGGTGCACTTTAAGCAAAGGCGCCATGCCGCATACACCCA
>Ga0207671_10004971_pt1 | contig 12458 bp, 4 predicted proteins | sample KBSC24metaG_FD_184352 | JGI IMG/M metagenome (GOLD analysis project Ga0207671, IMG submission 184352) | Corn rhizosphere microbial communities from Kellogg Biological Station, Michigan, USA - KBS C2-4 metaG (SPAdes) (version 2) | ecosystem: Host-associated > Plants > Roots > Rhizosphere > Soil... | reverse complement strand
TCGAACAGGAAGTAAAACACCGCACGCTGGAGCTGAGTCAGCTGAATATCTCACTCCAACGATCCAACGAAGATCTGCAACAATTTGCTCACGTTGCCAGCCATGACCTGAAAGAACCTGTCCGTAAGATCCGCACCTTTGGCAGCAGGCTCCAGGATGAGTATGCCGATATACTGCCCGATAGGGCCAGATTGTTCCTCGACAAGATCCATAACGCCACCGAAAGAATGTTCTCCATGATCGATGGCGTACTGGCATACTCCATGCTCAACGCTTCCGGGCAGCCTATTGAAAAAGTAGACCTGAATGAAGTATTGAAGAATATCGAGTCGGACCTGGAGATAATCATCCAGCAAAAAAAAGCAACCATAAAAAAAGGCCATCTCCCCACCATAGAAGGCGCGTCAGTCCTTATCCACCAGCTATTTTATAACCTTCTGAACAATTCGTTAAAATTTTCAAAGGCAGACACCACGCCCGTCATTTATATCAGCGGCGAAATTAAAGGCACAGCCGACGAACCCATCGCAGAGATTGGCTTTGCAGACAACGGCATCGGCTTTGACAGCCAACACGCACAGACCATCTTCGATACGTTTGCCCGATTGAATTCAAAAGACAAATACGAAGGCACTGGATTGGGATTATCACTGTGTAAGAAAATTGTCGAAAGACACCATGGCACGGTTACTGCTATGGGTACAAAAAATAATGGCGCTGTCTTTACGATAAAACTACCCCTAATACAAACTGAAAAAAGTATTTAATCATATGACAATGGTCAAAAGATTCTTACTTGTAGACGATGATACGGATGATAGAGAACTATTCTCTGAAGCGTTGGCCTCCGTAAACCCCATCATCATCTGCGACCTCGCCGCCGACGCCGAAGAAGCCCTTATAAAATTGGATGGGAAGGATGATGCACCCGATATCATCTTTTTGGACATCAACCTGCCGGTGATGACAGGCTGGCAATTCCTCAGCAGTCTGAAAAATACAGCGGCATATAGGGACATCCCTGTCATCATGTACTCCACTTCCAACAATCAGCGGGATAAGGACATCGCCAAAGATCTCGGCGCCCTTTGCTTCATCACCAAACCCAGCGCATTTAAAAGACTTAAGTCCACGCTGGACATCATTATTACCTATATGGACAGACAATGGTATGGCCAGATCTGCAGCGCCGTCAATGACCTGAAGAATTGATTTTCGTTTGAATTTTGTAATTTTGTGGTATGCCACATTCAGAAAGCCTCCAGGAATTCTATACCCGGGTCCCGCAGGCCAACCCTGCCGGGCTGACTTTGAACAATGCCGGTCCCGGTCATTTCAATATATTCAGCCGTGCCTCCTGCTTCCCCAGGACAGCATATGTCCGTCGTGACTTTTATAAGATATCCCTCATCATCGGGACAGGAAAATTATACTACGCCAATAAATGGATCGCGATTGACAGACCCGCACTCCTGTTCTCCAATCCAAGGGTCCCCTATTCATGGGAAGCCGAATCTGATGTCCAGGAAGGCTGGTTCTGCCTCTTCACGGAGGATTTCATCCATCCCTTCGAACGCAGGGAAAGCCTGCAGGATTCCCCGCTCTTCCGCATCGGAGGCTCGCCCATCTTCTTCATCGACGAGCAGCAGCAGGAACACCTGTCGGCCATATTCCGTAAGATGCAGGCGGAGATGGATTCTGTCTATACCCATAAGTACGATCTGTTGCGCAACTACCTCCATATTATCATCCACGAGGCGATGAAGATACAACCCGCTGAGACCTATAAAAAACATCACAACGCCTCCACCCGTATCACTTCCCTCTTTCTTGAGCTATTGGAACGCCAGTTCCCTATCGACACTCCCGAGACAAACCTGCAGCTGCGGACAGCCAACGACTTCGCCCGCAGTCTCTCCGTACACGTAAACTCCCTCAACCGCAGCGTAAAGGACACTACAGGCAAGACCACCACCGAACTCATATCCGCCCGCATCCTAAAAGAAGCCCGGGCCCTGCTGACGCATACGGACTGGAACGTCTCCGAGATTGCCTATAGCCTGGGGTTTGAATATCCCGCCTATTTCAACAATTTCTTTAAGAAACAAACCCAGCTCACGCCCAGCGAGGCCCGTAAGAGCTCCGTTTGATTTTTATAACTGTAATGTCACCCACGTATAGTCGATAGCGGCGCCCCAGGGTGCTCCATTGAGAAAGGCCTGTCTCTTCAATGGTTTGTTGTCCGCATCGAACTCATACGTATACTCTATGACGGTAGTATCTCCCGGCTGCATCTCGACCATTTTTTTCAAAAGATTGACGCTGCCTTTGCCAAAATAAGACATACCATTGTACACCGGGTCGAGCCAATTAGGCTTATCCGTATAATACTGGTAGGTGGTAAGCTCTACCAATTGCCCCGTCTCGACGGATAAAAGCCTGCTGCTGTCCTCATTCCCATTGCTGAAATAATTGACCACATGGCTGTCCGGCGGACTCCCTTCATCCCCGGCGATCTCATCCACCAATCGCTTTTCCGAATCATACGTCAGGTTGAAGAACAACGCAGGCACCGAAGCATCGAGGATATATCGTATATGGCTGGTAAGTGTGTCGCTGTTGAGAAAATTGATGAGTATCGGTCCCTGCCGCTGGCCCTGCTGATCAAAATCGTTTTCGACGATGGAGTCCTTCGTATAAGTATAGTCCGCCCGGCCGGTGACGCTGTTGCTAAAAGTAGTCCGGACCAGCCGCCCCAAACTATCATAAATGTAAGTATTAGCGCCGGCAGTCTTTAACCTTATCACCGTACTGTGTTGAGGCCCCGGTCCGCCATCTCCGGGTTTGTCATGGTGTTTGCTGCACGCCGCCAGCAGGCAAATAAACGAACAGCATATAGTTAGCCTTTTCATATCTGGTTAATTTTCCGTGAAATAACACACAATATTTATGCGGGAACACACTATCTACCCACCGGAAATGACCACCTTCCAAAAGGCAAAAGCCAACCACAGGTCGGTTGTCCGGAAGGCCGAAAATAAAAGCCGCTCCAAAAATGGAGCGGCTTGTTAGGGTGTCAGACCCCCTCATCGGTATTAATCGGTATTTATCTGCGTATCAGCAATTTCTTGGTTACCCTGGTATGATCCTCCAGGTCGATGATGACAAAGTACAGCCCCGCCGCCAGCCTGGACACATCCACCGGAAGAACAGCCACTGTAGGCCGTATGATGGACATCAGTTCCCGGCCCGCATTGTCGATGACCGTTACCTTCAGTGCCTTATTATCATTCAGCTCGATGAATGTTCTGTCCACGGCCGGGTTCGGATACATCGCCAGTTCCGTATTGCTTTCAATATTCACAACCCGCACCTCCGAATAGATGGCCGCTCCATCGAGATCCACCATCTTCAGCCGGTAGTAGGACATACCCTTCAGAGGATGACCATCTTTGGCGCCATAATTCAGGACCTGGTGACTGTTGCCTGCCGCAGATACGGTCTGTACCGGGTCGTACTTCTGCCCGTCAGCCGAACGTTCTACAATAAAGTAATTGCTGTTCTGCTCACTGGCCGTAGACCAGCGAAGATCTACCAGCGAAGGATTCACCTCGCTGGCCGTAAAGGACAGCAGCTGCACCGGCAGCACATTCATCGTAGTCAGCGATGCCAGCGTAAAGGCGCCAAATGTCGTAACTGCTCCGCCGGAAGTCACTGTACCGCCGCTGGCATTACCCGTTGTGGCGCTATTGCCCAGGTCCTTCCACATCGACAACGCCGTACTCCACCCCGTCACATGCATGCCACCCATGCTCGTGATCGAACCACTGTTCGTATTCCAGGACAGGTTCACCGTGACATTCGATGCCCCATTCAACCTGTTTAACATCCAGTATTCCTTATCGGATATAGTAGCCAGCGTGGCATCCCTGGAACTCTGTGGATACAAGGTGCCCACATTGGCACGTATATACTGTGCCGAGAATATATCCGTAGCCGAGGCCGGGGAAGAAATAGCTATCGGTCTGTATTGAGTAGCATCACCCACAGGGAAGGTAAAGGCTCCCGTACCCACCTTCTGGACGACCCCATTGACGTGGCTGTTGTCCGTCGCGCCGGATACCCCGGCTCCATTCAGGATGGTGAGCGTGGCATTCTGTGTCACCATACCCGTTACAAAGGTCATTAATTTAGACACCTGCTGAGTGCCCGACGACATGGTCACCCCATAAGGAGTATTGACAATCAGGTTATAGAAAGTCTCCGTGCTCGTACTGCTGATAACAGCCGCGGACGAACACCCGACAAAATCTACCGTACCCGTCGAAGAGGTAAAGGTTCCGTTATTCGTCCAGTTCCTGTAGACATACAGTATTGGCGATCCGGACATGGTCAGCGTTGCACCGCTGCCGATCGTAATATCATAAACACTCGCATCCGAAGTCATGGTCGGACTGTTCGGCGTCCCCGATGGTATCACCGCGGAGGTGAACCTGTCTGGCAGACCACTGCTCCAATTGGACGGCGTAAACCAGTTGTTGCTGGTAGTACCTGTCCAGGTAGTGCTGCTACCCGATTTGATATAGGTGATAGTGTTGGAATTATAAGTAGCCGCCACACAGCCCGGTAAATTAGGTACCAGCGTACAGGTCACTACATCTCCCGCAGACAATGCCCCATTGGTATAGTTGGCGCTCAACCCAGACTGCATGACAGTACCATTGACCTTCCATTGATAGGTAGGGAAAGTACCCGCATTCACGGCATTGGCCGTAAAGCTTCCGCTGTTGAGGTTGGAGACATACGCACCGCCAATAGTACCACCCACGCTGTTGATACTGACGTCCACCAGCATCGGCAGGGTCGGCGCCGTCGCGCTGGTACGCAGCAGCGTCCCATTCCGATAGTATTTGACGACATTGTTCTCTACGGATATCTTCAGGATATCACCCGTGGCATAGGTACCAAAAGCGCCCTTGCTTGAACCCGACTCATATATCTGCAAACTGCCGCCCGCCACGAGATAGAACGCATACTGGATAGTGGTATAGCTGCTGCTGGTATAGGTATTGCTCAGACCCGCCATCCGGTTGGTGCTGGTCTCGGTAGCCGTAAATTGGAAATAGCCATTATTGCTCACTGTATTCCAGCTGGCCGCACCGCCATCCCAGGCATTAGACTGGAACTTCGACAGGCCATTCACCGAAACGACGCTCATATTGCTCGAAAGACTTGACAGTTTCCAACCCACCTGCTCCAATACTGCTGCGCAACTCGAGGCATCGACCACTCCCTGTATGGAGAAATCCAGACCAAGGGGGGGCGTAGCTGTATTCGTAATGGTATTGGAATTAAAGGTGGTGACGCTGCATCCGGTGAGATTAGGTGTCATCACACAAGTGACAACATCATTATTGCTAAGGCTCGTATTCGTATAGGTGGTGCTGGTGCTGTTTTGCACAGAGATCCCGTTGACCATCCAGTTGAACACAGGATTTGCCCCTGCATTCACGGTATTGGCCGTAAAGGTTCCCGTACTGTAATTGACTACCGCGGCATTGCTGATCGTACCGCCTACATCCCGGATAGATGCATCCACCACCAGCGGCAGTGTCGGCGCCACCGTGCTGATATACAAAAGCGTTCCATTCTTATAGTATTTCACCACATTGCTCTCCACCGAGATCTTCAGACTGTCCCCGGTGGTATAGGTCCCAAAAGTACCCTTGCTGGAGCCCGACTCATAGATCTGAAGACTGCCTCCGGATACAAGATAGAACGCATACTGGATAGTGGTATAGCTGGCACTGGTATAAGTAGTGCTGAGACCCGCCATCCGGCTCGTGGTATTCTCACTGGCCGTGAACACAAAGTATCCATTATTGCTCACCGCATTCCAGCTGGCAGCCCCGCCGTCCCAGTTACCATTGGACTGGAACTTCGACAGGCTGTTAACCGACACTATTGTCATGTTCGGCGTTACATTGCTCAGCTTCCATTTCACCTGCTCGACGACAGAAGCGCAATTGGAAGTAGCCGCCGTTCCCACAATGGAGAAGTCTACATTCAAAGGAGGTACGGTCGTAGCGGTGATGGTATTGGAAGTATAGGTAGTTGCCGCATTACATCCGGAAAGATTTGGCGTGAGCACACAGGTGACCACATCATTATTGTTCAGGGATGTATTGGTATACGTAGCGCTGGGGCCATTCTGCACGGACACGCCGTTGACCATCCAATTATAATTGGGGCTCGCACCGGCATTCGCTACATTGGCCGTAAAGGTTCCGTTATTGTAATTGGACACAAGGGCATTCCCGATGGACCCGCCGGAAGAATTGATACTTAAATTAACCAGCATCGGCAGCACAGGCGTGACAGTACTTACATACAACAGCGTACCGTTCTTATAATATTTCACCACATTGGACTCTACGGTGACCTTCATGATATCTCCCGTAGTATAGGTGCCGAATGCACCCCGGTAGTTCCCCGACTCCCAAATTTCCACCGTACCGCCATTCTTCAGACGGATGGCATACTGGATATTCGTATAGCTGTTACCCGTGAAGGTCGTGCTAAGACCCACCATCCTGTCGGTAGTGGTCTCGGTAGCCGTAAACTGGAAATAGCCGTTGTTACTCACCGTATTCCAGGAGTCGTCGCCCGCATTCCATCCGTTGTTCTGGAACCTCGATATGCTGTTCCCCGCAACGACCAGGTTATTGTTCAGGTCCGACAGCTTCCACCTCACCTGCTCGATGACAGATTTACAATTGCTGGCAGCCGCCGTTCCCACAATGGAGAAATCCAGGTTCACCGGCGCCGCTACACTATCCGTGATCGTATTAGACGTATAGGTTGTGGTCGCATTACAACCCGACAAATTTGGCGTTAGTACACAGCTCACCACATCCCCATTGTTCAGGGACGTATTGGTATAGGTAGCGCTGACGCCATTTTGCACAGACACTCCGTTGACCATCCAGTTGAAGTTGGGGCTGGCTCCCGCATTGACGACATTGGCCGTAAAGACACCCGCATTGTAGTTGGACACCACGGCATTACCGATGGTCGATCCAACGTCGTTCAGGGCCGCATCCACCACCATGGGCAGGGTCGGCGCCACATTGCTCATATACAGCAAGGTCCCGTTCTTATAATATTTCACCTGGCCGCTCTCTACAGAGATCTTCAGCACATCACCCGTGTTATAGGTACCAAAACCTCCCCGTCCGCTGCCTGACTCATAGATCTGCAACGCACCGCCGGACACAAGATAAAATGCATATTGTATGTTCGTGTAGCTTGAGCCCGTATAGGTGGTGCTAAGACCCGCCATCCGGGATTTGTTGGTCTCCGTAGCGGTGAATTGGAAGTAGCCGTTATTGCTCACCGTATTCCAGGAAGGAACACCCGTATTCCATCCACCGCCCTGGAATTTGGAGAGGCTGTTGACACCCGTAATGATCAGGTTGGTAGACAGGTTCGACAATTGCCATTTCACCTGCTCCACCGCAGAAGTACAATTGGTGGTGGCCGCCGTTCCTACGATGGCGAAATCCAGATTGGCAGGAGCCATAACAGTATCCGTCAGCGTATTGGAAGCCACCGGCACCGCGGTACATCCGGACAGGTTCGGCGTCATCTGACAGGTAACAACATCATTATTGTTAAGCCCCGTATTGGTATAAGTGGCGCTTGTACCATTTTGCATGGAGACGCCATTCACAAACCAGTTAAAGGTAGGATTGGCTCCCGCATTGACGGCCGAAGCAGTGAACATGCCGGCATTATAGTTCGTTACGGAGGCCCCGGCCAACGTAGCGCCGGTAGTATACAGGCTCGCATTCACCTGCATGGGTAATGTAGGCGTAACGGTACTGATATACAGCAGTGTACCATTTTTATAATACTTTACCACATTGCTTTCCACAGAGATCTTCAGTATATCCCCCGTTGCAAACGTGCCATAAGTACCTCTGCCGGTGCCCGACTCAAAAATGCTTAAGGCGCCGCCCGCATTCAGATAGAAACAGTATTGTATATTGGTATAGCTGTTACCCGTGAAGCTGCTGCTAAGACCAATGGCCCTGTAAGTATTCGTCTCCGTGGCAGTGAATTGGAAATAACCATTGTTGCTCACCGTATTCCAGGATGCCACACCCGCATTCCATCCGTTGTTCTGGAATCTCGACAGCGTGTTGGGCGCCGTAATGGTCAGGTTGTTGTTCAGCGTCGACAGCTGCCATTTCACCTGCTCGGTGACAGCGCTACAGTTGGTCGTGGCTGCCGTTCCCTGTATGGCGAAATCCATGCCGAAGGGTGACACGACAGTGTCCGTTATGGTATTGGAGCTGATGGGCGCAGCCACACATCCGGACAGGTCCGGTGTCAGCTGGCAGGTGACCACATCGCCGTTATTAAGACTGGTATTGGTATAAGTAGCGAGCGTGCTGTTTTGCACGGATACGCCATTGACCATCCAGTTAAATATGGGATTGACGCCCGCATTGAGGGCATTGGAGATAAAGCTGCCCGAATTGTAGTTATATACCAGCGCATTGGTGATCGTAGCACCCACATTATACATGGACACATTCACGATCATCGGCAAGGTAGGCGCGGTATTGCTGATATATTGCAGCACGCCGTTCTTATAATATTTTACGGCACCAGCCTCGACGGATACTTTCAGCACATCGCCGGTGGCATAGGTGCCAAAGCTTCCTCTATAGCTGCCGGATTCATAGATCTGCAGACTACCTCCGTTGGTGAGATACCACGCATACTGAATATTGGTATAGCTGCTGCCGGTATAGGAAGTGCTCAGACCAGCCATCCTGGCGGTATTTGTCTCCGTGGCCGTAAATTGGAAATAGCCGTTGTTGCTCACCGTAGTCCAGCTGCCGGCGCCTCCGTCCCAGGCAGTAGACTGAAATTTCGACAGGCCGTTGGTACCGACGACGGTCATATTGGTCGTCACATTGGAAAGATTCCATTTCACCTGCTCGATGACAGCGCTGCAATTAGTGGTAGCCGCCACTCCCTGTATGGAGAAATTTACATTGACGGGCGGAATGACCGTATCCGTTATGGAATTGGAAGCCACCGGTACAATGCTGCAACCACTCAGGTTCGGCGTCATCTGACAGGTGACCACGTCACTGGTGTGGAGAGAGGTATTGGTATAGGAGTTGCTCGTGCTGTTCTGCACAGAGACCCCATTCACCATCCAGTTGAAGGTCGGACTCGCTCCTGCATTCGCCGTATTGGCAATAAAGGATCCACTATTATAATTTCCCACCAGCACATTGGCGATGGTAGCACCCGTATTGAACAACGAGGCATCCACCCCTAACGGCAGGGTCGGCGCGACATTGCTGATATAAAGGAGGTTGCCGTTCTGATAGTATTTTACTGCTCCGGACTCTACCGTTATTTTTAAAATATCTCCCGTATTATATGTCCCAAAACCCCCTCGGCCGGAGCCCGACTCAAATATCTGCAAGGCGCCGCTGTTGGTAAGATAGAACGCGTACTGTATGCCCGTATAGTCCACCACTGTATAGGTAGAGCTGAGACCCACCATGCGCGCTTTATTCGTTTCGGTAGCCGTGATTTGTAAGTACCCGTTGTTGCTCACCGTATTCCAGGAATAGCTGCCGCAATCCCAGCCGCTGTAATTCTGGAACTTCGATATATTATTGCCGGAGACTACAGCATTGCTGGTCGTATTGGCCACTTTCCATCTCACCTGCTCCACCGCCTGGCTGCAGTTCGAAGCAGCCGCAACACCCTGTATGGAGAAATCCATAGTCGCCGGTGCAACCATCGTCTCAGTGATAGTATTGGAGGTCATGGGTACGCTGCTGCAACCCACCAGACCAGGCGTGAGTATACAGGTTACCACATCATTATTGTTCAGCGACGTATTCGTATAGGTCGCGCTGAGGCCATTTTGCACGGACACGCCATTGACCATCCAGTTATAGGTGGGGTTCGTGCCCGGATTTGTCGCAGTCGCCGTGAATACACCCGCATTATAGTTCGACACCACAGCATTGCTGATAGTGCCGCCAGCGTCATTGATGCTTACATCCACCAGCATGGGCAGGGTCGGCGCTGTCTGACTGATATACTGCAGAACTCCATTCTTATAATATTTTACTACCCCCGACTCCACCGATATCTTTAATACATCACCGGTGGTATAGGTGCCATATCCGCCTTTGCCATTACCCGACTCGTATATCTGCAGATTACCTCCGTTGGTGAGGTACCAGGCATATTGAATGGTGGCATAGCTGCTGCTGGTATGGGCAGTGCTGAGACCCGCCATCCGGGACTTATTCGTCTCACTGGCCGTAAATTGGAAATAGCCGTTATTGCTCACCGTATTATACGACGCCGCGCCCCCATTCCAGCCATTGACCTGGAACTTGGAAAGATTATTCGTGGAGGCCGACATCCCCGTCGACAGACTGCTGGTATTCCAGTCCACCTGCTCTATGACGGAATTACAGCCCGCGGCCGAAGCCGTACCCTGGATATAGAAATCTATATTGGGAGAGGTCGTCGCCGCAGCCGTCGCATTGTTGGAAGCTATCGTCAGAGGGCTGCAGCCGCTGATATTCGGCGTCAGCACACAGTTCACAACATCGCCCGCATTGAGGGATGTATTCGTATAGGTGTTGGTGTTGGTACCAACGGGACTTCCATTCAGATACCATTGATACCCCGGACTCGATCCGGCATTCGTTGCCGTAGCGGTAAATACGTCCGTGCTGTAGTTGACGACCGTGGCGCCCGTTACGGTGCCGCTCTTGTCATAAATGGACACATCTACCAGCATCGGCAAGGTTGGCACGCCGCTGCTGATATATTGCAGGACCCCATTCTTATAATATTTTACAACACCGGCTTCCACGGATATCTTCAGCACATCGCCCGTATTGTAGGTTCCATATGATCCCCTGTAATTACCCGACTCGTATATCTGCAGGGCCCCGCCATTGGTCAGATACCATGCAAACGGAATAGTATTGTAGCTGGTGCTCGTATACGCATTGCTGAGACCCACCATACGCGCCTTGTTCGTCTCGTTGGCCGTGAACTGCAGGTAACCATTGTTGCCCACCGTATTCCAGCTGGCAGCGCCACCATCCCATGCTCCGTTACCATATTTGCTCAGCGTGCTGCCCGTGGCCTGTACATTGTTCAGACTCCCCGCCTGCCAGGCCACATCTTCCTTCACCTGCGCGCAGGCATTGGATGAAATGCCGGCGGTGACATAAAATTCAAGCCCCGCGGGAACTATCTGTATAGCATAATAGCTGCTCTGGCTGCATTCCAGCAATTGCCGGTCGGTATTCCCGATCTTGCTGCCAAATACGATCACCTCCGACAGCTGACCTGCCGGCAGTTCATTGTCCGCTGGCAAAGGAGTGCCCCTGAACAGGCGGATCCCATTTAGGTTGGTAGTAGCGCCCGGAAAATTATGCGCCTGCACTCCCCCGTTGAGATACTGGACGCCACCCGTGGCATCACAGAGGGCCGAATACATGAATAATGAATTCGAATTCAGCTGCGGCACAGGCTGCAGCGAGGTCCCCACATTCCAGTCCTGCGGCGAAAGCCCCATGCTCGTGGGGTTCGAAGTATTGGGATATGCTATTTTATACGTATTGTTATTGCTTCCGTCGAACATGGTCACAAACCCCGTCGTCGACGTACCTACATTCGAACGCCTGTTCACGAGGAACACCGACAGAGGCGTGGTCAATGCAAAATTGGTCGTAGCCATGGTGCTGCTCGTCCCATTGAAGTCGCAAATAGGCCTTCCATTCTGGATCATGACAACGCCGGCGCTGACGATCATAGGCTGCTTGGCCACAGTCGCCTGCAACGCATCATGTCCATTGCCCGTCTGATCATACCATGTCGTGATAAAGCCGTCATTGCTGCCTACAAATGCCAATAGGGCGACCTGATCGAGGTCACCTCCGGAAAAGCCGATGTCCTGAACAGCATTGTCGCTGCTGCGGCGCACCTGGATAGCCCTGGTGGCTGTACTCTTTAGCTGACGTAGGGAAAAAGCAAGGGTGGGTGATGTGGATAATAAGTCTAGTATCTGGGCTTGCCCTTGAAATGCCAGGAGCAGAAGCATAGCTATCCCTATAGCGCTCCGCAAGGCCTTGGATATTGGTCTTTTCATAACAGGGATGGATGATTGGTTTTTTAAGGTGGTCTATGGATATTAGATTACTGGATTTTATGTATGCCAAAAACACGCCATAAATACAACCTGCGTATTATCAGTTATTTACGACTATCAAAGCCACTATCGCCTTCCCCTTTTGGGAAAACCAAAATCTAAATGGGAACATTTATCAATTCACCTTAATGCTCTTAGTCCTGACGGTCTGGGCGCTGAAATACCCAAGTGCCCCGCCTGA
>Ga0207671_10004967_pt1 | contig 12462 bp, 10 predicted proteins | sample KBSC24metaG_FD_184352 | JGI IMG/M metagenome (GOLD analysis project Ga0207671, IMG submission 184352) | Corn rhizosphere microbial communities from Kellogg Biological Station, Michigan, USA - KBS C2-4 metaG (SPAdes) (version 2) | ecosystem: Host-associated > Plants > Roots > Rhizosphere > Soil... | reverse complement strand
CTACTCGTTTGAACTTTCTCGCCTGTATAACGCGCAGCAGGGCGGCCTGGATCTCGTATGAGAGGTTGCCTACTTCATCCAGGAAAAGAGTGCCGCCATTGGCCAGTTCGAAATGACCTTCTTTATCCGCGAGAGCGCCTGTGAATGCGCCTTTGACGTGACCGAACAATTCACTGCCGGCCAGTTCTTTTGAGAGGGTGCCGCAGTCCATGGCTATAAAGGGCTTGTCATTCCGGGTGCTGTTTTGATGGATGGTGCGGGCGATGACCTCCTTGCCGGTGCCGCTCTCACCATACAGAATGATGCTGTAATTCGTTGGAGCCACCAGCTCGACCTGGCGGTAGAGCTCCCGGGTGGCGGGGGACTGACCTACCAGGAAGTCGTCATCCAAACTTGTTTTCTTTTTGGTGGAAGTCTGTGCTGTCGCAGCGGGTCTGGGCGATCCCGCCGTACCTGCATCGGATGCACCGGGCTGGGACTGTTGCTGAAGCGCTCTGCCAATGACATTGAGCACTTCTTCCGGGATCAGGGGCTTGGTGATGTAGTCGAATGCGCCTGCCTTGATCACGTCTACTGCCGTCTTGATATCGGAGTAGCCTGTGATAATAATGACGACGGCCTGTTGATCCAGCTGCTTTATCTCTTTCAGTACTTCCCTTCCTTCCTTATCTCCCAACCTGAAATCACATAACACTATGTCGAACTTAGATTCCTTGAATTTAGCGATGCCCTTATTGCCGTTGTGTGCAGCTTCTGTCTCATAACCTTTTTTCCCCAGAAACCGGCCTAATAAATTGCACATATCCATATCATCATCAATGATCAGAATTCGCTTCATAACGTGAAAATTTCTTGTTTAAAGTTACTGGAAAAAGTACAAAAAGGGAACGTATTGTAGTTAATACACACACTATACCGAAACATCAAGCCAAATTTAAAGAGACCGTCAAACAAGTGCTAATGGGGGGCATTAAGACTTAATTAAAGCTGTTTTAGTACGACATTTTGGGAAAAGTGTAGAAAATCTTCTACACTTTGGGGCGCTTAAGTACTTGATTGGAAATGCCTTTTTATGCCTGTCCGCCCCTGGGTAAACGGGACGGACAAATTTCCCTCCTTGAATTGATGTTGGTACTTTGTATGGCAATAAAATTGTTATAATAAATGACAACAGGCGGCAGACTCGTAGGCTGTCGAAAGTGTGGGGTGATCAATATTGAAGAGATACGAGGATAAGGTAATACTATGACAGACAATTCCAAGGTTTTAATTGTTGACGATGAACTGGATATATGTTATTTGCTCAGCGGGATGTTAAAACAACGGAGCTTCCGAACCGCCTTTGTAAATTGCTTATCCGAAGCCGTAACTGCGTTGCAGTCAGAGGCTCCGGCACTTCTATTCCTGGATAATCATTTACCGGATGGGTTTGGGTTGGATTTTATACCTTATGTAAAGAAGAACTACCCGGATGTGAAGATCGTGATGATCACTGCTCATGACGGGGCAGCGGACAGGAAGCAGGCGTATAGCGGGGGTGTGGATCTTTTTATTGCGAAGCCGCTGAATCGCAAGATGATATTCGATGCTATCGATAAACTGTATAGCGCGGACTCGGCTGGGGCCACGGTGTATGATGTGGCGTCGTGAGGGACGCGCCGGAGAATATTCGAAACCCGCTGATGCGGGTTTTTTTGTGCTTATGCGAAGTCGAGCGTGATAGTGAAGGTGGTGCCTTTTCCTTTGGCGCTCTCCACGTTGATATGGCCATTGTGATTGAGTATGATGTTCTGGGTATTGGTCAGGCCCAGGCCTGTACCTTTGGTCTTTGTAGTAAAATATGGTTCGAATATCCTGGATTGTGAGTCTGTGTCGATGCCAGGTCCGTTGTCGGTGATGGTAACTACGCATTTGTTATCGCGGCTGATCGTCCGTAGCTGGAGTATGCCTTTGCCTGGCTCCATCGCCTCGATGGCATTGACGATGAGGTTGAGGAAGGCGATCTTGATACGTTCTATATCCACGGCGATGTCGCAGATGTCCTCCGAATAATATTTTATTACTGTGATATTGTTAAGGGTTATCCTGTCGTTGGCCAGTTCGAGGGTCTCATCCAGGAGCTGGTTGATGGACATCTTCTTATAGACGAGCTCGGTGAATTTGGTGGAGTTCAGGAGGTCGGTGATCAGCTGGCTTATGCGAAGGCTGTTGCGGTTGATCATGTCCAGCATTATGCCATACTGGGAATTGCCGGTGAGCTCGATCTTTAGCTGATCGACGGCGAGGTTGATATTGGTGAGGGGGTTACGGACCTCGTGTGCGATGGTGCGGGCGATACGGCCGGTGGATGCGAATTTTTCGATGCTGCGCATTTGTATCAGGGCTTTGTTGGCGTTGTCCAGCTCCGTGATCTGCTGCTTAAGTTTTTGCTGATAGCCGGTGACTTTTTCGTCTGCGATGCGACGGGCTTTATTTTCCCTCGAATACGTAATAAAGCCATAAGCGGCCAGGGAGACTGCTACGGCCAGGGAGAGAAGTATAATAGCGTTGAGCACGTGATAACGGGTAGTCATTTCATCCAGCCGGGATCTTAGCCGGGCCTGTTCGATGTTCTGCATGCCTTTGACGATGGACCGGATGTGGTCCATGACCTCTTCCCTGACAAAGCTTCTTGCCTTCTGATCATCGCTGAGACCATCCTGTAGTGTTGCATTGTGGATAATAAGCGACGCCAGCTGATAGCTTTTTTCAATCAATTTACGGAGCATGTCCATGTCATCCCAGATGGCGGTGTCCGCGAAGGTCTCCCGCTGTATGGCATTGAACAGGGAGTCCGTGACGCGTCTGCTGTTGTCATAGGGATAAAGGAAGCGCTGATCGCCGATCAGCAGATAGCCGCGTACACTGGATTCGGCGTCCTTGAGGGAAGAGAGCATTCCTTCCATCTGGATAATGATCTTGTTGCTGCCATCGACGAGGCGGGCCTGTTTCAGAAGTTCGGAATTGGCATAGAGCGTCAATAGAAAGGTTATCAGCAACAGGAAGAATGCTGTTCCATAGCCGACACGGATATGCAGATCGACAGGGAATTTTCTTTCATTTGGGGCCATATTTTGCCTCCCTTGAGCCCATAAAGGCTTTTATCAGCTGCCTGCAGCAACCCAAACCGATACCGACCCGGCGCCGACATGGAATTCTCCACGACCTTCCTGGTCGATAGTGACCTCACCGGGGTATTTCCCCAGCCAGTCCACAAACTTTTTACCCGCGTGCGTCTTACCAACCTCCATCGTCTTGAAGCCTTCGTCCCCATTGCTAAGCAGCATGGCGCAGCCTGAGCCGGGATGATCGCCGTCTCCCTCCCGTGTCCAACCGATGCAATTGGCGTGATCCAGGTAGTCGCGCTGCGGACCATAGGCAAAGCGCTTCCTGGCCAATAACAGTTTATCGATATTCTCACAGGCCGGTAGGAATATTTCATAGTCCTGTCCATCACGTCCTTTGTCTTTGTAGGTGGAGCTATACATGTCCGTATAGAAGATACAGGGATAGCCTTTTTCCCGCAACAGTATCAGGGCGTAGGCGAGCGGCTTGAACCATTGTTCCACCGGCGCCTCCAGTGCCTGGAGGGGTTGGGTATCGTGGTTGCCTACTACGGTGACTGACAGGTCGGGTTTGGCTATTACCAGGGTTTCCTCAAAGATGGCGGCGAGGTTGTACTCTTTTCCGGCCTTGGAGGCCGTCACGAAATTATGATGAAGCGAGGCGTCGAAGAGGGACATCCTTCCTTCCGTGGCGTCGATGTATCTTAACAGCAGGGGCAGGTTTCCCGGCGCCCAGTATTCTCCCACGGCAAAGAATTCCTTTCCTGTGATCTTGCGCATGTGATCCAGCCACTCGTTCTCAAATGCGGGAGAAATATGTTTTACCGCATCGAGACGGACGCCATCGAAACCCGTTTGTTTCCAATACCATTCCCCCCAACGTTTGAGCTCATCTCTTACTGAGGGATTACGGAATTCGATGTCGTCATACATAAGGTAATCGTAATTACCCTTCTCGTCGTCCACTACTTCTTCCCAGCCATCTCCATAGTCGTTGAGGATGCTGAAGATAGCCGTTTCTTTTGTCTTGTTGTCGAAGTCCACTCCTGTGAAGCAGCGGAAATCCCAAATGAAGTCGGAGTATTTCCCTTTTCTGCCGGGAAAGGTGAATTTGGTAAAGGCCTCGATATCGAAAGGATCGCTGATGAACTTATTCCTGTCCTCGGGGTCTACTTTGCGAACCTTGATCAGCTCATGCTCATCGGCGCCGGCCTTGTGGTTCAATACGATGTCCACATACACCTGCATACCGGCTTTGTGCAGGGCCTCGATGGCATCGCAGTACTCCTTGCGGGTGCCGTACTTGGTCCTTACGGAGTTCTTCTGGTCGAACTCACCAAGATCGTAAATGTCATAGACGTCATAACCGATGGAGTAGATGCCGTTGGTGCCTTTGAAGGCGGGCGGAAGCCAAATGGCGGTAAAACCAAGTTCAGCCAGTCCGGGAGCTTCTTCTTTTACTTTTTTCCATAAGCTGCCATCGTTGGGATAATACCAATGAAAAAATTGGAATATGGTTCCGTTTTGCATTTTTTTCAGGTTGGGGTGACCAATTTATAAAAAGGGTTTAATATTATAATTATAATAGGGATGTAATGTTAGTCAAGATACCTTCTCAATTTCCAGGCATTGGTCTCATGCTCTTCCATCAGTCCCGTGAGGAAGTCGGCGGTGCCAGCATCTTTGTACTCGTCCTGGCATTGCTCTACTGCTTTACGCAACTCTTTGATGACCGTCTCATGGTCCTCCATCAGCTCCTTTATCATTTCCTTTCTGGAAGGGTATTCACCCGGAGCTTCTTTCAAATGTGTGGCGTCCAGGAATTCTTTCATGGTGCCGATGGTTTTGCTGCCCAGCTTATTGATGCGTTCTGCAATCTCGTCGATGGCTTCTTCTAATTCGTTGTATTGTTTTTCGAAGAGCAGGTGTAACTCCATAAAGCTCTCTCCGGAGACGTTCCAGTGGAACTTACGGGTCTTCGTGTATAATACAACGGCGTCTGCGAGTACGACGGAAAGAAGGGAAGAGACGCTCTTAAGGTTCTTGGGTGAAATACCTATTTGAGGTTGCATAATGACTTTTTTTACCAGCTATAATAACCAGAATAGTACCACATCCAAGAAAGGGCGGATGAACCGGCATTCCAATGCTATATGACATAGATGGCTATGGGATTCTACCCCAGAATGTAGAAAAAATTGCTCAGGAAATGTATCTTAAAGGGACAACAATGCTGTAAGAAGGCTGGTTAAGATTTGGCAGGAAATTTACGTAAGGTAAGTAATGGAATTGTAAACTTTAAAAATCAAGCATATGAGTACTTCAAAGGTATTATTAGGATTTTTGGTAGGCGCGGCAGTGGGCGGCGCGTTGGGTATCTTATTGGCACCGGACAAAGGATCGGAAACAAGAAGGAAGATCAAGGAGAAAGGATCTGATATCGGCGACTCCATATCCGAGATTGGTGAAACGATCAAGGATAAGGTCAATGAGATGGTGGATGGCGTGAAAGAAAGCTTTTCCAAGCAGAAAAGCACAATTTAATCAGTATGACGACTATGGAAGAACAACGGCATGATGTAGACGAGCTGCTGTCCGATGCGGGCGACTTTCTGGAGACGAAGGCCTATCTGTGGAAGCTGAAGGCTGTCGAGAGCCTGGCGGATGTATCCGGAGAGCTGGCTTCCGGATTGGGAATGATCGGCATCATTGCCTTTGTGGTCATGTTGTTCAGTGTGGGATTTGCCTTATTGATCGGGGACCTGCTGGGGAAGAGCTTTTATGGATTTTTTATTATCGGAGGGGCTTATTTCGTCTTCGGGCTTATCTGTTATATCCGCCGGAACCGCTGGTTGAAAGAACCTTTCAGCAATATGTTGATCAGGAAAATATTAAAATAAGTCCATGTCAAAGATCAGGAACCTAGAGCAACTGCGGGAAACCATACGCGACCTGGAACACCAGGATTATGTGAACCAGCAGCATATGCGGCAAAGGGCAGTCGATATCGCCGACAGTCTCAAGCCCATGAACCTGCTGAAGCATCTTTTTTCGCAAGTGGTAGGCGGGGCGAGCGGCGTGAAGGGGGGGCTTTTCCGGATGGCGGCGGGCCTCGTCACGAGCTTTGTGGTGAAGAAATTCTTTAAGAAGGGCTTACGGGCAGAAAAAGTGTAATTTTGACAGTATTAGATTATTTCCTATCTTGGATCTACTCTACTGCCAGAATTAACGACTGCTGCCATGAGCTCCATCAACCTGCTTGACGAGGATCTTTATACCTGGAATGAATTCCGGAATGGGAATGCAGATGCCTTTGGTAAATTAATACGCACACATTATCAGGACCTTTATAAATACGGCACCCGATTCACCCGGGATGAGGAGCTGGTGAAGGACTGTATCCAGGACCTTTTCCTGGCCTTATGGACGAACCGGCAGACTATCAGCGAGACCTCTTTTGTCAAATATTACCTACTCAAGTCGCTGCGTCGCAAGCTGGGGGAGGCTGTGGGTAAAAGCCGGCCTTTCAGCAGCCGTTATGAACCCTATTTCGAAACTTTCTTTTCCGAAGATCCCGCTGTCGAGACGAGCATTATCCGGGAGGAGGAGCTGGTGGATCTGACCCGGAGGATGCGTGCTATTCTAATGGGGCTGGCGAAGCGGCAGCAGGAGGTGATCTACCTGCGATATTATATGGATGCGGATGTGGAGGAAATAGCGGAGATCATGGGATTGAACAGGCAGTCGGTATACAATCTGCTGCATGATGCGTTGAAGCGGTTGAAAAAGTTAAATCAGGAAAAAAAATTTCTTTTCAAAATACAGTAGATATCTCCCGATGATCCCTTTTATATAGGAAAAGGGCGCTGCTATATGGGAAATATCGAGTACAATAACCTGGAGGACCTGGTCTTCTCCAGATCGTTCAGGAATTGGGTATTACAGGGGGACTCCCCGGAAGCGGTTTTTTGGGAGAATTGGGCTGACCGCCATCCTGAAAGGACAGCGCTTATTCAACATGCCAAGGCCATCATTTACGCACTCCAGCCTAACTGGCAACAACTCACTGAAGAAGAAATAGATACAGCGGTAACGAGGATCCTGCAACGGCTGGAATCGGCGCCGGAGGGTATGCGTGAGGCAGGTTCCGCGGGCAGGAAATTCCGCCGGCTGGCGGCGGCGTGTCTCCTTGGCGCCGTAGCTTTTACGGGCTATCGTCTCTACCATGGCCGGGGGGGAAAGGATGTGCTGAAGATCTTTTTAGCGGAGCATAAGAATGCGGCGATGAAGGAGCCTGATTCGATGCAGGTGGTGGTGCTGCCTGACGGGAGTACGGTCCGTCTGGGGAAGGGAAGTCATTTGTATTATACCCGGGATGTAAGCTCCAGGAGGGAGGTCTTTCTCACCGGGGAAGCATTTTTCGACATAAAAAAAGATGCCGGCCGGCCATTCTATGTTTACACCAGCCAGGTGATCACCAAGGTGCTGGGCACCAGTTTCCGGGTGGAGGAGCTTAGTTCGGAACAAAAGACCATTGTCACCGTGGCAACGGGGAAAATATCTGTATACCGAAAAGAGGATTTTTATAAGGGCCAGCGGGGGAATGAACAGGGCGGTATTGTCGTCACGCCGAATCAGGAGATGGTGTATGACGGAGAAAAGGACAGGTTGAATAAAAAGCTGACGGAGGAGCCGAAGCAAATTACAGAGGCCAGTGACAGCAGTTTCAATTTTAGCGCTACCCCGATAGCCCAGGTATTTAAAAAGCTGCAGGAAGTGTATGGTATCCAGATACTTTATGACGAGGAGGCTGCGGCTACCTGCTCATTGTCCGCACTGCTTAGCGGCGGATCTTTCTATGAAAAATTAAATGTGATCTGTAAAGCCATCAATGCGACCTATGAGGTCATCGATGGAGACGTAGTTATTACGGCCAGAGGCTGTAAGTGAACCAGCCTAAAGGTTGGTTTCAGGCATAAAAAAGCTGGCAATGTTGCGACCATTACCAGCGGTTGTTTGTCTTGGCATCTTGTTTAAAAACCCAAAACGCTTGTAATTTATGAAAAAAGATTTGAGACGTCAAATTGCGATTGCCATTATGAAGATCTCACTCATCCCATTGTTGTTGCTTGTGCTGGTGTTTTGCTCCTATGCAAAAGACTCCAGCGGTCAGAAAATACTTGAGAAGAAGATCACTTTGAAAGTAGCTGACGAAGAAGTCCGGGTAGTATTTACGGAGCTGGAGAAGCGTACGGACGTAAAGTTCGTATACAGTCCCGAGCTGATCGAATCTTCCCGGAGGGTAAATCTGGATGTAAAGGAAACAGAGTTATACAAGGTGCTGGCGGAGCTGTTGTCGCCGCTGGATCTTCGATATGAGCTGGTGAAGAATTATGTCATACTGGCCCGGAAGGAAAAGACGAAGCCGCTGCAGGTGATGAATTTCGGCGAGATACCGGACAACAGTCCTTATGCCTTTGTCAAGGTTGCGGGGAGAGTGACAGGTTCGAACGGCGCGGCGCTGGAAGGTGTTACGGTGGTGGTGAAGGGAACACATATCGGCACCACTACCAATGACAAAGGAGATTTTTCCCTCAATGTCCCCGGACCGCAATCCACGCTGCTGGTGTCCTATATCGGGTACCAGGACCAGGAGATGTCCGTCGGCGGGAAGACATGGTTCGACGTACAGCTGACCGCCCTGACCAATCAATTGAACGATGTCATCGTCGTTGCGTATGGTACTGTACGGAAGCAGGATATCACCAGCAGCATCAGCGTCGTGAATGTGGCGGATGCCAAGAAGACCGCCACTTATGATGTGGCCAAACTGCTGCAAGGGCAGGCGGCGGGTGTGACCGTTCATGGTTCCGGCGAGCCGGGCGGGTATGTACAAATAAAGATACGGGGTGTAACGACCTTTGGGAATAACAGTCCTTTGTTCGTCGTCGACGGCGTACCGGTGGACGCTCCTTTTGATTTTTCCACAGACGATATCGAAAGTATACAGGTGTTGAAAGATGCTACTTCCGCGGCCCTTTATGGGGCCAGGGCGGCAACGGGTATCGTCATCATAACGACGAAGAAGGGTAAGAGCGGTCCGGCGCGGGTGACTTACAACGGATACGCAGGCGCGCAGAATATCGCCAAGCGCATACCTGTCACGGACAGGACGGGGTATCAGAAGATAACCAGCGCGGCGGAACTGAATGCAGGGCTTACGATAGCTCCCGGCAATGATCCTTCCAGCCCTTCGTATATCAACAATATCAATACGGCCTGGCAGAAAGTGGGTTTGAAGACGGGGGTGATCACAGATCACAATGTGGGGGTTTCCGGCGGCAGCGAGGTCGCGGCGTATAACCTTTCGCTTGGATATTTTGACCAGACGGCCACGCAGGCGGGGCCACAACGATATAACAGATATACGATCAATAGCGGGGTGCAGGGGAAGAAGGGTATCCTGAGCTTTGGTGCCAAGCTGGCGTATACACAATCTCATAAGGTGAATTTCGCTGCTACGAATGGACATGCGGTCTTTGGGGGCACGGTAACGTCCCTGTTGACGGCAATTCCAACGATGCCTGTTTATGATGCCAGCCGGCTGGGTGGATATGGGGGCAGCGATGCGGTAAAGAACAGGGCCATATCGTTGAATGTGGTTGGTATCAATGAGCTCGTGAACGACTACAGCAACCGCAACCGGATACTGGCCAATACCTGGGCGGAACTGGAGATCGTAAAGAACCTGAAGTTCAAGCTCAACCTCTCCTATGACAGGACGGACTATGAGAATTACCATTTCGAGCCGAAGTTCGACCTGGGGTTCTATTATCTGAACACCCAATACTATATGTATCAGCAGGAGGGTAATACGCACACCGGACTGATCGAAAATCTGCTCACCTACCAGGTGAAATTTGGAGAACATAAGCTGGATTTCCTGGCTGGTCTCACTTACCAGGAAGATCACAATGGGTATATGGCGGCCACGGCACAGGATACTTCGAACCTCCAGTTCCAGACATTCGGAGCTGTGGCGAACCCGGCTGCCAAGGGTGTGACGAGCTATAAGGACGCGAATGTATTTCAATCCTATCTGGGTCGTATCAACTACAATTATGGAGACCGGTATCTGCTGACGGCGAACTATCGCCGGGATGGCTCTTCCCGATTCAGCCCGGTGAATCGGTCTGGTAACTATGCTTCTGTGGCCGCGGCCTGGAATATCGGCAATGAGAAATTTATTCACCTGCCTGCCGCTGTCAGCAGCCTGAAGTTAAGAGGCGGTATGGGAGAGCTGGGTAATGCAAGTTTTGCGAACTACATGTACCAATCCTATATCAACAGCAATGCGAGCTATGTATTCAACAATCAGTTAGTACAAGGCTCGACGGTGGTTTCCGTCGCGGACCCATCATTGCATTGGGAGTCTACCCGGACGGGCAACGTGGCGGTGGACCTGGGGTTGTTCAAGGAGGGGCTGACGTTTACGGCCGAGTATTATAACCGCAAGTCGTCGGGAATTATTACGGCCATTCCTATACCGCTGTCGGTGGGCGCATTTCCGGCAACACTGACGACGAATGCTGCCAGCATGCAGAACACGGGGGTGGAGTTTACCGCCGCTTATCATAAGGTGGTGAAGGATGTTACTATCAATATCAAGGGCAATGTCTTTACGGTGAAGAATAAGGTGCTTGCGCTGGGGGCGACGAACAATCCCATTTATGGGGCGGGCAGCAAGTCCGAGGTCGGCAGATCGCTCGGTGATCTCTACGGCTTCGTCACGGAAGGGATATTCCAGGATGCGAATGATATCTCCAAGCATGCCACACAGGTAGGCGCTGCTCCTGGTGACGTGAAGTTCAAGGATATCAATGGCAGCGGGGCCATTACGGATTCGGACAGGGTGTACTTAGGGTCGGTGATCCCCAAGATCTATTATGGGTTTAACATAGGGTTGAACTGGAAGAGTTTCGACCTTACCCTGTCCTTCCAGGGCAGCGCGGGTAATAAGGTGTTTAATGGCGTTTATCAGTCCCTGATGGCAGGACAGTATGGAAATGATCATGTGGACGAACTGAACTACTGGTCATCTTCTCATACCAATACAACGATACCAAGGCCGGTCATCGGTGATCCGAATGGCAATGGAAGGTTCTCCGACAGATGGGTGGAGAGCGGCAGCTATGCGAAGCTGCAATATGCGGAGCTGGGATATACTTTACCGGTGTCTCTCCTGAGCAGGACGCATGCCTTGAAGAGCTTTCGGGTATATGTATCCGGACAGAATTTGCTGACCATTACAAAATACAGAGGGTACGATCCAGACTTCTTCAGCGATGGTCTTTTTAGCAGAGGGTTTGATTATGGATCTTTCCCTAATCCGAGGACTGTCATGGTGGGATTACAGGTGGGATTGTAAACTATACTTTTAAAAAAAATCATTATGAAACTTTTTCATATTCTTTTTATACTACTTCTATTCTTTACGTCCTGTTCCAAGAACCTGGAGCAGGTGAACCCCAATGCACAGACTGCCTCATCTTTTTGGAAGACGGCTGACGACGCCTTTCAGGGAGGCACGGCCGCCTACAGCCCTTTATTGCTGGATGGGGCCTATATGCGATTCACACCCTGTCTGCTGGATGTGAGAGGGGATGATGTCCGCAGCAACAGTCCCTGGTCGCAGATATATAATATCGGCAGGTTCGCCCTGGGTACCGGTATTGCCGACGGGTATGGATGGGCTTTTGATGAATACTATGAAGGTATATCCCGTTGCAACCAGGTGCTGGACAATGTGCCGCCTATTGCGATGGATCAGAACCTGAAGAACCGTATCCTGGGGCAGGCGTATTTTTTAAGGGGACTGTATTTCTTTCACCTGGTGAATATGTTTGGGAATGTGGCGCTGCCTGTCCATGAAGCGAAGACGAAGGCTGATTTTTATATCAAGCAATCCACACAGGCTGAAGGATGGCAGCAGGTGATCAGCGACTTCCAGGCGGCCATACCATTGCTGCCCGTGTCGTATGATACTGTCAGCGGTTCGGACAAGGGGCAGCTGGGACGTGCGACGAAGGGAGCTGCCATGGCCTATTTAGGGAAGACCTATCTTTTCAACAAGCGGTGGCAGGATGCTTCGGATCAATTCAAATCTGTGATGCAGCTGGGGGTCTATGGGCTGATGCCAAACTATAAGGATAATTTTACGGAGGCGCATGAGAACAATATGGAGTCCATCTTCGAAGTGCAGTTCTCCACGACTGCGGGCGGCACCGATCTGGGATGGCAGGGGACACCGACTTCCACCTGGGCCAAGACCTCGGCGAGGGCTATTACTTTTGCTGCA
>Ga0207671_10004964_pt1 | contig 12467 bp, 14 predicted proteins | sample KBSC24metaG_FD_184352 | JGI IMG/M metagenome (GOLD analysis project Ga0207671, IMG submission 184352) | Corn rhizosphere microbial communities from Kellogg Biological Station, Michigan, USA - KBS C2-4 metaG (SPAdes) (version 2) | ecosystem: Host-associated > Plants > Roots > Rhizosphere > Soil... | reverse complement strand
GACGTGCACCGTTCGCCGCTTCATCTCCAGTCCCGCACTTCAATGGATCGCCAGCCCAGCAGCGTGACGCAAGACATGAGCGCGATGGTGAACAGAGCACCGCTGTGATCGCGACGTGGTACGCGTTCGAGGAACGAAAGCGGCTGGTTTTGTTGGCGATCGATCTCGGCGACGGCGGCGGCCATGGCACCAGCATCGTCCGTTTGATAGAGGCGGTAGGGTGTGGCGAGCTTGCTGAAGAAGCGGTGCAGCGCGACTTCTTCGACACTCTCGTCGGCGTCCGCCGTGAGACCCTTCAAGTCGGCCGAGTTGTGGCTGGTGCGGATGTAGATCCAGTACACGCCGACGCGCTGACGTGCCAGCCCGGCCTCGATTTTCAGGCGCGTGGGCGCGTCGAGTTGCGCACCGCCGTCGGAAGCGATGAGAACGACGCGGCTGCCCGAGTAGGTGCGACCTTCGAACTGGCGGATGGCCATCAACAGGGCGCTTCCCATGTCGGTGTCGGGCAAGCCGCGGCCGATGCCGGCAGCGGTCAGGCCGGCAAGCACGACCTCCCGCCGTTCGGTGAACGGCACCGTGGTCATGGGTCGAGTGCTGAAAGTGATCAATGCGAAGCGGTCGTCCTGGCGCTTGGTGACAAACTGGGCGAGCAGGTCGCGGACGATCTTGCCCTTGGAGTCGCCGACCTCCAATCCGCCCCCGGACGCGTTCCAAGGCCGGATGACGTTGTCCATGCTGCTGCTGCGGTCCAGCAGAATCAGCACCTCGGCGCCGCGCCCGGTGCGCGGTATTTGCGCGCCCGATTGGCCCGGACCGGCGAGCCCGACGACGAGGCTCGCCAGCGCCAGTACCCCGAGGGCGCGCCAAAGCCAAGAGAGTGCACCGCCGACGCGGTCCACCGGCAGCCAGGCGAGGTTGGAAAACGCGAGCGCGTCGCTGCGACGCCGCAGCATGGGCAAGGCAGCCAGCGGCAGAAGGATCAGCATCACGGGCTGCAGGAAATCGATTGTCATCATGCCCCGCCGTGATGACGCTTTTCTGCGTCGCGCAGGGCGAGGCTGAGGTCGCGCAAGGGGTAGGGCGCGTGGACCGACTCCGTGGAGAAGAAGCGCTCGCTGGAGTGTTGATAAAAGGCTTCCAGCTGCGGCTGCAATGCGCGCAGGTGGGGTGCCCTTGTCAGCAGCCCACCCAGTGTGCTGGCCGTGACCACGTGGCCAGCGGTGGCGTCGAGCGCCCGGTGAACGCTAAGCCACGCGGCGGGCTCGACGCCCTCGGCCGCGCCGTTGAAGCGCCGCACCTCGCCCCACGCACGCGCGAACGGCAGCCTGATCGCCTCGCGCCGGATGCGCCATAGCCACCAGGCGAGCCACGCCGAGAGCGTCAGCGCCAGCCCGGCGGCCTCGCGATTGAGGCGCTGGTGGATCGGCGCCGTGGGCAAGACGCCCACCTCGTGATCTGGGCGCATGACCTGTAGATCACCTTGTGCGGCCAGGTTCTCCGGTGTCAGGGGACCGATGGTGATGGGCCATTCGGCGATGTGCCAATCGTTGCCCGATCGGGCCTTGAGCGTCTGCGCCGGAAGACTCGCATTGGCGAGCGTTCGGGGCGCGTTGACCACCTGGTAGTCGATCGCGAGCCAGCGCCGGCCGGAGGCATCGGTCTCGACGCGCGCCATTCGGCGCTCGAACCACGCATCCACGCGGCCGCTGGGCGGGGTCACCGCCAATTCATCGTCGCCGAGCAACAAGCGCTGTGTGAGCACGTCGCCGATCGTGTGGCCGAAGGCGCGCGGCTGCTCCACGGTGACCGGGACCGCGTCGGCGACGGGGGGGATGCCGACGGCCAGCGTACCGGCAACGATGACCAAGTACAAGCGACTCATGCCATGTTCTCGAGGAAGTAGCGCGAGAGCGCCTCGGCGTCGAACGCGCCGTGCACCCAGAATGGCTGGATCTCGCGAGCGCGAAACTGACTGTCGATCTCGGCGCGGCGGTTCGTCACCGCGGCACTCCATTGCTCCCGCAAGGCATCGCGCATCCACAGCGTTCGCTGCGAGCCCGACTCCGCGTCGCGCACGGTGAGCAGCGCGCCATTGGGCGGTGGCTCGGTCTCGGCGCGATTCCACACGACGAGGGGCACGACGCGCGCTCCGCTCAGGGCGTCGAGCAGTTCTCCCAGCACGGCCAGGGGCCAGTGGAAATCCGACACCAGGAAGACCAAGGCCCGCTTCCCGGCGAGCCGCCCCACGGCGTGCCTGAGCGCGGCATCAACGCTCGTGCCGGTAACGCTGGCACGGCAATCGCGCAGCAGCGCCGACATCAGCGCCGCCATGCCGCGGCTGTGGCGCGCCGGCAGAAACAGATCGTCGCGCAGTTCGCGGTCGAAAGCGAGCAGCCCCACCGCGTCGCCAACGCGGAACGCACTGTGGCCCAGCGCTTCCGCGAAATCGGCAGCGACCTGCAGCTTGGTACGTTTCGCTCCAAACTGCATCGACGCCGAGACATCGACCACCGCGTAAACCGGCACCGCAACGCGTTGCTTGTGATTGCGCACCAGCCACTGGCGACGCACGTCGCGTACGCTCGCCCGCAGGTCCAAGCGACGCGGATCGGGGTGGTCGAAGAGGCGGGCGTGGGTGGCAAACTCCTGGCCAGCGCCGAGGGTGGAGCCAGCATGCGCACCGGGCCGGTAGCCGCCAGTGCGCGAGTGCAAGCGGTAGTGGAATTCGTCCATCTCAAGGTGCGGCCACTTTGTCGAGGATTTGGCTTACCAGGGCCTCGGCAAGCTCGGTGCGGCGCATTTCATACATCGGGGTGAAGAAGACACGGTGACCGAGCGCAGCCGGAACCACGGCGTGCAAGTCGTCGGGCAGCAGGTGGGTACGGCCGGCCAGCCAGGCAACCACGCGGGCGGCCCGCAGCAGTGCGCTCACGCCGCGCGCGCTCGCGCCGGCGAGGATCAGGCGGTCCATGTCCACCCCTGGCAGCGATATGCCGAAGGCCTTGGGCGTTTCGCTCGCCTGCCACAGCGCCAGCACATATCGCCGGATGGCCGGGCTGGCTTGCACGCTGAGCTGAATCGTGGCGGCCATCGCGTTGAGTTCCTGCCACGGCAGCAGACCGGACGTGACCTGCTCGATCAGGGCGTCCACGTCGTGGTAGGTGGTGTCAAAGACCAGTGCCTCGCGAATCGCCAGGTCGCTGGGCTTGGCCATGTTGAGCTCGAACATGAAGCGGTCACGCGCGGCTGACGCCAGCTCAAAGGTTTCTTCCTTCTCGACTCTGTTGCGGTCGGCATAGACGGTCATGTGCGGAAACGAAAACTCTCGATTGAAGGCAGAGACAGTGCGTTCGGCCATCGCGCGCAGCAACAGCGACTGCACTTGCGGCCGCGCACGGTTGATCTCGTTGAAGAAGAAGGTCGTCAGTTGTTCGCCGTGCCGCAGCAGCGGCCCGGGATCGATGCGCGGCTGGCCCTCGGCACTGACATACGTGTGATAGACCAAGTCACCGGGCAGCAGATCGATCGTGCCTTCGACCCGTTCGAACGCGCCGCCCACCGCACGCGAGAAGGCGCGAAGCACCGTGGTCTTGCCCACGCCCACGTCGCCCTCCAGCAGCACGTGGCCGCGCGCGAACAGCGCCACGTTGATGAGCCGGATCGTGTCGGCCTGGCCGATGACGGCCTTGCCAACCTCATCTTCCAGACGCAGCGCGAGGTGGTGCCAGTCGCGAAGCGATTCGTCCGAACTCATGGTTACTCCCGTGGGCGTGGGCCAGGCGCCACAATCGACACAAGCGTATGCGCTGGGCCGGCATGTGTCTTGCCTGAAAATGGCCTGGTCGATTGCCTGACAGTCAACCTTCCTGGGTGAGTCGCATGACCGTTGCAGCAGAATTCTCGACCTTGCTGGTGCCGCCGAACAGGCGCGTGGCGCGCTGGACCGAAGCCGCGTTCGACCGCTTCGTCGAGTCGGCATTCGAGGTCCTCGACGAGGATGGATTCATTGCCACGATGCATCATCGCGAACTCGCGAAACTCTCGCTGACGCGCATTAATTCGGCCGGCCACAACCGCAAGCGTGTCACGCGTTCGCAGCACCAGGTGGCGCGGGCGACCGAGGACTTTGTGCTGGTCAGCATCCAGCTCCAGGGCACATGCCGCGTGATCCAGGGAACTCGCGAGGCGATCCTCGTACCTGGGCAGTTTGCAATCTATGACAGCACGCGACCCTACGAGCTGATCCTCGAAGAGGACTACCAGCAGGCGGTGCTGCGAGTGCCGCGCGCCACGCTGTTGCCGCGACTCGGCGATGCCGACCTCACGGCACTGGCGGTGGCCGCCGAGGCACTGCCCGCGCGCATGCTCAGCCAGATGGTGCGTGCCGCATGCGACCCCGGCACGCCGCTGTCCTCGGCACAATCACTCGACGTCGCCGACGGCGTGTTGAGCGTGCTGACAGGGGGCCTGCGCGGCCTGCAGGGCGAAGGCGACATGACCCCGCGGGCGGGGGCGAGACAGATTGCGCGAGTCAAGTCTCACGTCGCCGAGAACCTGGGCGATCCGCATCTCACGGTCGGCCGGATCTCCCGGTCGCTGGGCCTGTCAACGAGCTACCTGCACAAGATTTTTCGCACGGAGGGCACGACGCTGGAGCGCTGGATCTGGGAGTGCCGTCTGGCCGCCTGCCGGCAGGCGTTGCGCGATTCGCGCTGGTCGGGTCGGACCATCTCTGACATCGCCTTCTCGTTCGGCTTTAGCGACGCCGCGCACTTCAGCCGGAGCTTCCATCAGCGCTTCGGCATCACGCCGCGCGCATGGCGGCAGGCCGACGACGAGGCACCTGGGCCGTGACGGCCCAGCGTTACCGGCGAAGCGGGGTGACCGCCCTCAACGCGCTAGGCACCGAGCCGCGCAAGCTCGACCAAGTCGACCTGCGGCTGTGCGGCATGGTGATGGAGCGCCGGGGCGAGGGTGGTCTCGCTCGGCGTCGGCGCCGCCTGCCTAGGGCACCCACTCCAGGCAACGCTCTGGCTGGCCCGAAGGATGGTCGAGGTCGGAAGGCCCCTGCGTGAGGGCGACGTGGTGATGAGCGGTGCGCTAGGCCCGATGGTCGTGGTCGCCCCGGGCGATTCCATCGTCACCACCATCGCTGGGCTCGGATCGGTGACCACCTGCTGCTGCAGCGTCCAGGCAGCGCTCGGATGCGCTGTCACGTTCACATGCCTCAGACGGCGGCTGCCGTGCTCGATGACGACGAACACGTACAGCAGCCGAAACGTCGCCGTGACGGCGACAAAGAAGTCGCACGCAAGAATGCTCTTCGCGTGGTTCTTCAGGAAGGTCGACCAGCGCTGATCACCCCGGGGCCGACCTGGAGGTCGCCTGGGCAGGTACTTGCGGACCGTCCGCGGCGGGACCCGCACGCCCAGCTTGAGCTGCAATCGTTGGCAATGCGCTCTTCAACCCAGATCTGATTGTTCTCGCCCATCTGCCGGATCAGCGCCCGGAGTTCTCGAGCGATGGGCGGTCGACCGGGACGAGACTTCATTCGCCAGAAGAGTCTCCAGCCTGCGCGATGCCAGCGAACGACTGTCGCCGGCTGCACGACCACCAGCGCGCTGCGCCAATCAAATAGGCGCGTCAGCACTGCCAAGCTGGCTCGGGTGGCGGGATTCGAGCGAGCGTCACCATGGCCTCATCGTGCCACGCTCTTCGGTCCGAGCCAAGCGGCTGCGGGGGGCAGGGCGATAGACGGGATTTTTTGCGGAGGATAGGCAGCCCGAGCATGCAGCGTCGGACGCGCCAGCCTGACAAACGTCATCGGATGCATGCCGTTCTGCGCCCGGCCGGCGCCGCCATTCCCCGATGCCGATTGATCTGAGGCCGCGTTGGCATCCCGGACGATGTGGTATATACTTCTTATATATCGTTTGGAGGCGCCATGACCGCTTCAACATCCAGCCTGCTGCTGAAGTTCAGGACACGCGACACCCAGTTCGGCGTGACCCGCGAGACCGTGAAGGCCATGGCCGCGCGCTTTGATCTCTCGGAGACGGAGGTCGTGCACATGGCACTGTCGCGCTTGGCCAAGGAGGAGTTGCCGGCTTACGAGGCGGACGACGGTCCGCTGACGGCGGGAGACGTCAAGGCGCTGGGCAAGATGGTCGGCGCGGCCCTGCCCAAGGGCAAACTCGTGAGGAAGCAGTCGCTGTTCTGACGTGGCCCGCTGGACGCCCCCGGCGCCCGGCGACATCGTTTGGTGTCACTTCCCCAATCTGCCTCGGCGCAGCCCCGGCCCGAAGCCGAGGCCCGCACTCGTGTGCGATGTGATAGAGCGCGAAGATGGTGTGGCAGTCACGGTCGCGTACGGCACCTCCCAGGGACTGAACCGGCTGCACGCCGGCGAGTTCGCGATCACGAAACAGGGGAGCCCCGCCGCTTACAGCAGCGCCGGGCTATCCTTCGACACCAAGTTCGACTTCAGGCAGTCCGTCGAACTTCCCTGGAACGAAGACTTCTTCGCGGTGCCTGTGCAGACGCCTCACGGTCAACACCCGAAGCTCGGCAGCCTCCACGCATCGATGATGCGAGCGGCTCAGGCCGCTTTCAAAGCAGTGCAGGAGCAACGCTGACATCGCCACCGAACCTACGAACCAAGGGGTCGTGGGTTCGAATCCTGCCAGCCGCACGAGAAATCAATGACTTGGGTCCCCAAAACCAAGTCATCGATGTCACTGTGGGACCGCTGTGGAAGCACTTATCCACAGCGGTCTTTGCTCTTTTTGGCATTATCTTTAAGCCTCTGAGAGAGTGTTTCTGAGCCGATCACACTGTTTGAGCTCTGTATCAATCGCCCGATCGATGTGCTTAAAGAAGTGGCAATCTATTATCGACGATGCTTGTTTCGTCGAAATCGTTTGTCGAGTGAAGATTCTTCACGTCTTCGTCGATGAACTCCGGTAGTTCGTTCGCACTGAGACGCTGGGGTCGGCGCGACATTTAAGTCCCTTGTGTTACTGCGGACCGCTGAGACACGGGCTATCCATTCTGCACCTGCGAATGCTTCGGCGGGCGCACGTAGCCTGTGTGCAAGTCAAGACGCCGTCGGTCCTCCCGATGCCAGCTCTTGCGCAAGTTCTTTGTCGTGTAACCCAGCTGGCGAATAGTCACCGCGATCCGTTTGCCCAGCTTGAGGTAGACCCGCACTGCTCGAACTTTTGAATGGTGCTGTATGAAACATCAGCATGCTGCGGTATGCTCGGCATCGCGAGGCCCTTAGAGCTCGATCCCTGCTTTGGTTAGTACGGCAGGAGACCCCGCTATGCCTCTATGGCTCAAGACTATCGCTGTATAATAAGTTGGTCGTCATACGATGTGGGGCAAACTCCCGTCGCGCTCGCGGCGTCCGAGTTCACGAAGCCATCTTGTCTAGGCCGCCAATACCACTCGCGGAACAGTCGAAAGTCGAAATATCGTGAACCAAGTTCGAATGCTAGTTAGCCACTCGACCAGGGACACAAACGTCCGTGTCTTCTGGCGATTTTTCGACGAACTTCAGGCCGCCCTGGATACTTCAGGCGTACCCATACTTCTGATCAACGTCGTTTCTGAGTGTGGCGGAAGGATCGTCACCGACTTACCGTCGGAATTGGCCAGTGCAACGCAGGCGACCGATACGACAATGATGGTCCTTACGTAAGGGTACGTTGACTCTCCATGGTGCGGACACTGTGTGGGCCGGAGAGACACAAGGCCATCGTCATTGCGGGCATTTGGTTGTTTCCGCTCGTGGGAGCGTTGCTCGCCTTCATCAACACGCGGCCGCGCCAAATCAATCCGTACCCGATAGGCGGCGATCAGAGTCCACCGGGAATTGGCGGCCTGTGAGCCACATGCGGATCGCGGCGTCTATCATTTCATCCGACCCGCCAGCCAACAGCGAGCCGGCGTCGGAGGTTCAACTCCAGCGTTGGCCGTCATGAAACTCACGCCGCTGCTCGCCGCCGTATTGGCATTCGAGTTGAGTGCAAATGCTGCAGAATTCCGCGCAGTGCGGCTTTCCGACGACGGCAAGGAGCTCGTCATCACCCAGTCCGACGCGTCAAAGGTGAGCGCCCCAAGGCTCGATGACCAGGACTCGTTCGATACGGCGCGAGTATCGACTGACGGGAGGTACGTCGGATGGCTGGCGCTGTATCCTTTCGGAGCGTCTTACTCCGAGCCGCTAGAACTTGTCGTGCTGGGTCAACGCCAAAGGTTGCACCGCTTCCGCGGTTACTTTGGCATGGTCTTCCGGTGGTGCTTCTGGCCGAAACAAAGTGCGGTTGTCTATGCTTTCAGGTTTCCCCACGGTCAAACCGACACTGGGTTCGAACTGCGTCGCATCGACGACGAACGCCTTCTTGGCAGATACGCTATCCCGTTCGACGCAGGCAAGGGCAGCGGGACCATTCGCGCCGCGCCTGCATGGGTTCGCTGCATCCCAGACTGGTAAGGGCAATGACGGCCAACCAACCGTTCCATCCTGCGTCTCACGCCGCGGCTGAACTGCAACGTTAGGCCGCAGCGGCATCCCGTCCTGTCTTCTTTGGAGTGTTGAAATGAACTTCGCCCTTGATCGTCTCGCAAAGGAACTTGCCATCGCCGAACCAGTCAACGAACGACTGCGACTTGAGTTCGGATACGCCTGCGCTCTACGAGTCCAACATTTGCTCGAACAGCCGGAAGTCGAGCAATGCCTGCTAGGGCTCGGCGAGTTCCTTGCGGGAGTCACCGACCGAGAGCATCTGAGTGCACTCGCCGTTGAAGCCGTGCGCCTTGCCAACCATCACCAAGGCTCGAAGTCGATCGATGGCTGTGGTCACGCCGCGGTATCAGCAAGCTACGCGGTCGCCAAGGCAGTCGAGGGCAAAGCACTCGAAGCCGCAAGCTACGCTGCGTATGCCACTGTATATGCCCAGGGCGGCTCCCCCGCGGTTGCTGAGCGCGCGTCGTTCGAGCCTGAGTTCGAGTGGCAACTGAGGTCCCTCGCAGCACTCGCGAGCCAAACTGCGGCACGCGTGTGAAGATGCGGTACTAATATTTCGTCCGACCCGACCCGACCCGACCCGACCCGACCCGACCCAACCGCCACCGGCAGGCCGGCTGTGCTCCGCAAAAATGTCATCCGAACTCATCGCCCAACCCGTGCGTGAACCCGGCTGATTTTCATGTCGTGGGAAGTGGCTGCTCGCGGGATCAGCTACAACCTGACAAGGGGTTCGCTCCTCAGCAGCTGCTTGCGGCCAGGAGGGAACGGTCGAGTGATCTTTGTTGAGCGGCAGCAGGGTGGTCGATTCCTGCCGCCGGGCGTGCGGGATCGGTTGGCAGCAGTCGACCCTCTGCGGTCATCAAAGTGGCTGAGTCGAACGGCAGCGTTGCGCGAGTTGGCGGCCCTTGCGCCAACGGAGTCAGAACAGCTTTGGGTTCAACCGGGTGCAGTGGTGTCCAGCCCGCTAGAACAAAAAGCGCGCGCCGGTTCGGCCTACGATGTCCCCGATGTCACTCACTGCAGCACTCGAAGCGGATAGAGCGGGGCAAGAGGGATCAACTCGAAGCGCATGAGGTGCGCGCGGCCTAAGGGCAAGTTTTCGAGTAGTTCGTTGGCGACCCCAGAATCACTGACATTCAGTACGAATGCGACGCCGGTGCGCTCCTGGAGCGAGTACCACTGCTCGATCTTGCCGTCCAGGTAGAGGTTGATGGTCGCCCGGACCTCGGCCGGGAGAATCGCGCGAACCGCGGCCGGATCGGCGTCGGCGTTCAGTGTGCCAATGGCCAGGATCCGGACGGTGGGTACCGGTGGACTTGCGGGTTGTGCATGGCCGGTGCCTGCGGCGCCCAGACAGAAGAGCAGCGCGAGGACGCGGGCGAAGACGATTTTCATTTCAAGCCCTCGCCTCTTCTGCGGCGACCGTCGGAGGACGCATCGAGGAATTTCCGCCCGGTGCGTCTCCGGGGCCGAAGACGGCGATCCTGCGGGCTGCGAGCTCGGACGCGATCATCGCGGCCAAAACCAGTGCCGCCGCGATATACCCGAGCTGGTGGCCTCCGAGCAGTTGGATGCCGGCCGCACCCACGATGCCTGCTGCCGTGGTTCCGAGGGACGTCGCCGAGTTGTTGAGGCCCAACAGGATGGGTGCGATGGCCGGCGCCACGGTGACCAGACGATGCTGCTGTGGGACCATCACGGCCCACCCGCAGCTGCCCCAGACCAGGATGGCCGGAACAGCCGTCCAGAGACTGGCGCTCGTCCACGGCAGCAGGAGGAAGTCGGCGAGCACGACCGCCATCAGTGCGATGAGCACCTTGCGAGAGCCGATCCTGTCGACCAGCCGGCCCGTCATGAGGTTCGAGATCGTGCCCGCCGCGCCCCACACCACCAGCAGTCCGGCGAGGAGATTCGGATTGCTTCCGATCGCCCGGTCGAAGACGACGGTGAAGCAGGTGTAGATGGTGAAGCCCGAGCAGAAGAACAGGAAGGTGGTAGCGAGCGTCAGGCCCAGCCGGGCATCGGCCAGCGGTGCAAGCCGCTTGGCCAGCGACACCGGCGCAAGCATCGGGATGTGCGACAGGAAAGCCAGCACGCCTAGGCCCGATGCGGCTGCGAGTGCTGCGACGAATACCATCGTCCAACGCCAGTCGCCGAGCCCAGCGATGACCGTGCCGATTGGCGCGCCCAGCGCTGTGGACACTGTCATTCCCGCGATCAGCACGGAAAGCGCGAAGCCCCGACGGTCCGGCGGAACGATCGACGCCGCGGAGCTGGTCGCCGTCGGCGAGAACATCGCTGCGCCCAGGCCCGCGAGTGCCCTCGTCGCCAGCGCGATGCCGAATGTCGGCGCGATTGCCGTTCCGAGGTTGGCAATCGCGAAGACGGCGAGACTGCCGAGCAGCAGCGCCTTCCTCGGAATGTGCGCGGCCAACGCCGCGATCACGGGGGCGAGCAATGCGTATGTCACGGCGTAGATGGTCGTCATCTGGCCCGCGGCACCGATGCTGACGTGAAAGGTGCGCGCGATTTCCGGCAGCACGCCGGCCATCACGAAGCTGTCCGTGCCGAGGGCGAACATGCCGAGGGCCAGGAACAGAAGTCGTCGGTCCATTTGGAATCCGGTTGGAAATGGGGGGCGCGCCTCCAGTCGAGGCGCGGCACTTGCCAGGGTGGCGTGGTGCGCGCGGCCTACAGCAAGACTGCCCGGTGCTTCGCGACGAACTCGGCCACAGTCATCGGCTCGCGGCCAGTGAGCCTCCGGACCAATCGTTCGTTCCGGCCATGAGCGCCTCATGATGGTCGGCGGCGATCGCCTGGATGTGCTGGGCGAGGAAAGCGAGATCCCGACCGAGGACTTCCCGTACCCGTTGATCACCCGTGATCTGCTCGTAGCGAACCTCTTTCCCCAGGGCCTCGCCGACGATCCCCGCGATTTCCGGGGGCGTCAGCTCTACAGGGCCATGGAGCGGATAGGTCTGCCCCGCGTGAGGCGTCGGGTCGGCCAGGATCGCGGCGATTACTGCGCCTTGGTCCTCGGCCGCGATCGGCGCGAAACGACCCGTGGCCCCGAAAGCGACCGCGTAGCGGCCGTTGCGGATCATCTCGCGCATGTACAGCAGCCACTCGTTGAAAGCCGTTGGGTGCAGGTGTGCGACAGGCGCCCCCGCCCGATCCAGGACCTGTTGCGCCAACCAATGTTGAAGTGCGGAATCGCTCCTGGCATCGGAACGGGCCGTCTTCTGCGACATGTTGACGATGAATTCCGCGTCCGCTTCCCGTGCCGCCTGGGCGAAATGCGTGGTCGCCTGCACGAGGCCGGGGCGCATCGGATAGACGAAGTAGGCGCGCCGTATGCCGTCGAAAGCGCGTCGGGCGGCGCGAAAGTCCAGGACATCGCCGACGAAGATCTCAGCGCCGAGGGCTTTCAGCTTGTGGGAGCGCTCGTCCTCGTTGTGGACCAAGGCGCGGACAGCGAAGTCCTTTTGCAACAGCAGCTTCGCGGCGACGCTGCCGGTGGCGCCCGAGGCGCCGCCGATGAGGATGGAAACAGTCATTGACGGCCCGTTGTTCACTTGCCCTGAAGAAGCAGGGCCAGCGGCGCGAGCGGCCCGATTGACATCAACTCGTACTGCGCGAAGCTGCCGCTCGTCAGCGGCAGGGCATCCACTGTCGCCTTGGCCTGTTCAACGGACTCGACGTTCATCAGAAAAATGACGCCGGGCTTGTCCGAGCGGTACCAGAACTGCTCGATCCGGCCTTCCAGATAGTGCTTGAGTGTGGCTGGCACTTCCTTGGACATCACCTGTTGGCGCTCTTCCGGCGAGGGCTGCTTGACGATGGAACCGATGGCTAGAACCTTCATGAGTGAACTCCTTGTGCAATGGTCGTTGCGTTGTTGGGAGCAGTGAGGTTAGGCCTGTGAATCGAAAAC
>Ga0207671_10004963_pt1 | contig 12471 bp, 11 predicted proteins | sample KBSC24metaG_FD_184352 | JGI IMG/M metagenome (GOLD analysis project Ga0207671, IMG submission 184352) | Corn rhizosphere microbial communities from Kellogg Biological Station, Michigan, USA - KBS C2-4 metaG (SPAdes) (version 2) | ecosystem: Host-associated > Plants > Roots > Rhizosphere > Soil... | reverse complement strand
TTTCGATGCCAGCCTGGGCCTGGCCGATGAAGAAAGCCGACGGCTCGCCGCGGCACGTGATGGACAGATGCAGCAGGAACTGCCCTGCACCGAGACCTTGCTGGCCGACAAGCCGGAACACAAGGTCGCCTGGGAAGACGGACACCGGCCGCCGGTTGAGCGCGGCGACCCGCGCAATGTGCTGGGCTTTGACATGCAGCTGCCGCAGGTCCGGCAGAACATGGGCGAGCTGCACAACCTGACCGTGCGGCGCGGCACGCTGACCGAAGAAGACCGCTTCGCCATCAACAATCACATCGTGCAGACGCTGGTGATGTTGAAGAGCCTGCCGTGGCCGGATTCGCTCAAGAGCGTGCCCGATACCGCCGCCAATCACCACGAGAAAATGGATGGCACCGGCTATCCGCGCCGCCTGCGCGCATCCGGGCTGCCCTTGCAGGACAGGGTGATGGCGCTGGCCGATGTGTTCGAAGCACTCACGGCGGCGGACCGTCCTTACAAGCCGGCCAAGACCTTGTCGGAATCACTGCGCATCATGGCCAGGATGTGCCGGGAACAGCATCTGGATACGGAGTTGTTCCGCTACTTCCTGCACAGTGGCTTGTGGCGGACTTATGCGGATGAATTGCTGCGGCCGGGGCAGCGCGATGCGGTGGATATTGCGGCGATTGAAGACTTGCTGGAAGCGCATCCCGCGTAAGGCAGGAGATAAGAAGCTGAAGTCCGCCGTTATCGTAGAATCTCTTCTCACATTTTTGAACGCATCGGCAGGCTGATGACCTGCCGATGCTACCGCTGATCATCTATAGCTATCCCTGCCCACTGATAACATGACGCACAAGTTATTCTGGTCCGCTCCCTATCAGACCGAACTCGACACGACCGTCACGGCAGTCGATGGTGATCAGGTACAAATCGCGCAGACCATCTTCTTCGCCTTCTCCGGTGGCCAGGAGAGCGATGCCGGCACGCTGGGTGGCCATCCTGTGCTGCAGGCCGAGAAGCGTGACCAGACCATCGTCTATACGCTGCCGCCCGGACATGGCCTGCGGGTCGGTGATGCAGTTCACCTGCAGATTGACTGGGCACGCCGCTATCGCCTGATGCGCCTGCACTTTGCGGCCGAGATGGTGTTGCAGCTGGTCTATCAGATGCGGCCGGGGATCGAACGCATCGGCGCACACATCGCCATGGACAAGGCACGCGTGGACTTCGCCAGCGACACCAGCCTGGCACCGCTGTTCCCCGCCATCGAGGCGGCCGCGCAGGAGCTGGTGGCGGCGGGCTTGCCCATCGTCACCGCATTCAGCGATGAAGCCGCCGGCCGGCGTTATTGGGAAGTGGAAGGATTTGCGCGCATGGCTTGCGGTGGCACGCATCCGCGCACCACCGCCGAAGTGGGAACACTGCGGCTCAAACGCAAGAACACCGGACGCGGCAAGGAACGCATCGAGATCCTGCTCGATGCGCCCGCGTGATGCCGCTGGGCCTGGTGAATTTTTCGCGTCGCTTGAGGACGACGACTGAGCGGAAGGCTCAGGTCTTGTAGTCGTACTTCATCTGCTGCGCAATGAGGATATCCTTGCTGGTGCGTTCGCACAGGGTCACGTAATCGGTGAGCGGCTGCGGTGGCCGCATGCCCTCCTCGATCAGGCGCTGGTTGTCGAACAGCACTTCCTCCGCCGCAAAATAGCCATACGAACGAATCGCCTTCAACACGATGCGCTTGTTGCAGGGACCGATCAGGTCCTTGAAACGGTCCTGCATCTGCAGGAAGCTGTCGTAGTGGGTCTGGCGGTAGCGTGACATCTTTTCCTCACCGGTGCCGACGCTGATGGCTTCGTCGATTTCGCCGAAGGTGCAGGCATGATTGGGCCCGGACGAGATGTTGTAGGCCGCGTATTTCAGCGTCGGTTTTTCCAGCAGCAGGTGCAGGGCTTCGGCGCAATAGTCCACCGGGATCACGTCGATCTTCTGGTCCAGCTCGCAGGGGAAGGCCTGCAAGGCGCGCGCCAGGCGGAAGACCCAGTAGATGCTGCCCGAGGCGGCGCATCCGAGTTCGGTATGGCCGACCACGATGGACGGCCGCGCGACGACCAGCGGCAACTCGGGCAGTTCGGTGCGCAGGCGTTGTTCGGCCTGGTACTTGCTGGCGGTGTAATCGAGGTAGTGCTCGACGTCATCGGCGGGAGAATAGTCTTCCGACACCGGGCGCGGCGCGTTGCGGCCACAGGACATGCCGGTACCGATCTGGATGAAGCGCCGCAGCGGGCGTCCGCGCGAGAGGCCGTGCGCCATGGCGAGCACGCCGTCGACGTTGGTGGGGAAGATGGAACGATGGCTGCCGAACGAGGCCAGGGCCGCCGAGTTCACCACATCGCTGACCTGCAGCAGGCGCGGATCATCGATCCAGCGCTCCACCCCGGTAAGGTCGCCGCACAGGATCTGGTCAGGCGACAGGCGCTGCAGTTCGTCCTCGCTCACGCCGTGCAGACGCAGGTTAGACGCCAAGCGTGCGCGCCCTTCGTTGCGATTGGCCGACCTGACCAGGAACAGCGAGCGCTCCCAGCGTGGCGTGCGGATGAGACGAGCGGCCAGCGCGCCGCCGATGAATCCGGTACTTCCGGTGAGCAACAACATAGACGATGAGAGTTCCGCAGATAAGGAAGCAGGGACCGGCATGCCCCCATGCCGGCCGGTGAAATGAGGGCGCGAATCCGTGCCTCTTCCCCTGAAAATGGGGCAAAAAATTATAAGTGAGCCATTCACGAAATTGAACCAGTCCAAATGGACTGGGTGCGCTGGCGCACCGATTCCAGCAGTAAAAAATTTACATCCTGCATCAGGCATTTCAGTCCAAACGGACTGATTTCTTTTGCGAGTGCGGCCATTAGAATTCGATGGATGTTGCCTCGCCCGATTTCCCTTCCCCACCTGACCGCCACTTCATGGCAACGAGGAGTTTCCTCATGCCGCTTGTGCCCGCGCTTCTCCTTCCCAGGTCATCGGCCGTGACGGCGCACGTCCATGTGCTCCCCATCCATCGCCGCGTGCGACTGGGGATGGAAGGCGGCCTTGTCGCTGCCAGCGTGCTGCTGCTGGTTGCCACGCTGGCGGCACATTCACTGTCCACCTATACCGCCTGCACGACGGTCCTGACGGCCCTGCTCTGTGGCGGATGCTTTGTGCATCTGCTGGTGCGCGAGCGCCGCGGGCTCCCTGATTCGCCGCGGAAATCGACGATGCTGGCGACGCTGATCGTGTGCGTTTTCCTGGCGGCTTTGTCGGACACCGGAATGGTCCACGGACAACGCGAGGATGTGCCGGGGGCACTGGTGAGTGCCTTGCGCCATGGGGTGCTGCCGCTGGGCCTCTTCAGCTATTGGCTGGTGTTCTGCGGCCCCATGTCCTTGCGCTGGCGTGCGGTGCTGCCGTTTGTGCCGATGCTGGGTTGGCTGTGCTTTGCGGCGATCCGCTCGGCGCAGGCCAGGCAGGTGCGCTGGCCGTGGCCCTCTCCGGGCCTGTCGGCGTGGGGCGAGGCGGCGGTGCTGGTGGCGTTGATGGTGATGCTGTTCGTAGCGGGGCTGGTGTTGTTGAAGCTGGTCAAGGCTTATCTGGTGGATGCGGGGATGCGGTCAAGGGCGTTTGGGGATTGGGATGCGGGGGCGGTGTCAAGACAGCCTTTAGTAGCAGATGGTAATGGTGGTAGTTGAGCGATGACCCAGATGGACGGAAAAAATTTACTGGGGAGGGTGAATAAGCGCTCCCACCGTCCTCTTGAGTGTTTGAAACTAACATTGCATTCGGCTGATCCACCATCATGATAAGAACAATGAAAATGAATTGGTAGCGGAACAGCAGCTTCCTTTTATACCCGTTTCTACCGGTGTATATGAATTCGAGGCAATCGAAGAGCAGTTACCAACAGAGACAAGTATCTACGTATTCGCCCGAGAGTTCACATCGACAGGATGCAAAGGGATAACATCCTTTTCACCTTGATCAATGCGCGTAAGGGCATACACGCATAGTTGAACACAGAGCGCAGCTTCTTAAATCTTCCTTCGCGGCATTCCGTAATTTGCTGGAGCACGTTCTGGTTTACCCTTTCATGGTCTCAGCGTGACATACTGAACCGCACTTGAAAGGGAGGAGGCGGCATGAGTACTGGCAAGTTTTTCCTTGGAGCCGCCGTGCTGTTGTCCGCGGCCATGAGCGGCTGCTCTCAAGAAACGAAGTTCCCTACGCACCTTGCCCAGATCCGTCTTGATCCAAGTCGCTATGGCGACCTGGTGGATGGGCTTGACTCGGCGATGAAAGCCAGTGGTCTGTCGCGATACGGTGCGGCGGGGGGATTGAAAGAGCTTAGAGGTCGAGATGTGTTGTACATCGGGTACCGGCAGCAGTCAGACAAATGGGCGTTCATCACTGCTACAGATATCATCGAGGCGGGGACCGTAGAGATGCGCGTCTACTCCACGGTTCTGACCGATGAGCATCTGAGAGAAGACGCGATGTCTCGCCTTGATCATGTCTTGGCCGAGTTCGGTTCAAAGCTCAAGGCGAAGTCCACCGTGCCAAACCTGAAGAACGCGAATTGACCGGTCCGCCGAGACGATCAGGCACCGATCGAAAGTTGACGAACGCTGCACGGAGGGCTTGAATCTTGATTGCGGCGGCTCTGAGAGACGGTGACTCTTCCAACCCGCTGACGAAATTCACTTTGCGCTTACTCCGCCGGTTCTGGGCTCTCGCCAAAGAGTAATGACATGGCAGAGCAGTTCGTTAAAGCGATGAAGCATGATCACATGGCCTTCATGAAAAGCCCGATGTGCCGACAGCACCCATGCATCTGGCCTTTACCTTCGAGAAATTAGATGAGCGCTATCCACACAATGCCCTGAAACTCGGTCCACTTCGCGAGTTTAGAGCGGGTAGCCGCCTCGGCAACTTGACGATGTGAGACGGTCCTGAATTGCAGGGACAACGCCACATCGTATAATCGGTGCCGACGTATTTGTCTGCCGCTCCTTTCCCGTCCCCGTATTCCATCACCTGGAGTCACCGTGCGTGCGTTCCGTCTTCCGCTGCTGTTCACTGCGACCTTTTCCGTTTTTTCTTCCTTCGTTGCCCTGCCCGCTTGTGCGGACGAACTCCGGGTGCTCGCCGCCGGGGCCATCGCGCCCATCGTGCGCACGGTGGCCGCCGACTTCGAGCGGCGCAGCGGCATCCACGTCACGGTAGACAACGCCACGGGCGGCGTCGTGGACAAGCGTGTGCGATCGGGTGCGGCGGCGGATGTGGTGGTGGCACCGGATGGCGTGTTGCGCGGACTGGGCAAGGACGGCTATCTGAATCTGGCCAGCGAGCGGCCGATTGCACGGGTGGGGATTGCCGTGGCGGTCAGGCAAGGCGCGCCCTCGCCTGCCATCACCACCGTGGCGCAATTCAGGAAGGCCTTGCTGGACGCGCCTTCCGTCGCAGTGATCGATCCCAAGGCCGGCGGGTCGAGCGGCATCTATCTGGAAAAATTGTTTGAACGGCTTGGCATCGCCGGTCAGATGCACGCCAAGGAAGTGCTGGTGCCTGGTGGACTGGTGGCGGAAAAACTGGTGGATGGAAGTGCGGCGCTGGCATTGCATCAGCAGAGCGAGATTCTGCTGGTCAAGGGGGCGAAGCTGGTGGGGCCCTTGCCGGCGGACATTCAGAATTACACGGTGTATGTGGGGGCCGTGGGGGCGCGCACTGCATCCGGTGTGACGGGGCGGGCGTTTCTGACCATGTTCGGAGAGGAAACGGCGCGCAGGGCGATGGTGGAGCATGGGTTGTTGCCTGAGGGGGACTGACGCATTTGTTCTTGCGAAGGACACCGGACCATCCCGGGAGTAAGATACCTCGAACAAACTTCCCCCAGCAGGAGCCAGGCATCATGAGCGAACGTCGCGTCCCTCCCGTCAGTCCGATTCGTGGCGTGCAGCCGCTATCGGAGGTCAGCGTCAAACGGACATATTTTCGGCAACTGAATCAATGGCGCAAGATGTCCGAGAAATATGCCAAGGAGAGGAAGGCGCGGGAGGCCAAGTGACGTGCTCCTCACAATTTAGTACAAGAACGACCTGAAGTCTGCGGGTAAAAAAGTCTCTGCAAACTGTTGCGGCGTCACGTACCAAAGAGAACTATGGAGCCGCACAGAATCGTCTTCTCGTCGCCAACCGACAATGACTTCATGAGCATGCAGCATCGAAATAAACCAATGTCCAACGTCATCCAGTCCAGCGTCGTAACTACCAGCTAGTCCTTAAAAACGGGCAGTGGCAAATTCAGCGTCTGCGTAACGTCAAATCCGCTGAGCGCTACAAGCGACAACATCGCGCCCGGCGCACTGGCATTCTTAGGGGAGTACGTCACGCGGCACCCCTCTTTGTCCCAAACGGAATTTATGGATCCCGCCAGTCCGTCCGACTTGACATTATCCACAGTTGCGACTGACCAATTGAGAGCACAGATACTTTGGGGTAGACCGGGATAGGTAGCAACGTAATTACTTCCCACGCGTGTGGCAGGAGCACTAGGCAAGTTCTTTGCAACTAACTCGCCAATCAACTTTTTGAGAGCAGCAAAAGTGATCTGAATACTACCGTTCAGCGATTCATCGAGAATATACGTATTAAAGGATTTGAAGGTTATTCCTTTTGACATCGATGCCGCGCCACTAACCGATGCCGAAACAACGCCAACACCAGCACTTGCGGACACAGTAGTAGCGCCCTGAAGAGAAGAGCTACCTTGATTGGACGTCCACATCATACGCAGCGCCCTCCAGCTGGTGAAATTCATAGCATCGCTGGCATTCGGGAATTTAATGCGCGCTTCATTGGCAATCGAATACAAAATATCTAAACGATTAACGGTGGAAAGCTTTACCGTCCCTGAGGCAGGATTAATCGCCAAGGCCACCGGCGATGAAACAGCCGCATCGATAACGACGAGAGATTTACTGATTTTTGCAACACTCTCAGCAGCAGCTTTTGCGGACGCACCAGAAATACCGCTACCCGCACTTAAAGCTGCAGTTAAATATCCCGAACAATCCATCGTGAAAGCCAGATTTTTGTATTGCTCATTCACGAATTGAATTGCTGGCATGTTGTTGTAGGTATCGGTACCTTCAAGCAGCAGCCACGCTGAATTCCCACCCTCGCTTGCTTGGATAACATGAAGTGCCGCCTGAACGCTCTGGTTGGCAACCTTGCGTGCTTCTCGTTCTAAATCTTCACCCAGATTGACTTGGAGCTCTTTAGGAATGATGCCCTTGCGGTTGTCCTTGTCGATCTTCTCCTGGATCTTCTTGCCCAAATCGCAGCCGTTACTGCCGAACAGGTTCTTGAGCTCCTCGGATATACGCACCTGCTCTGTATTTGCAGCAGAACTGATAAGATCAAACGCCTTAGACGCCGCTGGCATCTGAGCCGAGGCAGGAACTAGAAAATTTAATGCGGCAACTAATCCAATCGCGAACACGGCGCTTTTTCTGATCATGATATTCCCCAATATCTACCCTGATTCGCAGGGCTACGATGACCTCAAAACATACACCGCATTGAGCAGTCCTTTGATCGCAAGCTCCGCGGGACGTTTTTGGATATTACCTAAACACAGCGGCCAAGGCTATTAATACGTTTTTCAGCCGCTTCTACGACGCTCTAGTTTCCTCAGAGAATGCAATTCAAACGCATTACATTCTCGATGTCGTTGAAATCCTAGTAGCGGCGATGCCTTGGTATTACTGCGCCCGGCTCGGCAATCGCTAGCCAGCGTATACCTGAGGGGGACTGACGCACTTGTTCTTGCGAAGGACACCGGACCATCCCGGGAGTAAGATACCGTGAGCAATCAGAAGATACCCCGGCGGAATGATAAATTCAAAATGCTCGCCTGTTATGACAATCATTAAGAAAATATGGAGCGGAAATTGACTTTACATTTAGAGCGAGCATTATTTGTTGTAGCCCCCCCGCAACTCAGGAAAAAGTACGGTTCTGCGATCAATGTTCTTGGATCGAAGGTTTGGAACAGCAGGAAAGATCCCTACTCAGGCACGAATTTCCAACATATACCTTAGCAACGAAAGACGTCTGCACATTCGGCTGACTTCGCCTCATGAGGTCGGCGAGACAATAGACGAATTTCTAAGCAAAGCAAAGTATCAAATGCCAGATGGTAGATGGTGTTTCGCTTCACCTCTGCATCCCCAAGCATTTCAAAATATGCCAGATGCAGTAACTACGGTCCGAGAGTTCTTTAATATGTTTAGTCCCGAGCGGACACGCGTTGTATTCCTCTCCGAAACTTATAAAAGCGAGACATTGGAAGAATACTCATTGGGTCAAGACCTGGTCAAAGATATGCTGGGGATCGATAAGTCTATTGAAGTCATCGTTATAGATAACGGTCCACGGTTACATTCCAAAACTCATAATGGTCTTCTGTTAGCAGACTACTTCGACTTTACTTAATTTCCACTGCTACAACGAGAGTCTGCTGAAATTGATTTTCGATTGGCCGTCACGGCCGATGGAGCTATGGCAGAAACCGATTAAGCTTTTAACCGATACGCTGGCCACCCACTCCTTATGCGGGTTAGCGGGCGTAGTCGTAAGTGACTTCGGTGGGAAAGTTGAGCGGTCACGGAGAAGCCATCGGCTAGAAATCGAAAATTTCAGCGACCAGAACCGCATTGATGTTGCCCAACACATAAAGCGGTAGGACGGTGGCTGCTCCCATCATTTAAGGAGCCCACACCACGCAAAACGATCAGATCAAGCTCGGCACTGCCACCCAACAAACCAAACCAGCCGAGAAAACGAACACGCCATTGCAGACGGTGAAGATTACAGATGGAATGCCATCGCCCAACGCGGCAAGTAAACCTGCCGAGCAAAACAAACCAGACGACAACGGCCGACTCCAATGATAAGAAAGCGAAGACGCAAGCTCCTGTAAAGATGGAAATCGTCACGGAAATCTACTTGCGGATGCATAAGAATAAGAACGTCACACGCAAGGAAATCATCGACGAATTCGTCAAAGAAGCAAAGCTCTCGAAGGCTGGCGCGTCAACGTACTATCAGTTAATTAAAGCAAAGCAAACTTGATATACCGGCTTAGAATCGATAGAGCCCGCTTCAAGCGGGCTCTTTTCATTTTGCAGAGGTAGGCTGCTGAACAAGCCTTATCGTATCAACTCTCTCGCTTTTTCAGCCAGCCGCTCGCATCGAGCGGCCAAGAATGCCTGGAAGTTATCGTCAAACTCTACCTCAAGACAAAAGGCACTACTTAAAGTCTCGTCGCGTTCTTTCCCCGGAGTCGCGAGCAAATTGACATACTCCGAAGGCCGCTTCCTACCGATGACCTTATTTTCTGCTGCGGTCAAGAAACAAAAATTACCGAGCGAGTTAATCGCATTATCTGTGACACCAAGCTCCTTTAAATATGCCCGAGGATAAATGTGGTGGAATTCTGAGCGGTTATAGCGCTGCAAAAGCTTGTCCAATTCGATCGCTTTGCCTGAAAGCAAACTACGCGGGTTGTTATTCGCCAATAAGAGCACAAAAGTCTTTGAGGCCGCTGCGGCAACCCTGAAAGTGCTCAAGAAAAAGTCTGCCTGAACATCTACATGAATCCTATCCAGCGTACTTTCTTTTCCGCTTTTGAGATTTAGCATCTGGGCGATGTCGTCAATAGTGGTCTTCCTCGTTTGGCTGGTATAACGGGCAGAAAAGCAGGTTCTCCAGAACCATCTCTTCAGCGTTTGGTAACTATCGCCACCGTACACAACCTCCTTTCCATTTGGTTCGGCGAAATACACCGAAAGAGGAATAAGCATTGAGGGATATGGAAGTAATTTTAGGTTTACGACCTTCAACTGCGTTCGAAGAAAGTCAATGGCGCCCCTTAGACCGTTTTCAACACGTTCAAATTGAGCGCGAACATCATTACCATTCAAACTAAGCAGCTTTTCGGCGCCGGGTTCCCCGGTGAGGATTGCTGCAACACAGCTAAGCATTAGATCAGCATCTTCGCCTATACCCGCAAATCCAAAATCAGACAACTCTTCTCGCAACTCACGGAATTTATCCTGAAGGTCAAAGTCCTCGCTCCAGGTCCATGCTGATAACAACTGCAAAAGATCCAGAGCAACGCCCATATTGTTGATGCGCTCAAAAACAATGGCAACGTTCGTTCGGTCCTCGCTTTTAAGAACTTGAACGGGAATGCTGACTTCTTTAAAACGTTCCTGGAGCTTGTCGATAGTAGCGACGCTTTCTGGAGAAAGATGCGCCGTATTGACGCGATATTTGACTGAGTCAAACAGGACGTTCATCGGGAAATATCGATCCTTTTCTGAACCGTCATAATCAGCTGGAAGCGTCACAAAGTAGCTATCTTTCGGATCGCCCTTGGCCTGTAAGTCAAAATAAACGTCCCGCCATTCTGGATTTGGAGATGCTTTTAAGTCGGTTTGGAATACTGTGAAAATAGAAGTTAGACGTTGCTGGCCGTCCAAAACATAATCGATAGGATACTCATCCTTAGGTAACGGAAGCTCAAATGTGCCAAGCGTCCGTTCTGTGTTCATTTTTTCTTTTGTACGCCAGAACAGCAGTGATCCAAACGGATATCCCCTGTACATGCTATCCAGCAAGAATGCCACTCGCTCCATTTCCCATACGAAGCCGCGCTGAAAGGCTGGAATGCGAATCGCCCCGCTCATCACCCCTTCCAATATGTTTCTAACCGTGTAGTGCTGATATTCCATGACGCCCCCTTTACCGTTGATATTGTTGATATTTTTACTTGTATTAATTTTGCCTTAACGGCAATTTCTCTACAATCATCAGGTACGGGTTGCTTGGCTCTTGAAAGCTTAAATGGCGTGCATGCAGAAGTTACAGACGTAAACCCATCTCAAAAATGCCTCTACATCTTGAAGGCTCAGATTGGCGAACACTCTCAATCCCGCGTAAAATACGCCCTCTCGCGGGTGTAGCTCAATGGTAGAGCAGAAGCTTCCCAAGCTTAAGACGAGGGTTCGATCCCCTTCACCCGCTCCAGATCGCTTCCCTGCGGCCCTGTTCGCCCGTCCCTGACCGGTGCGACTTTGCGGGCCGCGCCTCAATTGCTTCGAGTCATCCATGTCTGAAAACAAATCCGGCAAGCCGCTGTTCTATGATCCCAGCGAGCGCCGCATCCGCAGTTTCGTCACCCGCGCCGGGCGCGTGTCGGTCGCGCAAGGACGCGCGCTGGAAGAACTGGGTCCGCGCTTCCTGGTCCCCTACGACAAGGCCCCGCTGGACCTGGCTGTCACCTTCGGTCGCCAGGCTCCGACCATCCTCGAAATCGGCTTCGGCATGGGCGAAACCAGCGCCAAGATCTCGGCCCTCATGCCCGAGAAAAACTTCATCGGCGTCGAAGTCCATACCCCCGGCGTCGGCAGCTACCTCAAGCTGATCGGCGAAGGCAACTTGGACAACGTGCGCATCATCCAGCACGATGCCGTCGAAGTACTCACCAACATGATCGCCCCCGATTCCCTGGCCGGCGTGCACGTGTTCTTCCCCGATCCCTGGCACAAGGTGCGCCACAACAAGCGCCGCCTGATCCAGTCGCCCCTGGTGCAACTGATCAGCTCGCGCCTGGCCCCCGGCGGCTATCTCCACTGCGCCACCGACTGGGAGGAATACGCCATCCAGATGCTGGAAGTGCTGTCGGCTGAACCCACCTTGAAGAACACCGCCACCGATCCCTCCGGCTACGTGCCGCGTCCCGAATACCGCGATACCACCAAGTTCGAAAACCGTGGCCTGCGCCTCGGTCACGGCGTGTGGGATCTGGTGTTTGAAAAGCGCGCCTGAGCACGCGCGCAGGATGCACGGTTCATGCATTGGATCGTGCATCCTGCAGGTGATGAAAGAAAGTGATCACATCGCGGAATCACCAGGGTGATGAATAAAAGCGATCACCTGAACTGATCACCCGTATCACCGATATCGCCCGTCTCACCCAAGGATCGCACCAGCGGCATGCCACGACGGCATGCCGTTTTCATTCGCGCCGTGGCCTCACTTGAGCTTGAAAACAGCGACCGCCCGTGACAGCGATTCCGCCTGGAACTGCAGGCTCTCCGCCGCTGCAGCAGCTTCTTCCACCAGCGCCGCATTCTGCTGCGTCACGCCATCCATCTGCACCACCGCCTTGTTGACCTCATCGATCTCTGCGCTCTGCTCGCGGTTGGCGACGTTGATGTCATCCATGATCTCTGCCACTTTGTGGATGGCCGTGATGATGTCTTCCATGGTACCGCCCGCACCATTGACCAGGGCCGAGCCGGCGTTGATCTTGCCGACCGAATCATCGATCAGCTCCTTGATCTCGCGCGCGGCCGTGGCGCTGCGCTGGGCCAGGCTGCGC
>Ga0207671_10004961_pt1 | contig 12476 bp, 5 predicted proteins | sample KBSC24metaG_FD_184352 | JGI IMG/M metagenome (GOLD analysis project Ga0207671, IMG submission 184352) | Corn rhizosphere microbial communities from Kellogg Biological Station, Michigan, USA - KBS C2-4 metaG (SPAdes) (version 2) | ecosystem: Host-associated > Plants > Roots > Rhizosphere > Soil... | reverse complement strand
GGTTAAGGAAGATGATCTTTCCTGTAATGAAGTGGCGGCCATTCTCGGCCTTTCCAATAAAACTGTTTTTGCCCAACTGGCTATCGCTCTTAAAAAATTGGATGACGCGCTTGGCGGTAAGTAAAGCTTTGGCATTCTATTAAATCATCATAAAAAAAGTTTTATTTCTTTTAGGAAAAATCAATAGTTGTGTGTCCTTATTGGGTATACAAATTATTATGGGCAAATCCAGGTTTATTGAGTTAATGGCTAAAAGTATGGGCAAAACCGCCACTACAGAAGAATTAGCCGAACTTAACACGTTTCTTGAACAATTTCCGGAATCAAAAAAAATGCACCAGGTTACCGCTGCTTTAAAGGGCAGCGCAAAACAACCTGATAATGTAAAACAAAAAGATATCAGTACAAAGCTTGAAGAACTTTGGTATAAAATAAAAAGCTCGGACGAGGATTCGAATACTTTTAACAGTACAAGTAAGGTAAAATCTTTATTTAATTGGCAGTGGGCGGCCGCAGCTATTTTGGTATTAGGTATAGCAGGGGGCTTATTTTATACATGGAAGTTTCGGCAGGCTGGTCAGGCTGCAAGATTGGTTATGCATGAAGTTCGGGTTCCTTACGGAAAAACCCAGAAATTAGTTATGTCTGATGGAACCAAAGTAATGCTGAATGCGGGAAGCGTATTTACTTATCCTGAAACATTCACAAAAAACACCAGGGACGTTACGCTTAACGGTGAGGGCTTTTTTGAAGTAACCCACAATGCCAAAAGACCTTTTCTGGTACACACCAACGCGCTAACCGTAAAAGTACTCGGAACCGTATTTAATGTTAAGGCTTATAATAACGACAAAAATATCGAAACTACCTTGCTCAAGGGTAAAGTACAGGTTGAATTGGAAAACAACCCAGAGAAAAATATTGTCCTGTTGCCCAACGAGAAGTTATTGGTGGCTAATAACCAAACCCCAACCCACTCACAGGGTACCGGCAATCTAAAAGAAGCAAAAATAGAATATCAGGTAATTACCCTGCCTGCTGTTAAAGCCGATGAGATCAAAGAGACCGCCTGGCTTGATAACCGGATATTGTTTACTAATGAATTATTTGAAGACGTTGCTAAACAAATAGAGCGAAAATATAACGTGCAGATTGTATTTGAAAACCGGGCACTTGAAACCGAGCAAATAAGTGGCCTGTTGGATAAAGAGTCACTGCAAGATGCTCTTCGGATCATTGAAATAACAACCCCATTTAATTACCACCTGGATGGGAAGACAGTTTATTTGTCGAAAAAAGAGAAACAAAACTAATTTAATTAACCCCTAAAACTAACGCGTATGACATTGAAACATTACTTATCAGATTCCTGACATCCAATAAACAAGGGAAGAGCTGGCACTCCTCCCTGTAAAAACAAATCGGATTTTTATTAACAAGAGTAAGGTGTTGTAATACAGTACTTACTCTATCCATTAATTTTCAAAACAAATGTAATGAAAAAAACAAGAAGGGTATTTCCGCTTCAGGGTGCCCCCGTATGTCTAAAAGTTATTTTGCTGATGAAAGCAGTTTTCCTCCTAATTCTGGTTACATGCATGCAAGTTTCGGCAACAGTGTATTCTCAACAGAAATTTACACTGAGCATTAAGCAAACCGAAGTAAGCAGTATATTAACCAAAATTCAAAAACAGAGTGATTATCGTTTCTTTTACAACTACACCTCCATCAAAAAATTAGGTAAGGTCGATTTGGATGTAAAAGATGCTACGATAGATCAGATACTAAGCAGCCTTATTGATAATAAACTTTCCTACAAAATGGGTGATGATCATGTGGTGATCATATCCAACCAGGAAGATGCCAGTCGGCAGGCTATAATTAAAGGTAAAGTGGTTGATAAAACCGGTGAGCCATTAATTGGGGTTAGTATTAAGCTACAGGGAACAAATATTGGTGTTACGTCTGATATCAACGGTAATTTCAGTATTAATGCGCCTGATGACGGTACGCTGGAGTTAACCTATATTGGTTATGCCAAAAAGATTGTTCCCATTGCCGGTAATAAAAGCTTAACTATTACGATGGATGCCCTGCCATCGGCCTTAAATGAGGTGGTAGTGGTTGGTTATGGTACCAGTAAAAAAATTGATATTACTGGCTCCGTGGCGAGTGTTAAAGGTGCCGATCTGCAAAATTTACCTGTAAGTAGTGCCGCTCAGGCATTGGACGGTCGGGCAAGTGGTGTAAACATTGTACGTAATGATGGTTCACCGGGCGCAGCACCAAGCATCAGGATACGCGGTACGGGTACAGTTAATGATGCCAACCCGCTTATAGTTATTGATGGTATACCTACCAGTAACCCGGATGCGTTAAGCGATATTAACCCTAATGATATTGCCTCTGTTGATATTTTGAAGGATGCTTCTTCGAGCGCTATTTATGGTACCCGTGCTGCAAACGGTGTTGTTTTGGTGACCACAAAAAAAGGTACCTACAATCAAAAACTCGCCACAACGGTTAATTTTTACAGCGGTTTTTCTAACTCGACTAAGTATATTAAGTTATTAACAGCGCCTCAATTGTACCAACTTAAAAGAGAGCGTTATACTAATGACGGAGTTGCTATCGGAGATCCCTGGAATGATTCCTATTATGCCACGCAAAGAACCGATTGGCAGCGGGCTATTATGGGTACAGGGCATGTAACAAATGGTGATGTTAGCATACAGGGCGGTAATGAAGCATCCAACTATTATTTTTCACAGTCGATTTATAATGAGGACGGGATCATTGATAAAACCAATTTTAAACGTTACAGTACCCGCATCAATTCAGAACATAAAATAACACCATGGCTAAAGCTTGGTGAAAACATTCAGTTAACTTATGGAAATCAGAATGGCTTTGATAATTATAGTTCGCAAACGGGCTTAATTTTTTCTGCCCTACGCTTTAATCCTGCTATACCGCTGGTTAATCCGGACGGAACTTATGGTACATCGAAAGCTAATGGTAACCAGTTAGGGGATATTAACAGCCCTTATGCCACCATCCAGGAAACTGATAAGTATACTAAAAAGTATAGAGCACTGGCAAATGCGTTTGCTGAACTTACTTTTACAAAGGATCTGAAATTGCGTGTTAATTATGCTTTTGATGGTACCTTGATCCGCAACTATAATTTTAGTATTGCTGATGTAAACCAGGCAAGACAGAACCCTACTTCTACCTTAACACAAAGTGAAGAAGAGGTATCATCTCAATTGCTGGAGTCTTTCCTTACTTACGATAAGGTGTTTGGCAAAAGTCATGTTACCTTTACAGGAGGTTATTCTTATCAAAATTTTAAGGATTTTGGTTTTAATGCTTCAAGGGTTGGCTATGATGATACTGACCCTGTTCAACGAGTACTTAACACAGGTAATCTTCAATACAATTCAAATTTACCGGTACAGCCTTCATCTTTGCAATCGGGTTTCGCAAGGTTGTTTTATGATTATGATAGCAGGTTCCTGGCCACAGTTACTTTCCGCGCAGATGGGTCATCTAAATTCGCTCCCGGCAAACAATGGGGATACTTCCCGGCTTTTTCATTAGGATGGAGGTTATCTAATGAGCAGTTTATTAAAAATATAACCTGGATAAATAACCTTAAATTAACAGGTGGTTACGGCGAACTGGGAAATCAGAATGTTAATCCTTACCAGTATTTAAGCTTAATAAATATTGGCAGCACCTATGAAAACGGAGGATATGTTTTTGGTGGTACAGGAGTAAGCGGTGCGGCAGTTACCACTATTGCCAATCCTAATATTACCTGGGAACGGGCGGCTATGACAAACATTAGTTTGGATGCAGGTTTTTTAAATAACAAATTAAATACAACCCTAACCTGGTTTAATAAGAATACTAAGGATATGTTGATATCTCCGCCGGTAGTGGGTTCGGCCGGATCGGTAGCTATCCCTAACCAAAACATCGGTACCATGAACAATAAAGGTATCGAGGTTGAACTGAATTACCAGGGTGGTGATAAATTAAAGTACTCTATTGGCGCAAACGCCTCGTTTATTAAAAACAAGGTAACTAAGCTAAATGGTGTTGGTACTTTTATTCAATCTACATTCTACGGACGCTCAAATCAGGAAATTTCAAGAACTTATCAGGGGCAACCTATAGCATCATTTTATGGATGGAAAACCAATGGTTTATATCAAACGCAAGCTGATATTGATAACGACCCAGCTTTAAAAAATGATCCGCGCAAGGCAAATATTAAACCTGGCGATGTTCGTTTCCTTGATCTGGATGGCAATGGCTTAATTGATGGTAATGACCGTACTACGCTTGGTAATCCTAACCCTAATGTAACAGCAGGTATACAAGGTAGTTTATCATATAAAGGTTTTGATCTGTCGTTAAATTTCACCGGTGTATTTGGCGTAAGTTTATATAACGCTGATAGAATGCAGGGTATTGACCCTACCTATCCATTTAACTTGTATGCGGAAGATTTAGGTCGTTGGACTGGCCCAGGTACAAGCAATACCATCCCAAGGTTATCACTTGATCACCCTAACGATAACTATCGTACCTCAGATCTTTTTGTAGAAAGTGGTAACTATTTCAGCCTTAAAAATGCTACGTTGGGTTATACTTTACCTTCCATGTGGTCTAAAAAGGCGGCGCTAAAAAGTGTAAGGTTATACGCTTCTGGTCAGAATGTATTTATCATCACCAAATACAAAGGCTATACTCCAGAATTAGGTTACACCAACGGCAACCTGCAACGTGGAGTTGATGTGGCGCAATACCCATCAGTAAGGACAATTACATTCGGTTTAACAGCTAAACTATAAAATCATGAAATCGAACAAAATATTATATATAGTAATAGCGCTGGCTTTGTTTAATAGTGCCTGTAAAAAAGCGCTCGATCTTAAACAACAAGGGGTTTATACCTCTGATAATTATTTCAAGAATGAATCCGATGCCGTAAAAGCTGTAAGCGGTATTTACAGCCTTTTAGAGGAAGAGGATTATATTGGCCATGCTGAGTGTACTTTTGATGTCCCATCTGATGACTACTGGCGCTCGGGTGATCATGGTGAGGATGAAGGCATAGAAAACCTAACTTACGATGCCTCAAACGCTGCCATTAGGTATCCGTGGAAATGGAGATACGAAGAGATCAACCGCTCTACCAATTGTATTATCAATATCCCTAAGATTACCGCAATTTCTACCGATGTTAAAAACCGTAGTATGGGCGAGGCTTATTTTTTAAGAGCCTTTGGTTACTGGCGTTTAATGATCATTCATGGTGATGTACCCATTATCACTGAAGATGACTACTCTAAACAACTATTCAATGTTCCCAAATCACCTATAGAAGATGTGCGTAAGCAAATTGAGTCTGATTTAAAACAGGCAGTTTCTTTACTTCCTGAAAGCTATGGCCCCGTAGATCGGGGACGCGTAAGTAAAGGAACCGCCCTTGGATTGTTGACCAAATTGTACATGTACTGGGAAAAGTTTCCTGACGCAATAACAACCGGACAACAAGTAGTATCTAATGCACATTATGCGCTGGCTGCTAATTACCAGGATAATTTTACGCGTGCCAATGCAAACAGTACGGAGTTGCTTTTCTCTATCCAGGCATTACAGAGTGTAGTTCAAAATGACTTTACGGTATATTACATCCCAAGACCATGGGGGGGGTATGGTTTTAGTCAGCCACTACAAGGATTGGCTAATGAATTTGAAAAGAACGATCCAAGAAAAAAGGCTACTTTGTTGGCAGTTGGTGATACAATTGATATTGGCCTGGCAACCACAAGAACTTCTATATTTACTGCAGATCTTTCTGCAACAGGATTTGCTTTTCGCAAATACGCGGTATTTAATCCTCCCAATGGAGATTTGGATGGTGGTGTTGATCATACTTTCGCGGTACCATTAATGCGCTCTGCTGATATTTATTTATTGGTTGCCGAAGCTTTGATCCGAACTAAAGGCGCTGGCGCTGGCGATGCGCTGATCAACCAGATTAGGCGTCGTGCATCTGCTACTTTACCACCCGTTTCTGGTGCAGGTATGAAAGAATTGATCCATGAACGCCGTGTTGAATTAGCCGGCGAAGGCGAACGTCATCAGGATCTGATGCGTTGGGATAAGGACAAGATTGTAGATATTGCTGCGATATACAATCTACCTGTCTCAAAAGCACCGATAGATCAATCCAAGAATGTTGTATTTGTTCGGCCTAAAAATTACTATTTCCCGCTTCCGCAGGTTGAAATTGATAAGAGTAAGGGAGTTTTGATACAAAACCCTAACTTTTAAAGGATAATAAAATAAACTACCGGTAATCAGGATAAAAAATTCTCTTGCAGAGTACTTTGTTCTGATTGCCGGTGTTTTATACTCAAAAGTCCAGTTAAAAAAAATGTCATTTCGAACGAAGAGAGAAACTATTTCTTGAGCTATAGCGAAAAATCATATACAATCTGAAAAGTCTCATGTATGAGATTTCTCCTCGTTCCTCGTTCGAAATGACATTACTATTTTATATTCAATAAACTATTAAATGAGAAAGTATTTACTTGTACTTGTTGTTATGGCATTTGGCTTAAAAGTTGGTGCCCAGGTTGATCAAAAGGCATCATACGCCTTTATTGAACGGGTTATCTCCGGCAAAAGCAGTTCGTTTATTATCGAAGCTATCCCACAGCAAAATGATAAAGATGTTTTTGAACTTGACAGCAGGGACGGTAAAATAGTATTAAGAGGAAACAATGGCTTGTCTATTGCCTCTGCATTAAATTACTACCTTAAAAATTATTGCTTTTGCGATATCAGCTGGAATGGCACCAATCTTAACCTTCCTGCAATTTTGCCTGTGGTAAAAGGTCTGGTACATAAAACCACGCCATATCAGTATCGCTATTATTTAAATTACTGTACCTACAACTATTCCATGGCCTGGTGGGATTGGAACCGATGGCAAAAGGAAATTGACTGGATGGCCCTAAATGGGATTAATCTCCCGTTGGCTATTACCGGCGAAGAAGCGGTTTGGCAAAGTGTTTATAAAAGCATGGGCTTTACCGATAAACAACTGGATGAATTTTTTAGTGGCCCTGCATATTTTGCCTGGTTTTGGATGGGTAACATTGATGCCTGGGGAGGGGCGCTGCCACAGCATTGGATGGACTCCCATACAGAATTGCAAAAGAAAATACTGGAGCGCGAGCGTTCCTTCGGTATGAAGCCTGTATTGTCATCATTTACAGGGCATGTACCGCCATCATTTAAAGATAAATTCCCCGGCGCCAAGGTTAAAAAAACCAACTGGGATGCCGGTTTCCCCGATGTATATATCCTTGACCCAGACGATCCGATGTTTGAAACCATCGGTAAAAAATATATAGAAGCACAAACCAAAGAGTTTGGTACAGACCACCTGTACTCTGCAGATACTTTTAACGAAAATGTGCCGCCAACAAATGATTCTACCTATTTGGATGGTATGAGCAAAAAGGTTTTTAATTCCATGGCCGCAGCTGATCCCAAAGCAATTTGGGTGATGCAAGGTTGGATGTTCCATTATAATAATAAATTCTGGCAACCACAGCAGATCAAAGCGCTGCTAAACGCCGTGCCCAACGAACAAATGATCGTACTGGATCTGTATAGCGATGCTCATCCGGTTTGGAACCGTACCGAAGCCTACTACGGCAAACCCTGGATCTGGAGCATGCTACAAAACTTTGGGGGTAACATCAGTTTATTCGGGCGTATGCGCCACGTAGCTGCCGATCCAGCGGTAGCGCTGCATGATCCCGAATCAAAAAATATGAGAGGCATAGGTGTTACCCCCGAAGGTATCGAACAGAATCCGGCCCTATTTGCCCTGATGCTGGAGAATGTTTGGAATGATACCCCAATTGATGCCGATAAATGGCTTGTCAATTATGCTCAAAGGCGTTATGGCCAAAGCAACATCCAGATCAATGAGGCATGGCATATTTTATTAAACACCGTATATTCTGGCGGCTTAACCGAAGGTGGCCCTGAATCTATTATCGTGGCGCGACCAACATTCAAGAAGACCATCGACAGGGTACTAACTAAACTGGATTATGACCCGGCGCAATTGCTTAAAGCTTGGACGCTGTTTATAAATGCCTCTGACAGCCTGAAACAAAGCGATGGTTTCCAGTATGACCTGGTTGATATAACCCGCCAGGTATTGGCCAATTATGCAAGCCCGTTGCAGCAAAAAATGGTTTCAGCTTACCAAAGCAAGGATAAAGCAAACTTTAAATTATATAGCACTCAATTTTTACAGTTGATGGATGATATGGATGCTTTGCTTAGTACCCGTAAAGATTTCCTGCTGGGTAAGTGGATCGCTGAGGCAAGAGCAAATGGTATCAGCGATAAAGAAAAGAACCTGTATGAATTTAACGCCCGCGATCTGGTTACCCTTTGGGGTGATAAGGAAAGTGGCTTGCGAGAATATTCCAACCGTCAGTGGGCTGGTCTGATCAAAGGTTATTACAAACCGCGTTGGGAGCTCTTTTTTGATCAGCTAAATAAATCACTGGCATCAGGTAGTAAATTTGATGAGCTTACTTTTGACAAACAAGTGAAAAACTGGGAATGGCAATGGGTAAACAAACACGATAATGCTTATCCTGATGCAACCAAAGGCAATGCCGTTGAGGTTTCAAAACGGTTATTTGAAAAGTATCATACCATCATTCAACAAGCATATACCCAACAGTAATGAGGCGTATTTACTTCATATTATTGCTCGTGCTTTGTTGTAGCAAGGGTTATGGTCAGGCCATAAATGATCATATATTCCCGGCTCATGAAATAGCCAAACCATTTATCAATTTTGATAGCAAAGGCTTTTTGATCAACGGTAAACGTACTTTCCTAGCATCAGCCGGACTAGAGTATGCACGGATACCGAGGCAACTATGGTACGACAGATTACTGCGGTTAAAAAGGGCAGGTTTTAACTGTGTGGAAGTATATACCATGTGGAATTTTCACGAGCCATTAGAAGGCAAATTCACCTTTAGTGGCGACCATGACCTGAACGCGTTTTTGGCTATGGTTAAAAGCCTGGATATGTATGCCATTGTTAGGGTGGGCCCATATTATTGCGCCGAATGGGATCTGGGCGGCTATCCGTTGTGGTTGAAATTTAAACCCGGCTTACGTGTACGGGAAGATAACGACGAGTTTGAAAAGTACGTCGATCGTTTTTTTGATAAGTTATTACCTATCGTTTTTAATCAACAAATTAATAAAGGTGGTCCGGTAATAATGGTGCAACTGGAGAATGAGCATAATAATGGCTGGGGAACGGTAGTGCCCGATAATTATTTTAAACACCTGCAAAGTAAAGCGCTGAGTTTAGGTTTGCAGGTACCGTATTTTTTTAGCGGTCTGCACCATGCCAGTGACCCTGCGGGTGATGGTAGCCTCGACGATCCTAAACGCCCCAATCCCTGGTTTTCTACCGAGTTCTGGAGTGTGTGGTACTCCCAATATGGCGCTAAACCAACAGATTCGGCGGTATATGCCCGGCGTACCTGGAAGATAATAGCGCATGGTGGCGGCGGCTATAATTATTACATGACCCATGGTGGATCGAATTTTGGATATTCTAATAACGATGAGGATGCCGCGTCATATGATTATGGCTCGGCGGTTGGGCAGGCCGGTGATCTTAGGCCAATTTATTATGGCTTTAAACGCGCGGCGTTATTTGCCCGTAGTTTTCAGGATATATTGGAGAATTGTACCGATGCTACTGCCGCTTATAAAGACATTGCTGTAGATAGCAGCCTAAAGGTAACTGCGAGGTCGGCTGATATTGGCGACCTTATATTTTTAGATAATCCAACTAAAAATGTTTTAAAAGCCGGGATTAGGGTTGATAACGATCTGCCGATAGCTCGTATAACCATTGCTCCAGACGAGATCTATCCGCTGCTGCACAATTATACCATCAATAATGTAATAACGCTTAACTGGGCACTTACACGTATTTACGGACTGGTTAAACAAGGCAATACCACAACCATTTTGGTTGAGGCCAATAAAGATAATGCTACACTACTATATTTTAAGGTAAACGGTAAACCGTCTGCCATACAGGGAGCCAAAGGATTTAAAATAACCGATGGCGGTATCAGTCTTACAGCAGCTTTGCAGCCCGGAAGTCCAACAGAATATACTTTCGAAGTATCGGGTCAGCGTCTTCGGGTTTTAGTAGGAGATGCATCGGTCATGGATAAAACCTGGATAACCGAAGCCGGAGGATTACCAGTTATTGTAAGTGGCGCATCGTACCTTGCTGAACTTAACCTGCAAAACAAGAAGGTATCTGCAAAAGGCGAATATTCGTTGATGGCAAAGAAAGATGCCCCTGTACACTTATATCTGGAAAATAAATCGACTATATTAAGCTCTGTATACCAATTGAATAAATCATTTGTTTCTACTGTAGTTTTAACGCCATGGCAAAACAAAAACGCCTCAGTTTATGCCTCAACAACTTATGACGATTCCAATTGGTTTAGTTCTGTCGATCCGCAACAAATGGGTGCTGATAATAACCTAACGGCAGATGCCTGGTACCGCGGCACGCTGGATGCTCCATTATCAGGAAAGTATACTATGCAGGTTGATGGTGGTGACCGTGCTACTGCGTTTATCGATGGCAAGAAAGCAGCGCAATGGAAAGTCAGGGATGGGGAGGTAACATTTGATCTGGAAAAAGGTAAACATACCCTCGCGGTGTTTACTGCTCACGATGGTCGCGATAAACTGGCCGCGTATGTAGGAGCGATCACCGATGTAGATAAAAAAGGCTTGTCAGGACAGGTAAAATTAAAAAAGGGAGGGCCCTTTATCTCCACAACTACTAACTGGTATTTTACTAAAGCCGATAAAGCTGCCGATGTAAAAAACAATATCCCTGTATTTGACACCACCAGCTGGAAAAAATATAAAATTGGCGACGATGTATTTAACAAACAGGAAGGTTTCGGCTGGTTTCAAACCACCATTCCGGTTCAGGAAGGTAATCCATCCAAGCTAATGATCAATTTTAGAAGTGTGGATGAGGATGCTACGGTGTTTATCAACGGTAAACAGGTGGCACAACATAAAGGCTGGAACTCGCCCTTTGCTGTCGAAGTTAACGATGCGGCTGCACTTCAAAAAACAATTACGCTTACCCTGTTCATCGAAAATTATTCTAATGAGGGTGGGATAGATCAACCTGTAAAAATCAACAGCATTGGCGATGGTATGATATTAAATGGCTGGAAAATGTTTGGAGGCCCGGGCGATCCAAATGAGGTTAAAGGCTGGAATAAATTAGCACTAAAACCCTCATTAGCAGGCCCGCAGCTTTTTCGGTCACAGTTTACCGTGCCGCAATCAAAGGGTAAACACTTGATATGGCGGGCTCATACGGATGGCTTAAGCTATGGCTCGGTTTGGGTAAATGGTCATAATCTGGGTCGTTATCCCGAAAAAATTGGCAATATTGGCATGTATATACCAGAATGCTGGTTAAAAGTGGGTATAAATCAAGTTGTAATTTATGATGAAAATGGTAGCCGACCGGATAAGGTGAGCATCAGATCAGAAAAAGAGGCCGGCAGAGTAACTTACACACTTCAGGGAAAACTATAATTAAAATTAAGAGATATGGCTTTAGCAAAGGATAGGTTTATAACGCTTGATATTTTCAGGGGCATGACGATATGCTTCATGATCATTGTAAATGCTCCCGGTTCGGGGGCGGTTCAATGGGCGCCGCTTGATCATGCAGCCTGGTTTGGTTTTACACCAACCGACCTTGTTTTTCCCTCTTTTCTCTTCGCGGTTGGGAATGCGCTAAGCTTTTCCAAAAACAAATTTGAAAGTAACAGTGCCTTTCTGCGTAAAATTGGCAAACGTACGCTCATCATATTTTTACTGGGCTACCTGATGTATTGGTTCCCATTTTTTCACCGCGAAGCTGGGGGCTGGGCGTTTAATCCACTGGGTAATACCCGTATTATGGGCGTATTACAACGTATAGCGCTATGCTACTTTTTTGGTTCGCTTATCGTACACTATTGTTCAAAGCGTACAGCGGTTATTATCTCTGTTTTGCTATTGCTGGGGTACTGGGTATTTTTATTGCTGCTTGGTGAACCCGGTAAGGAGCTGACCATGCTGGGTAATGCCGGTACACGATTAGATATATTAATTATGGGTAACGCGCATTTGTACCACGACAAAGGCGGCCCAATAGCCTTTGACCCCGAAGGTTTGCTGAGTACTTTGCCAGCTATTGTTAACGTTATAGCCGGTTACCTGGCTGGTGCATATATACAACGCAAAGGCCGTAATTATGAGTCGGTAGCTAAATTATTGATAGCAGG
>Ga0207671_10004959_pt1 | contig 12478 bp, 6 predicted proteins | sample KBSC24metaG_FD_184352 | JGI IMG/M metagenome (GOLD analysis project Ga0207671, IMG submission 184352) | Corn rhizosphere microbial communities from Kellogg Biological Station, Michigan, USA - KBS C2-4 metaG (SPAdes) (version 2) | ecosystem: Host-associated > Plants > Roots > Rhizosphere > Soil... | reverse complement strand
GAAAAGGTGCACCGCGACATCCCGCTGACCGGCATCCACTGGTTCTTCGACCATGCCGAGACGATCAGCGATCGCAACATCGATCGCATTGCGGCACTGGGCGGCGGCATCGCCGTGCAGCACCGCATGGCCTATCAGGGCGAATATTTCGTCGAGCGCTATGGCGCGAAAGCCGCCGAGCGCACGCCCCCGATCGCCAAGATGCTCGCCGCCGGCCTGCCGGTGGGCGCGGGCACCGATGCCACGCGTGTCGCGAGCTACAATCCCTGGGTATCGCTCAGCTGGCTGGTGACCGGCCGCACCGTGGGCGGGCTCAAGCTCTATCCGGGCGCCAACCGGGTCAGCCGCGAAAAGGCGCTCGCCATGTGGACGCACGAGAACACCTGGTTCTCGAACGAAGTGGGCAAGAAGGGGCAGATCAAGGCGGGCCAGCTGGCCGACCTTGCAGTGCTGTCGGCCGATTACTTCTCCGTGCCCGAGGACCAGATCGTCCATATCCGCTCGGTGCTGACGCTGCTCGGCGGACAGGTGGTGCATGGCGACGGCGACTATGCCCCGCTCGCCCCCGCGCTGCCCCGGCCGATGCCCGACTGGTCGCCGGTCGCGACCTTTGGCGGCTATCACAAGTCGCCCGAGGCCCGCGCCCAGCTCGCCTCCGCCTGCGCCTGCCACAGCAGCTGTTCGGTCCACGGCCACGACCATGCCGCTGCCCTCGGCGCGCAGGTGCCCGCCGCCGACGTCCAGAGCTTCTGGGGCGCGCTCGGCTGCGGCTGCTGGGCGGTGTGATGCTCGGTTCTGCCCCTTCCACCTGCGTTCCCCTCCCGCTTGCGGGAGGAGCTAGGGGAGGGGCTGAGCCATATCCGCGCTTCTTCCACGTCATTCCCTCCCCCGACCCCTCCCGCAAGCGGGAGGGGAGCGATCTCTCCAGGAGTCAGCCCATGCGCCTCTTCCTCCTCGCCACCGCGCTCGTCATCGCCACCCCGGCGCTCGCCCAGCACACCGCTGATTATTCGGTCGGCCCGCAATATGACACCACGCACGTCTATGTGCCGGAGGACCAGTTCGACAGCTTCGTCACCAGCTTCCAGGCGACCTTCGGCGGCACGACCAGCAAGCAGGGCGTGTTCCAGGTGACGCCCACCACCAGCCTTACCAAGTCGCAACTGGTGCTGACGCCCGCCGGCACCGTTTCGGTTTTCGGGTTCAAGACGCCGATTCCGTTCCCCTTCGGCGATGAGCGCACCGGCTATCTGGTGACCGACATCGACGCCGCGGTGAAGGCGGCGGTGCAGCACGGCGCCGTGCGCCGGATGGTGACCTTCCCCGATCCAATCGGCCGCGATTCGCTGATCCAGTGGCCCGGCGGGGTGAACATGCAGATTTACTGGCACACCACGAAGCCGAACTACACGCCGCTGGAAACCGTGCCCGAGAACCGCATCTATCTGACCGAGGACGTCGCCGACCGCTTCGTGAAGAGCTGGGTCGGCTACGCCAAGGCCAAGGTGACCGCCGATGAGCGCGCCGCGCCCGGCGCCGAGGTGGGCGAGCCCGGCAAGACGATCCGCCGGATCTCGATCACCAGCGGCTATGGCAAGATGGTGGTGTTCGTCACCGACGGGCTGCTGCCCTGGCCCTATGGCCGCGACATGACCGGTTATGCGGTGCCCGATCTCGACGCGACCCTGGCCAAGGCCAAGGCCGCCGGCGTCGAGACACTGGTGCAGCCCTACGCCGCAGCCGGCGGCCGTGCGGCGATCGTGCGCTTCCCCGGCGGCTATATCGCCGAGATCCACAGCCCCGCGGGCAAGTGACCATGGATTCGCCCGACCCCCGCTTCGTCGACGCCATTCTCGACTGGCGGCCGACCTGGTTCCTCGCCCGGCTGCTGCTGGTCGGCGCCTATCTGCTCGGCGGGCTGGTGAAGCTCGCCGACTGGCAGGGCGCGGTGGCGGAGCAGACGCATTTCGGCATGCACCCGCCGGCTTTGTGGGCAGCGCTGACCATCGCGGTGGAGCTGGTCGGGCCGGTGCTGATCCTCACCGGTCGATGGATCTGGCTGGGGGCGGGGATGCTGGGGGTGTTCACCCTGCTCGCCGCCTTCACCGCCAACGCCTTCTGGACGATGCCGCCGGGCCCCGAGCGGTTCGGCGCGACCAACGCCTTCTTCGAGCATCTCGGTCTGATCGGCGGCTTCTTCCTCGCGGCGCTGGTGGCGGAGCAGGCGAAGCGACGTGGCTAGCTTGGCCGCGGCGGTGGTGCTGGTGGCGCCCGCCGCGCAACTCCCAATCTCTCCGATCGCGTTCCCCTCCCGCTTGCGGGAGGGGCTAGGGGAGGGGCTGGAACTTAGCAGCGTCACCTCCACGTCAGCCCCTCCCCCGACCCAGCTTCAGGTAAACGATGCCCCGCATCGTTTAGGTCAGGCCGGGGGCCTGACCGACCTGAAGCTCGCGAGCGGGAGGGGAGCGCCGACTGCGGATTCAGGACAAGTCTCTCCCATCCACGAACCCTGGCAGGCGCCCACGCTCAGCATCACCCGCTATGACGAGGACTGGTCCGATCTCGCCGATGCCGAGAAGCGCGCGCATCACTGGACGGGCCCGTTCAAGTACATCCCGCTGGGTGGCGATGCATGGCTCTCCACCGGCATCGAGGTCCGGCTGCGCAGCGAATCCTTTGCCAATAACGCCTTGGGCAACGCGGCCTCGCCGGACGACGCATATCTCTGGACCCGCGTGCTGCCCTATGCCGATCTCCATGTCGGACCGCTGCGCGCCTTCGCCGAGCCGATCCTCGCCTATGCCGCGGGTGTACGGCCCGCCGCCGGCCCGGTCGACCAGACCCGTACCGATCTGCTGCAGGGCTTTGCCGAGCTCGATCTCGGCTCGGTCACCCTGCGCGGCGGGCGGCAGATGCTGTCGCTCGGCACCGAGCGGCTGATCGGCACGCGCTATGGTCCCAACGTGCCGCTCGCCTTCGACGGCGTGCGCGGGATCGTGACGGTGGGGCGGGCCAAGATCAGCCTGCTCGCCGTCGCGCCGGTAGCACCCCGGCTCGGCACCTTCGACGACCGCACCTCGCTCACGAAGAGGCTCTGGGGCGCCTATGCCGCGCTGCCGGGGATCGACCTCTATTATCTCGGCTATCGCAACCGCACCGCGCAATTTGGCGACCGCACCGGCCGCGAGCTACGCCATAGCGTCGGCGCGCGCGTCTATGGCGCGCGCGACAACTGGCACTGGAATGTCGAGGGTGTCGCCCAGTTCGGCCGCTTCGCCGACGGGCCGATCGCTGCCTGGACGCTCGGCACCGAACTCGGCCGCACGCTCCCAAACCTGCCCTTCGCGCCGGACGCGGTGCTCCGCTTCAACGTGATCAGCGGCGACGGCCATGCCGGCGACCGCCGCCTCGGCACGTTCAACGCGCTGTTCCCCAAGGGCAAGTATTTCGGCGAGCTGTCGCCGGTCGGCCCGTACAACCTAGTCAACCTCAACCCGCGCATCGCCGGCACGCTGGGCAGCGGCGTCTCCGCCAGCATCGCCGGCAGCGCCTATTGGCGCTACAGCACGGCGGACGGCGTGTACGACATTCCCGGCAACCTGCTCCGCGCCCCCGGCACCAGCCGCGCGCGCTTCATCGGCAAGCAGATCGAAGGCGCGATCGCCTGGCAGGCCACCGCCGAACTCGAACTTTCCGCCTCGCTTTCCTTCTTCCAGGCCGGGCGCTTCCTGCGCGAAACCGGTGCGCCCCGCCCGATCCGGATGATCGGCCTGGAAAGCAATTTCCGTTTCTGAGGACCCCTGCCATGGCCGACCCCAAGACTGCCGCTTCCCCGCTTCCGCCGCTGCTCCTGCTGCTCTCCGTCACCACCGGGCTGGTCGACGCGGTGAGTGTGCTCGGGCTGGGCAAGGTGTTCACCGCGAACATGACCGGGAACATCGTGTTCCTCGGCTTCGCGGCGGCGGGCACGCCGGGCTTCACCGTCGCGCCCTATATCGTCGCTCTGGCCTCCTTCCTTGTCGGCGCGCTCGTCGCGGGCAAGGTCGGCGCGCATCTCGCCGGGCAGCCGCTGCGGCGCTGGCTGGTGCTGGCGGCAGTGACCGAGGCCGTGCTGTTCGGCGTGGCCGCGGGCGTCGCCGCCTGGGCTGGCGCGATGGGCATCCTGCCCGAGACCTGCGTTTTCGCGATCATCGCTCTGACCGCGATCGCGATGGGCTTCCGCAACGCCACCATCCGCCAACTCAAGGTGCCCGATCTCACCACCACCGTGCTGACGCTGACGCTCACCGGCATCGCCGCCGATTCGCATTTCGCGGGCGGGCGGAACCCCAATATCGGGCGGCGGCTCGCGGCGGTGGTGGCGATCCTGCTCGGCGCGTTCCTGGGCGCGGTGCTGGTCAACCGCTTTGGCCTCGCTGTTCCGTTGGTAGTGGCGGGGCTTACCGTGCTGGTCGGCACGCTTGCCTGCGTCCGCCATCCCATTGCTGCCGAGCCGTTGCGGTCCTGATCGACCGCACCCCTTTGACAGGCTCGCGATCGCTCCCTATCGGCCAGCCATGACGCTCCAGCACACCGACTCCATCCTGATCGTCGATTTCGGCAGCCAGGTGACCCAGCTGATCGCACGCCGCGTTCGCGAAGCCGGGGTCTATTCCGAGATCGCCCCCTTCACCACCGCGGCCGAGGCCTTTGCCCGGATGCAGCCCAAGGGCATCATCCTGTCGGGCTCGCCCGCCTCGGTGCTCGACGAAGGCTCGCCGCGTGTGCCGGAAGTGATCTTCGACAGCGGCCTGCCGGTGCTCGGCATCTGTTACGGCGAGCAGGTGATGATGCACCAGCTGGGCGGCCAGGTGGTGCAGGGCGACAGCGGCGAGTTCGGCCGCGCCTTTATCGAGATCGCCGACGGCTGCGCGCTGTTCGACGGCCTGTGGCAGACCGGCGAGAGCCACCAGGTGTGGATGAGCCATGGCGACAAGGTGGCGAGCCTGGCCCCCGGCTTCCGCCCCGTCGCGGCCAGCCCCGGCGCGCCCTATGCGGTGATCGCCAATGACGAACGCCGCTATTACGCGATGCAGTTTCACCCGGAAGTGGTGCACACGCCCGACGGCGCCAAGCTGCTGGCGAACTTCGTGCGGCACGTCTGCGGCCTGTCGGGCGACTGGACCATGGCCGAGTTCCGCGCCGCCAAGATCGCCGAGATCCGCGCGCAGGTGGGCGACGGCAAGGTGATCTGCGGCCTGTCGGGCGGCGTCGATTCCGCGGTGGCCGCGGTGCTGATCCACGAGGCGATCGGCGACCAGCTGACCTGCGTGTTCGTCGACCACGGCCTGATGCGGGCGGGCGAGGCCGACCAGGTCGTCACCATGTTCCGCGAGCATTACCATATCCCGCTCGTCCATGTGGACGCGGAGGAACTGTTCCTCGGCGGCCTCGCCGGCGTCACCGACCCCGAGGCGAAGCGCAAGTTCATCGGCAAGACCTTCATCGACGTGTTCGAGGCCGAGGCGAAGAAGATCGGCGGCGCCGATTTCCTCGCCCAAGGCACGCTGTATCCGGACGTGATCGAGAGCGTGAGCTTCACCGGCGGTCCGTCGGTGACGATCAAGAGCCACCATAATGTCGGCGGGCTGCCGGCGCGGATGAACATGCAGCTGGTCGAACCCTTGCGCGAGCTGTTCAAGGACGAGGTCCGCGCGCTCGGCCGCGAACTGGGCCTGCCCGACGTGTTCGTCGGCCGCCATCCCTTCCCGGGGCCGGGCCTCGCGATCCGCATCCCCGGCGAAGTCACCAAGGAGCGCTGCGACATCCTGCGCAAGGCTGATGCGATCTATCTCGAGGAGATCCGCGATGCGGGCCTCTACGACACGATCTGGCAGGCCTTCGCGGTGCTCACCCCGGTGCGCAGCGTCGGCGTGATGGGCGACGGCCGTACCTATGACAGCGTGCTGGCGCTGCGTGCGGTGACCTCGATCGACGGCATGACGGCGGAGGCTTTCGAATTCCCCGCCGGCTTCCTGCCGCGCGTGGCGACGCGTATCGTCAACGAGGTGCGCGGCGTGAATCGGGTGGCCTACGACTATACGAGCAAGCCGCCGGGCACGATCGAGTGGGAATGAGGTTGTTTCTGGCGCTAGCTGAATATCAAGCGATGTGTCCGAAAAATCTGTAGTTTTCTAAATCTGGCAGAGGCAACCGCGCAGTTAATTGAAGCGGCCTATCTGCTCCTTTCAGCAGCCTCGGCCAGTATTCTGCAATGCGATCTTTGGTGGAGGCGCACTGCTGCAGAGGATGTGTTTGAATCGGCTCGGCAGATCTCAGGGACGATTATTTGACTTCGCCCTTCCTTCCGAAGGTCGCGGTCGTGACCCCGCTCGGTGTGAAGTTGGAGGCTGAAAACGCAGGCTGCGACGCACGGGTGCGGCGCCAGAAGGGCGTTTGTACGTCCTTGCTGCGGAGGATGTTTGTAGCGCGGTAGAAAGCACATCGCGCGGCCCAAATTAGATCGGTTATCGCCGGTCATCACGCCCTGTTGTTCAGCGTGAAGATTGGTTACTGCAGCAGTAACTACGAACATATTGGAATATATCAACAAAAATCTCTAACCCTCCAATTTGTGGGGAAGTTATCGACACTGGAGGGGCAGTGGTCGACGACGCGTATAGTCGTTGTATCGCTCGGGATATTGCTGCCGCAGGCGGCGTTGGCGCAGTCGGCCGGTCAGGTCGATCGCGAAGCGCAACGCATTCTTGAGCAGCAACAGCAACAGGCGCGCGATCGCGCCGAACAATTCGAACAGTCGCGCTCCCGGCCGCCCACTGGCGACACCATCGAGTCCCAAACCGCCCCGGTGGCGGACGGCGGGGCCTGCGTCGCGGTTCGCGAGGTGCGCCTTGCCGGTGCCAGCCACTACCGCGCCAGCACCTTCGAGGGCGTGCTCGCAACCCTGCGCGGCGACTGCGTCACGATCGGCGCGATCGATGGCGTGCTACGCGCAATAACCGATCGCTACGTGCATGACGGCTTCGTGACGAGCCGGGCGGTGGTGGGGCCACAGGACCTGAAATCGGGCATCCTCACCATCACCGTCATCGAGGGCCGCCTCGGCGGGCTCAAGGACAAGGGCAGCGGCAAGCACTATGGCCGCGGGGAGATAGGGGCGGCCTTTCCCGCGCGGCCAGGCGATCGGCTCAATCTCCGCGCGCTGGAGCAGGGGGTCGACCAGCTCGGCCGCATGGCCAAGGGCGACCCGAAGATCGACATCGCACCCGGGGATACGCCCGGTACCAGCGTTGTCCTCCTCACCCGCCAGCCATTGTCGCGCTGGATCCGGCCTTCGGTGTCGATCAACAACGAAGGTGCGGCCAGCACGGGGCGCTGGCAGGCGACCAAGAGCCTCGACATGGATTCGTTGCTCGGCATCGCCGACAGCTGGTCGCTCTACCACCAGAGCGTCGCCAGCGATGATGGCGAGCGACGCAACCTTGCCTATGGCGGGTTCGTCTCGCTGCCGCATGGTTGGTGGACGCTGTCGCTGTCGAGCGGCTTTTCCAACTATCGTTCGGTGCTGTCCGGCAACGGGCTGCGCTTCGCGACGCGCGGCCGCACCTACACCGGTTCGGCGACGCTCGAGCGGATGGTGTTCCGCGACGCCAAGACCAAGCTCTCGCTCACCGGCGGACTGGCGCTGCTCGACACGCGCAACTTCGTCCAGGGCATTGCGCTGCAGTCGAGCAGCTACCGCATCGTCACCGGCACGCTGGGTGCGCGCTGGCAGCGCCGGCTGGCGAAGACCCAACTGAGCGTGTCCGGCGGGTACGACCAGGGGTTGGGGCTGCTGGATGCGCATACCGTCGACACCGGACCCGGCGGCGCCACCGGCCGCTACCACCGGGTGACCCTCGATGCGGCGGCGCAGACGCCACTCGCGATCGGCCCGTCCCGGCTGACCAACACGCTGGTGCTGCGCGGGCAATGGGGGTTCGACAACCTGTTCCCCGCCAATCGCTTCAGCCTTGGCGGCAGCTCCACCGTGCGCGGCTTCCGCGACGACGGCATTTCCGGGCGGACCGGCGCGTCGCTGCGCGAGCAGCTCGGCTTCGGCATCGTCGATGTCCTCAAGGCCCAGCCGCATCTCGCCACCAGCCTGTCGGGTTATCTCGCCTACGACGTCGGCGGCATCCGCCCGGTCGCGGGCGACCCGTTCGAACGCGGCCTGCTCCAGTCGATGAGCGCGGGGCTGATGGCGCGCAGCCGCCACGTCCAGGCCGAAGTCACCGTGGCCGTGCCGGTCACCGCGCCTGCCTGGGTGCGACATCCCAAGGCATTGTTCAGCTCCAGCATCAGGATCCTGCTGTGAAGACGATCGTCGCTCGTACCGCTTCCACCCGGGCCCGTCGCGGCGCCCTGCGCACGCTGATCCTGGCAGCACTTGCGACCTCCGCGCTGTCTCCGGCACGTGCGCAGACCAGCGCCCCCGTGGCGACGCCGCCGCTGCAGCCGGCCAACAGCCGCACCGGGCTCGACGTGACGCAGGCGGGCACGCCGATCGTCAACATCGCCACGCCCGATGCCAGCGGCACCTCCTACAACGTCTTCACGCGGCTGTCCGTGGGCAAGGAAGGCCTGATCTTCGCCAACAGCCCGACGACCGGCAACAGCACGATCGGCGGCTTCCTGATCGCCAACCCCAACCTCAAGGACGGCCGGTCGGCATCGCTGATCCTCAACGAAGTCACCGGCGGCGTGCGCACGACGCTGGCCGGGCCGATGGAGATCTTCGGCCAGCGCGCGGCGCTGGTCATCGCCAACCCGACCGGCATCACCTGCGACGGCTGCGGCTTCATCAACACCAGCCGGGTGAGCCTGGCGGCGGCGAGCTTGCGCTTCGGCGCCGACGGCGCGTTCAGCGGCTTCCGCATCGCCGATGGCGGCGACGTGACCGTGGAGGGCAAGGGACTGCTCGGCGGCAATGTCGATTATTTCGACATCATCGCGGCGGCGACGCATATCAATGCCAGCCTCTATGCCAAGGACCTGCTCGTCGCGAGCGGCAGCGGCACGGTCGACTATGCGAGCCGGACCGCCAATGCCGAAGGCGCGGGCGCGCGGACCGGCGTGGCGATCGACTCCTCGGTGCTCGGCGGCATGTACGCGAACCGCATCCGGCTGATCGGGACGGGGGCGGGGCTCGGCATCAACCTGCAGGGCACCGTCGCGGCGCTCGACGGCACGCTGACCATCACCAGCGACGGTGCGATCGCGCTCGCCGGGGCGACCGCCTCGGGCGACGCGACGATCGCCGCGCGCGGCGGCAGCGTGACGCTGTCGGGCCAGACCTATGCGGGCGGCGCGCTCAGCGTGACCGGGCAGGCGATCCGACAGCGCGGCGAGGTCGCCGGGGCGCTGGGCGCGGTGACGTTCAGCGCGGGCGGCGACGTCACACTCGATCCCGGCACCGGCATCTATGCGGGGCTCGACGCCAACGGTGCGCTCAGCGGGACCGGCGCGCTGTGGATCGATGCCGTGGGCGCGCTGGACCTGGGTGCGGCGACACTGGCCTCGGGCGGTGCGTTGCGGTTCGACGGCGACAATGTGCGGCAGGCGGCGGGCGGCCGGATTGCCGGGGCCGCGGTCACCCTTCGGACGCGGGGAAGCCAAGCGCTGGCGGGCGAGGTGAGCGCGGCGGGTGACGTCGCGCTGATGGGCAACGTCATCGATGTCAGCGGATCGCTGATGGCGGGCGGCGCGGCGCGTTTGACCGCAGCGAGGGACCTTTCGGCGGCCGGGAAGATTGGTTCGATCGGGGGACTGGCGCTGACTGCCGACACCCTGCGCATCGGCGGCAGCCTCGGCAGCAATGCCGATCTCACACTCGACGCCGTCAATGCGATCGTCGCGACGGGCATTCTGCAGGCGCAAGGCGCGCTGCAGCTCACCGGGCCTTCGCTCCATCTGTTTGGAACTACGGCCGCCGGCACGTCGCTGCGGATCACCGGTACCGACCTCGCGCTTTCAGGTGCAGTCAGCGCAGCAGGGGACGCCGCCTTGACCGGCGGTACGATCGATATCGCCGGGTCGCTGGTGACAGGTGGTGCAGCGCGGTTCGGCGCGACGGGCGAGCTTTCGATCGCTGGCCAGGTCGGGACGATCGGGGCGCTGGCGCTGACGGCCGATACCCTGCGCATCGACGGGAGCCTGGGCAGCAATGCCGATCTGACGCTGGATGCCTCCAGCGCTATCGCCGCCACCGGCACCCTGCAGGCGCAAGGCGCGCTGCAGCTCACGGCACCTTCGCTCCGTCTGTCGGGGATCGCGGCTGCGGGCACGGGTCTGCGGATCACCGGTACCGATCTCGCGCTTTCCGGATCGGCGACCAGCCTCCACGACATCGAGGCGAAGGCCACGACCCTGACCCTCGCCAACGGCGCGGTGCTGCAGAGCGGCGCCGACGCGCGGCTCGACCTGGGGCGGCTCGACAATGCCGGGCTGATCGCTAGTGGCAAGGAGCTGACGCTCGCGGCGACGGGCGCCGTCAGCAACCCTGGGCAGATCGCCGCCGATGGCGCGCTGCGCCTGTCGACCAGCGTGGGGATGACGTCCACAGGGCTTCTCCAGAGCGGCGACGCGCTCGACATCCGCGTTGGCGGGGCGGTTACGCTGGCGGGCACCGTCTATGCAGGCGGCCGTGCCACCCTGGCGGCGGCGTCGCTGCAATCGGCGGCGGCAGTGTCGGTGCAGGGCGCGCTCACCGTCACCGCATCGGAGGATGTGGCGCTCGCATCCGGGTCGACGACCTATGCCAAGCGCGGCATGGCATTGTACGGTGCGGGCATCTCGCTTACCGGCGCGCTGCAGAGCGACGCGACGCTCGACATCCACGCGGCTCAGGCGCTGGCGCTGGGCGGCCGCGCGACTGCCAGCGGGGTGACCACGATCGACGCCGGGGCCGGCGCGGTGCTCAGCGGCACCCTGGCAAGCGGCGGCGCGCTGACGCTGAATGCCGCTACCGTTGCCATCCCTGGGCAGATCCTCGCCAACGACACGGTCACGATCACCGCGGCGACCGACAATCTCAGCCTTGGCGGCACCATCCAGGCCGCGAAGGACGTGGCGCTCACCGCGGCGATGCGGCTGCGCATCGGGGCGGAAGCGCCCGTCGGCGGGGGTTCGGGCGGCACACCGCCGAGCAGCCTGCCCGGCAGCGGCGGGTCCGGTGGGGACAGCGGTAGCGCGGGCACCGGCGGCTCCAGCGGAGGTAGCGGCACCGGCTCGACCACGCTGCCCGCAACCGGCACGCCAACTAGCGATGTTGCACTCAATCTGCCGTCGCTCGGTGCCACCACGGCGCCATCCGCGGGATCGCTTGCGTCGAGCGGCGCCGTCACGCTGACGGCCGACGAGATCGAGATCGCCGGTACCATCGCAGCAAAGGGCGACCTCACCGCGCTTGCCGCGCATGTTCTGACGGTGCGCGGCACCGCCTGGAGCGACGGCGCGCTTACCGCCCAGGCGGGGACGCTGCAGGTCGGTTCGCTCGCCAGCCTGGCGGCTGCGGGTCCGGTTGCGATCACGCTGCAGGACGACTTCGCCAATCTCGGCACGATCGCGTCGAACGGCGGCGCGCTGTCGCTCGGCGTGGGCGGGGCCTTCAGCAACGCAGGCACGCTTTCCGCCAAGACCGGGTTGCAAGTCCAGGTCGCCGGAGATCTGCTGTCTTCGGGCACCCTTTCCGGCGGGTCGCTGCAGATCGGCGCGCGCGACGTGACGCTCACCGGCGTGACGGTCGGCACCGGGGGCGTGGCGATCACCGGACGGGCGCTGCTGCTCGGCACCGGCAGCGACACGCAGAGCGGCGGCGCGCTCGCGCTGACCAGCGGCGGCGCGACCACGTTGGGCGGCAAGCTGCTCGGCACCGGCGCCTTGTCGATGGACGCGACCGGTCCGGTGTCGCTCGGCGCTGCCGCCGATATCCAGTCCGGCGGGCCAGCGAGCTTCCGTTCGCTCGATGCGATGACCGGCGCGGCTGGCAGCAAAATCGCCGCCAACGGCGCGCTGCGCTTCACCGCTACGACCCTTACGCTGGGCGGCACGATCGCGGGCAACGGCACCCTCGACCTCATGGCTGGCGATGCAATGACGCTGGCGGGGACGGCCACCGCGCTGGGCGACATCACCGCCTCCGCAGGCGCGACCGACATTGCCGGAAGCCTGGCCGGCGCCGGGAAGCTCAGCCTCACTGCGAGCACGACGGTGCTTCGCGCGGGATCGACCGTCCAGGCCTCGGGCGCGCTGGCGCTTTCCGTGACATCGCTTGCCGCGAACGGCACGCTTCTGGCCGGAGGCAATCTCGCGGTTACCGGCACCGGCGACATGCGTCTCGCGGGCGCGATCGCGGCCGGCGCGGTCGACGCGCAAGGGCAGGTGACCAGCGTCGGCGACCTGTCGGTCACTGCAGGCGGGGCGTTGCAGCTAGCCGCGG
>Ga0207671_10004958_pt1 | contig 12481 bp, 13 predicted proteins | sample KBSC24metaG_FD_184352 | JGI IMG/M metagenome (GOLD analysis project Ga0207671, IMG submission 184352) | Corn rhizosphere microbial communities from Kellogg Biological Station, Michigan, USA - KBS C2-4 metaG (SPAdes) (version 2) | ecosystem: Host-associated > Plants > Roots > Rhizosphere > Soil... | reverse complement strand
CGCAGCGGCACGCGGCCTTCGGACTTGAGGCCGACGTCGATGACCACGAGGTCGTTCTCGATGCCGGTGACGGTGCCCTTCACCACGCGGCCTTCGAAGCCGTCGGCCTGGCCCAGGGTCTGGTCGAGGAGAGCCGCGAAATCGTCGCGGGTCGGGTTGGCAGTGGTCGCCATAAAGTGTGTCTGTCCTATCAATCGTTTCCGGCCACCCGGTTGAATCCGGGGGTCTTTGGCCGAACTGCCGCGGGAGCCCCATGCCCGTCGCGGCGTCCAGTCAGCATCGATCGCGGCGGCAGCGTTCCAAACGCGAAAAGGGCGCGTGACGGGAAGCCCAAGCTCACCCCATCCGCGCCGTGCCACCGCGAGCTTTGCCCGCTGGATGGCGGGCCTATAGCGGAGCGGCCCGCGCGGAGCAAGCAAATCGGGCTGCCTGCGCCGGGCGGAGGCCTGGCTGCGACGACGGCGCGAGTCGGGGGGATGCAATCGTTTCGCGGTGCAGGCTTACTCCCGACCTTGCGCTGCGGGAGACTCGCGATGGCGACGGACTGGCCCCTCTGCCTGACGGTTCCGGGACTCGGCAATTCGGGCCGCGGCCACTGGCAGACGGTGTGGGACCGGGACCGGCCGGACTGCGCGCGCATCGATCTCGGCTGCTGGGATGCGCCGATCCGCAACGTCTGGCTGAGCCGGATCGACCAGGCGGTGAATGCCGCGGGGCGGCCGGTGGTGCTGGTCGCGCACGGGCTCGGCTGCCATGCCGTGGCGTGGTGGGCGGCCCTGCTCGGCAAGGCGGCGGCGCGGCGGGTGCGCGGCGCGCTGCTGGTCGCGCCGCCCGATCCGGCGCGCGATCCGCGGCTGGCCGACTTCGCGCCGGTGCCGACGGCGATGCTGCCTTTCCCCTCCATCCTGGTGGCCAGCCGCGACGATCCGGCTGCGGGTCCCGGCTGGTCGCGGGAGCTGGCGGGCGAATGGGTGTCGGACTTCGTCGATCTCGGCGAAGCGGGGCACGTCAACGCGCGCTCGCGGCTCGGCGGCTGGATGCCGGGGCAGCGCCTGCTCGACATGCTGATCGACGGCGGGCCGGGCCTGTCGCATTATGCCTATCGGCGGGAACGGCCGTTCCGCCCGACGCGCCCGGCGCGCGCCGCGCTGCGGGTCGTCGCCTCGGTGCGCTGATCTCTCGCCAGTCCATGTGACCCGATGACCTCGCGATGTCGTTTCCGTGACGGCCGTTCGTCGATCCAGACCGGGCGTTCGTAGGCGCATCCGGCCGCCGATGGAGAGCTGACGGCGCTCCGTCGAACCCGCCGCGCATCGTGCCGGCCATTTTCCTAGCAAGGCTCCAGCGACGGCGGACGAACGCCATCGCCCGACCGCCGGGACACCCCGCTCCGGCCCCTGAGGAGCATTGACCATGGCTATCCGTTTCGCTTCGCTGGCGCTTGCCGCCGCGCTCGTCTCCGCCCCCGCTTTCGCCGCCCCCGCTGCCGACGGCATGAGCCGGAGCGTGCGTTTCGCCGATCTCGATCTCTCGACCGACGCCGGTGCTGCCGCGCTCCACAACCGTGTCCGATATGCCGCGCGGATGGTGTGCGGCGGCGATGTCGACCAGCGCGACCTCGCACGGGTCAATGCCGTGGAGGCCTGCCGCAAGGTCGCGATGGCGAGCGCCGAGCCGCAGGTGCGACTCGCGCTCGCCGATGCGCGCGACGGCCGCGAGCTCGCCGTCAACGACGTGAAGGTGACGACCGCGCGCGGCTTCTGATCCGATCCATCCTTGTCCCCCCTGACCCCCGGATCTCGCGATCCGGGGGTTCCTTTTTGTCGGCCCTCTCCCGCCTTCGCGAAAGAGGGCTCGAGGTCACCGTCCGATCAGGCTCTTGGCGGCGGGGAGGTAGCTGCGGCCGATGCGCGTCTCGCTGCCGTCGGTGAGCATCGCGAACCAGGTGCCGAGCCCGTCGTGGCGGAGCCTGGCGATGAAGTCCCGCCGCACGATCGCCGACCGGTGCAGGCGGATGAAGCGCGCCGGATCGAGCCGGCGCTCGAGCTCGCTGATCGTCTGGTGGAGCAGGAAGCTGCGCGCCCCGATATGGAGCCGCATATAGTCGCGCTCCGCCTCGATCCGGTCGACGTCGTCGGCCGAGACGCGGATGACTTCGGAGCGGTGCGGCACCCAGAATTCCTCCAGCCATTCGGGCGGCGGGGCGGCGGCCTCGCCGGTCGCGCGGAGCTTCTCCGTGACTCGCGCGATCGCTCTGGCGAGGCGTTCCGGCACGACGGGCTTGAGCAGATAGTCCACCGCCGCGACATCGAAGGCGGCGACCGCGAACTGGTCGAAGGCGGTGCAGAAGATGATCGCGGGGCGGACCGCCTTCGCCTCCAGCGCCTGCGCGACGCCGATCCCGTCGAGGCCCGGCATGGCGATGTCGAGCAGCACCAGCTCGGGCGCCAGCGCCTCGATCATGCGCAGCGCCGCCTCGCCGTCGGTCGCGGTGCCGACCAGCGCGATGCCCGGCGTCTGTGCGCAGAGGATCTGCAGGCGCTCGACGGCGAGCGGCTCGTCGTCGACGATCAGGGTGCGGAGCGGCTCAGCAGCCATGGCGCACCAGCGGCAGGGAGATGCGCACGGCGAAGCCGCCGCCGGCGCGTGGGCCCCAGTGGCAATACGCCGCATCGCCGAAGCGCGCGGCGAGGCGGTCGCGCACGTTGCGCAGGCCGACGCCGGTGCCGCCCTCGGCCCCGGGCGCGGGATCGCCGTCATCCTCCACGGAGAGGAGCAGGGTGTCGGCCTCGGTGCTCGCCCGGATGCGGATCGTCACCGGGCGCCGCGCCCGCGACACGCCGTATTTCACCGCATTCTCCACCAGCGGCTGCAGGATCAGGCCGGGCACGCAGGCGCTCTCCAATATCTCCGGCACCTCGATCCGGGTGATCAGCCGCGTGGGGAAGCGCACCGCCTCGATGTCGAGATAGAGGCGTTGCAGGGTGATCTCCTCCGACAGGCGGACATCCTCGGTGGGATCGCCGGTCAGGCTGGTGCGGAAGAAGGTGGAGAGGTTGATGATCATGCGCTCAGCCTCCTCCTTCTTGCCGGTCATGACCAGAGAGGAGAGCGAGTTCAGCGTGTTGAACAGGAAATGCGGATTCACCTGATAGCGCAGCGCGCGCAGCTCGGCCGATTGGGCGGCGGCGCGCAGCTCGGCGGTGCGGCGCTCCAGCGCTCCCATCCGCGCGGCGTAGCAGAGCGCGAGGTAGATCGCCGCCCAGGCGATGAAGAAGAAATAGCCGTTGGCGGCCTGGTCGGCGATCGAGACCAGCGGGCTCTCGTCCTCGTCCATGCGGACCGGGCCGACGCCGACGGGCGGTGGGGCGGGGGGCGCCGGCGGCAGGACCGTCACCACCTCGTTGCCGGTCCGGATGATGACGGTGGACTTTCCCGGCCCCGGGGAGGGCGGCTTCCCGGGTTGCTTCCAGTGCCACGACATCGGCTGCTTGGAATGCCAGTGATCCATGATCAGCCAGTTGATCGTGGAGTAAGCGAGCGCCGCGGGCACCGAGAGCAAGGCGGCGAGGATCATGCCCCGGCCGATCCGCCTCGGGGAGCTCAGGTGCATCAGCCCGTAGAAGACCAGGGTGACCCCGCCGCTCGCCGTCGACACGAGCGCGCGGGCGAGCAGCATGCTGTGCTCGCTATGATAGACCACCGCGCCGCGCAGCGACCACAAGGTGAAATAGAGCGCCCAGAAGACGGCGATCGACAGCAGCACGATGCGCGGCGATGGCCGGGGGGCGGGATTGTCCTCGTTCGACATGATCAGAGACATAACGCGCAAGGCTTAACGGGGCATCGGCCGTTTGCACTCCGGTCGAAGGGCGTGGGGCGTTGGTCGAAGCGATGCCAATCCTCCCCATCCGCGATGGGGAGGTTTTCAGGTCACTCCATCCGCGCCAGCAGCTCGTCCACCGAGCAGCTCGCGAAGCTCGCGAAATTGTCGGCCACGCCATAAGGCAGCAGCAGTGTCCGCCCGTGCACCATGCCGCCGCAGCTGTAGACCACGTTGGGCACGTAGCCGTCCGCGCTCCTTGGCGCGGGCTTCAGGATCGGCTCGGCCGTGCGGGCCAGCACCCTGGACGGGTCGTCCCGGTCGAGCAGGGCCGCGCCCAGGCAATAGGTCCGCGCGATGCCGACGCCGTGGGTGATCACCAGCCAGCCCTCGTCGATCTCGATCGGCGATCCGCAATTGCCCATCTGCGCGAACTCCCACGGATAGCGGGGCTCGATCAGCTTCGCGCCGCCGTCCCAATGGCGGATGTCGTCCGATTGCAGCAGCCAGATATTCTCGTTGTCCTGCCGCCCCAGCATCACGTAGCGGCCGCCGATCCTGCGGGGGAACAGGGCCATGCCCTTGGCTTCGGCCGCCGATCCGGTGAGCGTGCTGACCTCGAAGCTCTTGAAGCCGGTGCCGTGCAGCAGCTCGGACCGCGCCTCGCGCCCGTCGAAGGCGGTGTAGGTGCCGTAGAATTGCACTTCGCCATCCTCCTCGACGAAGCGGCAGAGGCGCAGATCCTCGATGCCCTGGCGCTGGCTCTCGGTGACGGGGAAGAGGACGGTCTCGGAGACGTCCTCGCTGCCCACGCACTCGATCACGGTGGTGCCGTCGCCATTGACCTTCTCGATGCGCGGCGAGACGGCGAGCTTGCTCGGCGCGTCCAGCACGAAGCCGCCCTCCTCGGACCAGCTGCCGGTGCGGAAGGTGACGGAGGAGATATGGCCCTCGCCGATCCCGCGCAGCGACATCAGGAAGCGGATCGCGCCGGAGCCCTCCTCCTCCTGCCGCGGGTGGAGCACCATGGAGGGGTTGAACAGGGCGGCCGCCTCGAAGCTGTATTCCTCGCTGAAATAGCCGCCGATGACGAGCCGGGCCTTGGCGGACGCCTCGGCGCAGATCGGCAGGCGCTCGCTGATCTCGTCATAGCGGCGGCACAGAGTGTCCTCGAGATTGCGGTGCCGCTCGGCGAGGACGTCCATCATCAGCCGGTATTTCTCCTCGATCGCCGCCTCGTCGAGCGCGAGGATGCGCTCCACGATCCGCTGCCTGCGGGGATGGGCGTCGTCGCGGAACGGCTCGGGATATTCGGGCGAGAAAGGCCGGATCACCGTCCGCGAGGCATCGGGACGGACATGGATGCGGCTGTGGTGGAACAGGCTTCGGCTCATCACGGCATCCCCGTCGCTACGCCTGCGAGACGCAGGCGCGGGGGCAAGGTTCCATGGGAAGGGTGGTCATGGCCGCCGTGGTTTGTGGGATCGATATCCCGGCTGAGAGGTGAAAATCCTCCCCCGCCAGGGGGAGGTGGCAGGCGTCAGCCTGACGGAGGGGGCGGACGGCTGAGTTCTATCGAGGGATCGCCGCCGTCCTCCCCCTCCGTGGCCTTCGGCGCGTGCGAGGTCGGATCGTCCCCCGGACGATCCTCGAACATGCCGGGGGCATGTTCGACCTTGCGCGCTCCCCCTGGCGGGGGAGGAATGTCATCGGTTCAGCTCCGCCGCCGCTCCACCAGCCCGATCGCCGTCGCCACCGCCGCCGGGACGTCGAGCGAGCTGGTATCGAGCAGCAGCGCGTCCTCCGCCTGCTTCAAGGGCGCGATGCCGCGCCCGGAATCGCGCTCGTCGCGGGCACGGATGTCGCCCAGCACATGATCGTAGGTGACCGACAGGCCCATCCGCTCCAGTTCCTCGAAGCGGCGCCGCGCGCGCACCTCGGGCGAGGCGGTGACGAACAATTTGGCCTCGGCCTCCGGCGCGATCACCGTGCCGATGTCCCGCCCGTCGAGTACCGCGCCGCCCTGCTGGCGGGCGAAGTCGCGCTGGCGCTCGAGCAGGGCCGCGCGGACGGACGGATGCGCCGAGACGATCGAGGCGGCGCGGCCGGCGGCCTCGCTCTTGAGACCGGGATCGGTGAGCAGCGCCTCGTCGAAGCCGCAGGCGTGGAACGCCTCGCCCTCGTCGGAGGGATCTCCCCCGGCGCGCAGCACCGCGATGCCCACCGCGCGGTAGAGCAGGCCGGTGTCGAGATGCGGCAGGCCGTAATGCGCGGCCAGCGCCTTGGCGATGGTGCCCTTGCCCGAGGCGGCGGGTCCGTCGACGGCGATGATCATAGCTGGGGTGTCCGATTGCCGCGAAGCGCCGCGATCAGGCCGACCAGCGCGATGATCCCCCAAGCGCTCTCCAGGATCACCGCGGGAAGGTTGAAATCGACGCTGAGCGAGATCAGCAGCAGGATCGCGCCGATCAGGTTCATCGCGTTGAACAGGCGCTTGTCCATCGCGGGCGAGACGTTGGCGTAGGCGAAGGCTGCGATGAAGGTCGCGCTGCCGATCAGGCCGACGATGGTGGCGACGAGATGGCTCATGCCGCCACCGCGTCCCGCGCCTCGGCGCCGAGCGATTCCATCATCGGCACGAAGATCGGGAAACTGGTCGCGATCGGGGCGCGATCGTCGACGGTCACGGGCTCGCGCGCGGCGAGCGAGGCCACGGCGAAGCTCATCGCGATGCGGTGATCGAGATGCGTGGCCACGGTCGCGCCGCCGGCCAGCGGCGCGCCGCCGGTGCCGTCGATGACGAGGCCGTCCTCCAGCTCCTCCACCCGCGCGCCGATCGCGCGCAGGCCCTCGGCCATCACCGCGATGCGATCCGATTCCTTGACGCGCAGCTCCTCCAGCCCCCGCAGGGTCGAGCGGCCATGCGCCAGCGCGCAGGCGACGAAGAGGATCGGAAATTCGTCCACCATCGACGGAACGATCGACGGGTCCGGCTCGATCCCCGAAAGTGTCGAGGCCTTCACGCGCAGGTCCGCCACCGGCTCGCCGCCGACGACGCGCTCGTTCTCGAAGACGATGTCGCCGCCCATCGCGCGCAGCACCGTGTAGAGGCCGGCGCGCGTCGGATTGAGGCCGACATTCTCGACGACGATGTCCGATCCCGGCACGATCAGGCCCGCCACCACCGGGAAGCCGGCGGAGGAGGGGTCGCCCGGCACGACGATGTGCTGGGGCTTCAGCTCGGCCTCGCCGGTGATCGCGATCACGCGCTCGCCGCCAATCTCCTCGACGGTCAGCTCGGCGCCGAAGCCGCGCAGCATGCGCTCGCTATGGTCGCGGGTCGGCACCGGCTCGATCACGCGGGTGATGCCCGGCGTGTTGAGGCCGGCGAGCAGCACCGCCGACTTCACCTGCGCGGAGGCGACGGGCAGGCGATATTCGATCGGCACCGCCGGCACGATGCCGCGCACCATCAGCGGCAGGCGGCCGCCGGGCGAGGCGGTGAACTCGGTGCCCATCTTCGACAGGGGCTCGATCACGCGCCCCATCGGCCGCTTGGAGAGCGAGGCGTCGCCGATGAAGGTGGCGGTCACCGCATGGCTGGCGACGAGGCCCATCAGCAGGCGGGTCGAGGTGCCGGAATTGCCCATGTCGAGCGCCTGTTCGGGCTGGAGCAGGCCGCCGACGCCGACGCCGTGGATCGTCCACAGGCCATCCTCGCCGCGCGCGATCCGCGCGCCCATCGCCCGCATCGCGGCGGCGGTCGACAGCACGTCCTCGCCCTCCAGCAGGCCTTCGACGCGGCTCTCGCCCACCGCCAGCGCGGACAGCATCAGCGAGCGGTGCGAGATCGACTTGTCGCCCGGCACGCGCACCCGTCCGGAAAGCGGGCCAGGGGCGGAGAGGCGAAGCGGGGAGGCGGGGGCGTGGCTCATGCGCGCGGGCTTTTGACAGCGGCTCCCCGCTATGGCAAGGCGCCGCGCCTGACGATTCCGGTGGTCGCCCGCCGGAACGCCCTTTCTCAAGCGATTGGATGTGGACGAGACATGGTGAAGCCTGAATGGGGCACCAAGCGGAGTTGCCCGAAATGCGGCACCCGCTTCTACGATCTGGGCAAGGAAAACCCGGTGACCTGCATCGCCTGCGGGATCCAGTGGGAGCCAGAGCCGGTGCTCAAGTCGAAGCAGCCGCTGCCGTTCGACGCGCCCAAGCCCAAGGAAAAGCCGGAGGAGGAGCGCGATTCCGATCTCGCCGAGGATCTGGACATCGGTGACGATGACGAGGAGCCGGCGGACGACGACACCGATATCGGTGGCGACGACGATCTCGGCGTGGCCGCGCGCGACGAGGACGACGAGCAGTAAGCCGTCGTCAGGGCGCTTTCCGGGCCTTCCGCCGAAAAATGCGGGATGGCCCGGAAAGGCGCTTGCAAGGGTCAGCCGCCTGCCCTAAAGGCGGCGCTCCCGAGGCCGGAACCCAGCCGGATCGGGCAGAAAGTGTGGGGCCGTAGCTCAGCTGGGAGAGCGTCGCAATGGCATTGCGAAGGTCAGGGGTTCGATCCCCCTCGGCTCCACCATTTCCCCAAACAGCATGAGACCCGCTGAGACCGAAAAACGCTGATTTGTGATCAGCTTAGGTCCGATTTTCGCGCCTTTTTGAGAGGCGAAAATTTTTCGTCTGTCTCAGCGTTTCTCAGCCTTTCGCTCCATGTTTCGCGAAAATGTGCCCCCATTGTGCCCCCGAAAAATCGATCCTAGCTCTCGTTTCCGTCCAGTGAATCCGGTGCTTTGGCGCCGGCTCCTGTGGGAGATCGAACGAGTGAAGAGCTTCACAGACCGTGGCCTCACCGGATTGAAATGCGCCGTCGACAAGGATCGGGAGTATTTTTCCGATCGCGGTGTAGGCTCCGTCCAGGGCCTGACCCTGATGGTCACCTCGAAAGGCGCCAAGTCGTGGCTGTGGCGATCGCGTTCTCTCAGCACGGGCAGGCAGATCAAGAAGACACTCGGCACGTTTCCGGCTTTCGGAATCGCCGATGCGCGCGAGTGGGCTGTTGCCCAAAACGAGGCGCGAGCGAGAGGGTACGATCTCGACGAGCGCGAAGCCGAGGAGGCCGCAGCGAAGCGGGCGGAAACCGCCGCAGCGGAAGCGAACGCGGCGAAGACCCTGCAGTGGTATTGGGACGAGCACTACGTGCCCACCTTCATCCCGGAGAAGACCGGCAACGAGACGGCACGACTCGTAGAGAAACATGTTCTGTCGACGCTGGGCAGCACGCCGATCTCACAGATAACGCACGATGATCTCGATGAGATCATCCATGAGTTCGCCGAGACCGCGCCGGGCTCGGCAGAACGGCTGAAGAACAATCTGCAGACGTTGTTTCGTCGCGCGAAGCGAGACCATCGCCGTCAGACCAAGCTCACATCCAACCCGGCCGAGGACTTGGTGCTGCCGAAGCGTAAGGTCGCCATCAAAGACCGATCTCTGTCCGATGTCGAGATCGTCTATTTCTACCGAGCACTGTCACGAGCGACCGGCTGGATCCGCGTTCATGCGGATTGCCTCGACCTTATCCTCGGCGTCGGCGCGCGCGTCTCGGAGGGGCGCAAATTGCCGTTTGACGAGATCGATTTCTCCAACGGCGTCTGGGAGCTGCCGAAGACCCGATCGAAGAACAAGAAGTCGCACGTTATGCGTCTTCCGGCTGAGACGCTCGCATGGCTGAAATCCAGACGTAAACGGGACGGACAGCGCTGGGTCTTCGAATCGCCGAAGTTTTCGGGCCAAGCCTACAACTCCGTTACAAAGGCTCAGCCGCGTTTTCGCAAACTGATGGCGGCGATCGCCAAAAAGGATGGAGTGGCAATTGCGACGTGGTCGGCGCATGACCTGCGGCGGACATTCAAGTCCCACCTATATGAGGCGGCGGCGAATTCGCGCCACCCGCTAGTGACCGAGGCCAATATCGACCGCGCTCAGAACCACCGGACTGGGTCGGATATGGGGCGGCGTTACGATAAGAACCAATATGTGAACGAGAAGGCTGCGGTCTATCGCTATTGGCAGGATCACCTCATCGCTCTCCGAGCGAAGGCGGCGTTGGACGAAGAGAATGCGCGGTCCGGTCCGGCCGGTATTTCGCTGGTGGCCTAGATCGTCAGCGCGGGTCTGCGATCCAATCGTTGACCTCTGATTCGTACCAGCCAACGCAGCTCGAGCCGAGCCGATGGGAGGGCGGGAACGTCTCGAGACGGACCTTCCGATATATAGTCGCCCTGCTGAGGCCAGTCCGCTCCATGACGCGGCGGATCCGGATGAAATTGTCTGTCGGGAGGGGCATCGTCATTCGCCTCCGTTACTCGTTGGCCGGGCGATTGCGGTTCCGGGTGAAGGACCGGTCGCTTTCGAGAAAGGCTGCAAGCATCGCTGGAATGAGCTCAGCTACCGGCTCATCCCGCCCATAGGTCCGCGCATAGAGCGCTGCGTACTCTACCAGGGCTTGATTGAGGTCCGGCAGCACCGAGATGGTCAGCTTGACGGGAGTGCGATCGGGAAGCCGTGCAAGCCTGAGGTCGGCCATATCAGTTCTCCTTTCCGGCGGGAGCGAACACGAGATCCTTGTGAACCACGAGCCGGACCGGCGCCCCAGACCGGATCGTGATCGTCGGCTGGATGCCCAGATTACGCTGGGTGATCTGGTCGCCCGCGCGCGACACATTGTCCTGGGTCGACATTCTGAGCGCCTGGACAAGATCACTCTGGCCGGACAGCGCCAGCTCGGAGCTCACCCCCAGCAGGGTCGACAGCACGACGCCCTTGAGCAGCTGCCAGGTGTGGAAGTCGACCTTGTCGGCGAGCCCGGCATAGCCCGATGGATCGGTCGCCGGGACGTTGTCGAGCCTGAGCGATCTGCCGTCGGGCATGATGATCCGCTGCCAGACGATCAGCGCCCGGCTCTGGCCGAAGGCGACGACGCTGTCGTAGGCGCCGACCAGCCGCGCGCCCTGCGGCACCAGTAGCAGGCGCCCGGTGGCACTGTCATAGACATTTTCCGTGACCTGGGCGGTGACGAGCCCAGGCAGGTCCGACCGCAGGCCGGTGATCAGGCTCGCGCTGATCACGCTGCCGGCCGACAGCGTGTAGGGTGACACCAACGGCGCCAGGACGTGCGGGTTGATATCGCCTTGTCGGTCGGGCGTGGTCACGAATGCGGCCTTATGCCCCTGGGCATTGGGATCGTGGTCCGGATCGAGCGAGAGTTTGTCGCCATCCGCGGCGACCGGCGAGGGCGGCGCCATCCCCGCGGCGTCCGCGGCGGGAGCCTGCGATTGCCGGCCTTGCACCAGCAGGCCGGATTCGCGCGCCGCCTTCAGCTCGGCCAGCTGCCGCTCGCGTTCCGCGGCCTCGGCCTGCTGCGCCTGCTGTTTGGACGGGCTCACAGCCCCGGCGAGCGCCTGCTGGCGTTCGAGGATCGGCTTGCCGAGATCTCCCGGCAGCGGAGGGCCGAGCCGGGGAACATCGCCATAGGTCGCCGGCGCGCCGTTCAGCGCATCGGTGGACGGGCGGGAGTCCGGCTGCGACAGCTCGGAAGGCGTCTCGCCGTGCTGCGGTAGGTGGGGGCTGAGCGCCATCCAGGTCAGCGCGATCAGGCCGGTCGACCCCGTCGCCGCGATCGCGATGATCGCGCCGCGCTTGAACCGGATCGCGCGCGGCGGCCGTGCCCGGATCGCCAGCGTCTCGGGATCGAGCTTGGGGGCAGGGGGTGCGCCGGCGTCGCTCATGACGCCCTCCGGCGCGTCTCGGCAGCGCCGGTGCGGCTGATCCGGACGATATCCTGGTGCTTGAGGCCGAGCCGCAGCTCGGCGACGTCGAACAGGCGGTCGACGACATAATAGCGGCCCTGCAGCCGATAGTTGACCAGGCTGGCCGTTCCCTTGGCATCGACCAGGAAGAGCGGCGGGGCCTCGCTCGTGCCGAGGCTCGCCGGGAACTCGATGAAGGTCTGCCTCCCATCGTCGAAGGCGCGCAGCGGCCGCCATGCCGGCTGGTCGCCGGTGATGCTATAGTCGAAGTGAAGCTGGTCGATCTGCAGCCCGCTCGCAACCGGCTGGATGGCGCGGGTTTGTTCGGCCGCCGCCTTGAGCGCAATGATCTGATCTTGTGGATAGGTCCACGAGCAGGCGACCATCGCGGATCGCGCGATGCTGGTGAGCGCCAGATGGTAGGTCCGCCTGTCAGTGGTGATGACGATGTTGGTGGCGAGTCCCGCCGTGAAGGGCTTCAGCAGGACATGGGTGCGCTTGGTGTCGCCGCTGCCGCTCGTCGTGTCGCCGATCACCCATCGGACCGTGTCGCCGGCCGCGACCGCGCCCAGCGTCTCGCCGGGCTGCAACGCGATGTCGGTGACCTGCCCGGGGGCGGCGAAGACATGGAAGATGGCACCGTCGCTGAATGGATAGACCTGGACGGCATCGATATAGCCGGCGGCCTGCGGTTCGAGCGTCGCAGCATGGTTGGCGGCCTCGACGCGAAGCTCTGCGGCCGAGACGGGCACCCGGCGGTGAGGAATGACGGGCGGTGCGATCGACACGGGCGTCGCGATGGTGGCGGGCGCTGCCCCGGCCGATGTCGCCGCGGAAGATGAGGGGGCAGGCG
>Ga0207671_10004956_pt1 | contig 12484 bp, 10 predicted proteins | sample KBSC24metaG_FD_184352 | JGI IMG/M metagenome (GOLD analysis project Ga0207671, IMG submission 184352) | Corn rhizosphere microbial communities from Kellogg Biological Station, Michigan, USA - KBS C2-4 metaG (SPAdes) (version 2) | ecosystem: Host-associated > Plants > Roots > Rhizosphere > Soil... | reverse complement strand
GCGACAACGCGGTGGCCATACGCGTGTACGGGAAGGTCGGCTTCAGGGCGGTCGGCGTGATGCGCCGCTATGAGCGCGACAGCCACGGCGAGGGCTGGCACGACGGCCTGCTGATGGAGCTGATCGCCGGCGAGGAGAAGCTGGGCGACGTCGCCGAGATCGCCGCGCCGGCGAGCGACGCATAGACTGGCGCGGTGGAGTTCCGCACGATCTCCAGCGGCGCGCAGCCGTTCGTCGTCTCCCAGGAGGGCGAGGGGCCGGACATCGTGCTCGTGCACGGCTTTCCCGACACGCCGCACTCCTACGCCGACCTGCAGGCCGAGCTCGTGCGCAGCGGCTGGCGCGTGACGGTACCGTGGCTGCGCGGCTATCACCCGGACACGCTGGTCGCGGGCCGCGCGTATGACTTCGAGACGATCGGCCGCGACGGCCTGGCGCTGCTGGACGCGATCGGCGCGCCGCGCGCGGTGATCGTCGGGCACGACTGGGGCGCGCTGATGGCCTACGTGATGGCGACGATCGCGCCGGAGCGCACGCGCGCGATCGTCACGATCGCGATCCCGCACCCGAGCCAGCTCAAGCGCACGCCGGCGTCGCTGCTGGCCGCGCGCCACTTCATCGCGCTGAAGCTGCCGTGGGCGCCCCGCAGCGTCAGGCGCAACGACTTCGCCTATCTGGAAACGCTCTACAGCCGCTGGGCGCCCAACTGGTCGGGGCCCGCGCGCGACGCGTCGATCCGTCAGGCCAAGCAGGCGCTGTCCTCGCCGGAGACGCTGCAGGGCGCGATCGACTACTACCGCGCGCTGCCGCTCGGCGGCTCCAAGCTGCTGGACGAGCCGCCGGACGTGCCCAACCTGGCGATCGGCGGCACGGCCGACATCGTCAACGCCGAGCTGTTCCGCGCGACGCCCGAGCTGTTTCCCGCGCCGAGCAGGGCGCTGATCGTCGAGGGCGCCGGGCACTGGCCGCATCGCGAGGACGCCGCGCTCGTCCAGCGCGAGATCGTGCAGTTCGCCGGCGCGCTCTGAGCGGCGCGCGCGCGGCGGCGATCGCCGGCGTGCTCGCCCGCGGCGTCTCTGACCGTGGCCGCGCCGACGCGACGCTCGTCCGCGCGCGCCGGGCGTGCTTAGATAGGGACGTTGACAGGCAGGCGATTCGTCGCGAGACTGCCAGCACGCGCCCGTAGCTCAGTGGTCAACGGTTCTCTTCGGGGAGCCAAAGAGCAGCGGTCTTTCAAGCCGCAGGCCGCGGGTTCGATTCCCGCCGGGCGCACTTTCTCCCCGCCGGTCACGGGTCCGCACGGCAGCAGATGAGACATATCCGGTTGCTTGTTGACATTCTGCGTAAAACATGATTTATATGTCGTAGTGGGAGAAGCGGTCCCGCCCATCCGGATAGAGCAGCCGGCTGGAGGCTTAAAAGGACAAGGGGCCTGCGCGATGGGTCTTGCAGCACTTACGAGGGACAGGGGAAGGGGAGGGCGGCGATGAGGACGTCCGGCTGTCAGGAGCAGCGGATGCTGCGCGCGCTGCACGGACGCTGGCCCTATCGCCGGTCGCACTGCAGGCACGACCTGCACTGGCTCGTGCGCGTGCGCGCGCACACGCGCCTGTGCTCGACGGGTCGTGCTCATTCGACGGCGGGACTGCCGGCGCAGCGCCGGCGACCTCACGGCGCTTGAGGGACGCCGCGGGGGGCTTACCCGGAGAGTCCCGACAGGGACGTCTGGGAGGCAGGCAGGGGCGGGTGGCGATCCGGGGGGCCACCCGCTCTCGCCGCGTTCTGCACGATCGCGTCGACGATCTCCGTCCACGCCGCGCGCGGCAGGTCGTGGCCCATGCCGTGCACGAGCTTCAGCTTCGCGCCCTCGATCGCGCGCGCGGTCGCGCGGCCGCCGGAGGGGCGCACGAGCGGGTCGGCCGTGCCGTGGATGACCAGCGTCGGCGCCTGGATCTTGCGCAGTTCGGCCGTGCGGTCGCCCGAGGCGAGGATCGCCGCCAGCTGGCGCCCCGGCCCCGCCGGGTCGTGGTCGCGTTCGTAGCTGATCGTCGCCAGCTCGCGGATCTCCGGTGGCTCTCGCGGCAGCCCGCGCGAGCCGATCGCCGCGAAGACGCGCTCGAAGTGCGCCACGTAGGCGTCGCGCCCGGCGGCGGGCCGGCGCAGGAACAACGGGTACAGGCGCAGCGCCGGCTGGCCGTTTGACAGCGCGCCGGTATTGGACATGATCGACGTCAGCGAGCGCACGAGCTCGGGGCGTCGCGCGGCGAGCGTCTGCGCGATCATGCCGCCCATCGACGCGCCGATGACGTGCGCCGGCGCGAGCTCCAGCTCGCCCAGCAGGCGCGCCGCGTCGTCGGCCATGTCGGCCAGGCGATAGTGCGCGGCGCGCTTGGAGCGCGTGAGCAGCTGGCGGATCGTCGGCGGCGCGCCCTGCAGGTGCGTCGAGCGGCCGATGTCGCGGTTGTCGAAGCGCACGACGTGCAAGCCCGCGGCGGCGAGCTGGCGGCAGAAGTCCTCGTGCCAGGCGACCATCTGCGTGCCCAGGCCCATGATCAAGAGCGCAGTCGGATCGGATGGCTCGCCGAAGCTCTCGTAGCACAGCGTTATGCCGTTGTGCAGGTCGCAAAACCGCTCGTCCACGATCCCCGGACTCTAGCGGGCGATCGTCGCTAGGATCGCCCCTAATGGACGAGCGCGAGATCCGCGAGCTGTCGATCGACACGATCCGCGCGCTGGCGATGGACTCCGTGCAGCAGGCCAACGCCGGCCATCCGGGCACGGCCATGGCGCTGGCGCCGCTCGCCTACACGATCTTCGAGCGCTTCCTGCGCGCCAACCCGCAGGACACGCAATGGCCCGACCGCGACCGCTTCGTGCTCAGCTCCGGCCACGCGTGCATGCTGCAGTACGCGCTGCTTCACCTGTGCGGCTACGACCTCTCGCTGGACGACCTCAAGCAGTTTCGCCAGTGGGGCTCGCGCACGCCCGGGCACCCCGAGCGCGGGCACACGCCCGGCATCGAGGTGACGACAGGCCCGCTCGGGCAGGGCGTCGGAAACGCCGTCGGCATGGCGCTGGCCGAGCGCTTCCTGGCCGAGCGCTTCAACCGCCCCGGGCGCGAGCTGGTCGACCACCGCACGTACGCGATCTGCTCCGACGGCGACCTGATGGAGGGCATCAGCCAGGAGGCCGCGTCGATCGCCGGGCACTTCGGCCTGGGCAAGCTGACGCTCTGCTACGACGACAACCACATCACGATCGACGGCACGACGGCGATCTCCTTCGACTCCGAGAGCCACATCGCGCGCTTCGCCGCCGAGGGCTGGCACGTGCAGCGCGTGGAGGACGCCGAGGACGTCGACGCGCTGACGCATGCGCTGGCGGTCGCGCGCGAACACGAGCAGCAGCCGTCGTTCATCTCGATTCGCTCGCACATCGCCTTCCCCGCGCCGCACGCCGTCGACACGGCCAAGGCGCACGGCGCGGCGCTCGGCGAAGAGGAGGTGCGCGCGACGAAGGAGGTGATGGGCTTCGACCCCGACAGGAAGTTCTGGGTGGACGAGCGCGTGTACGAGCACATGTCGCTGAGCGAGAGCGGCGCGGCGGCGCAGCGCGAGTGGCAGGACGAGCGCCTGGACCCGTGGCGCGAGGCCTTCCCGGAGATGGCCGCCGACTGGGACCTGGCCTGGCAGGGCAAGCTGCGCAAGGGCTGGCAGCAGGCGCTGCCGAAGTTCGACGCCGGCGAGCAGATCGCCTCGCGCTCGGCCGGGCAGAAGACGATGGCCGCCTTCGCCGAGTTCGCGCCGACGATGCTCGGCGGCGCGGCCGACCTGGTCGAGTCGACCAAGACGCTGTTCGACGGCGGCGGGCAGTTCTCGCGCGTGCACGCCGGGCGCAACGTGCCGTTCGGCATCCGCGAGCACGGCATGGGCGCGATCGTCAACGGCGCCTGCGCGCACGGCGGCATCGTCAAGCCCTACGGCTCGACGTTCCTGATGTTCTCCGACTACATGCGCGCCAGCGTCAGGCTGTCGGCGCTGATGGGCCTGCCGGTCGTGTGGGTGTGGACGCACGACTCCGTCGGCCTCGGCGAGGACGGCCCGACGCACCAGCCGATCGAGCACTACGCGTCGCTGCGCGCGATTCCCGGCCTGTGGGTGATCCGCCCCGGCGACGCCAACGAGACGGCCGCCGCCTGGCAGGTCGCGCTGGAGCGCCAGGACGGGCCCGTGGCGCTGCTTCTCTCCCGCCAGAACATCCCCACGCTCGACCGCGACGAGGTGGCCGGCGCCGAGCTGCTGGCGCGCGGCGGCTATGTGCTGTGGGACTCCGACTCCGCCGCCGCGCCCGAGCTGATCCTCATGGCGACCGGCGCGGAGGTGCCGACGACGCTTCACGCCGGCCGGGCGCTGGCCGAGGACGGCGTGAACGTGCGCGTCGTCTCGATGCCCTGCATCGAGCTGTTCGAAGCGCAGTCGCAGGACTACCGCGACGAGGTGCTGCCGCGCGGCGTCACCGCGCGCCTGGCCGTCGAGCCGGGCGCGACGCTCGGCTGGTGGAAGTGGGTCGGCCTCGACGGCGACGTGCTCGGGCTGGACCGTTTCGGCGCCTCGGCCCCCGGCACGACCGTGCTCGAAGAGCTCGGTTTCACATCAGAGAACATCGTCGCCCGCGCGCGTGGCGTGCTGGAGCGCGACAGATAATTATTATAATTAATATTAAATATTAAAGATAAAAAGGAGACACGCCATGTCCTCCGAGCCGCTTCCCCCACTTGGACTCCTCTCCGCGCTCGGCCAGAGCGTGTGGATCGACTTCCTCTCGCGCGAATCCATCCGCGGCGGGCACCTGCAGAAACTGCTCGACGACGACTCGGTCGTCGGCGCCACGTCCAACCCGTCGATCTTCCAGAAGGCGATGGCCTCCGGCGACGCCTACGAGGACCAGCTGCACGAGCTGGACGACCACCTGGCGATCAAGGACGTCTTCTGGGCGCTGGCCGAGCAGGACATCCGCGACGCCTGCGAGCTGTTCGCGCCGATCTTCGAGGCCGGCAACGGGCGCGACGGCTTCGTCTCGCTGGAGGTCGACCCGGGCCTGGCCTACGACACGCTGGCGACGTTCCGCGAAGCCATGCGCCTGCACGAAGCCGTCGACAGGCCCAACCTGATGGTCAAGATCCCCGCCACCAAGCCCGGCCTGGCCGCCATCGAGGACGTCATCGCCAAGGGCAAATCGATCAACGTCACGCTGATCTTCTCGCTGGCGCGCTACGAGGAGGTCGCCGAGTCCTACATCCGCGGCCTGCAGCGCCTGGTCGCCGAGGGCGGCGACCCGAGCAAGGTCTTCTCCGTGGCCAGCTTCTTCGTCTCGCGCATCGACACCGAGGCCGACAAACGGCTCGACCAAATCGGCGGTCACGACGAGCTCAAGGGCAAGCTCGCCGTCGCCAACGCGCGCCTGGCCTACCAGCGCTACAAGGCCATGTTCGCCGGCGAGCGCTGGGAGTACCTGCAGTCCAAGGGCGCCACGCCCCAGCGCGTGCTGTGGGCCTCCACGTCGGTCAAGAACCCCGACTATCCCGACACGCTGTACATCGAGGAGCTGATCGGCCCGGACACCGTCAACACGATGCCCGAGGAGACCATCCAGGCCTACCAGGATCACGGCCATCCGCGCCCGCGCCTGGAGTCAGAGCTCGACCAGGCGCGCAAGCTGTTCGACGACCTCGCCGCCGCCGGCGTCGACTACAAGGACGTCACCGACACGCTCGAGCGCGAGGGCGTGCAGAAATTCGCCGACGCCTTCGCCGAGCTGCTCGCATCGCTGGAGCAGAAGCGCTCGTCGCTCGTCGCCGCGTGAGCCGCGCCGGCGCGCCGCGCGCCGGCCATGCGCTCGGGGCGCCGGCGCTCGGCGCGGCCTGCGCTCAGGAGTAGGGCAGCGGGACCAGCACGGTGATGCGCAGCGGTCCCGACGGGAACGCTTCGGCGGTGAACGTGTAGGCGCGACAGCTCTTGCCGCGCACGCGCACCGGGCCGCTCGTCGGGATCGCGCCGGGCGACGGTCCGAGCGTGCTCTTGACCAGCTTGCCGCGCATGTACATCAGCACGTCCAGCCCTGCCAGCCGGTTGGCCAGGCGCTTGTAGCCCTCGTCGTCCTGGATCGACATGACGAAGCTGCCGATCGTGCGGCCGTGCAGGCGCAGCGGCGCCGTCACCGGCGCCAATACGAACGGGCCGCCGACGTCCGACAGCAGGCGCCCGCCAGCGCTCACGCGCAGGCGCACGATGTGCTGGTGCAGCAGCGCTTCGATCGCCTTGCGCGTCGCCTTGGCGTCGTGGTGCGCGACGGCGTGCAGCAGCGGCGCGTTGCCCTGCACGCGGCGCACCTGCTCGAGCGTCCGCCGCCCGGCCTCGCCGTCGTAGATCAGATGCGCGATGCGGCTGATCGTGTTGAACGTCGTCTCATCGTCGTCTGAGCCGCACAGCGGCGTTGTCGAGGCGATCGTGCGCAGCAAGTACACGCGCAGCGGATCGCCCGCCGGATAGGCGTCGGCCGCAAACGACGTGAACTCGTAGGCGACGCCCGCGCGCGTCAGCGTGCCCTGCGCCGGCAGCTCGCCGCGCGGCAGCGCGATCGCGCCCGTCACGTCGCGCTGCGCGCTCGCGGGCAGGCCGTCAGTGCGCAGCACCGTCTGCGCCTCGGCGATGCCGTTGACCTCCGCGATCAGGCCGCCGTCCGCCCACACGCTCGTCTGAAAGCTCGCCAGCGGCTTGCCGGCGGCGTCGTCCAGCGTGCCCGTCAGCGGCGCCACAGCGCCGCCGCCCTCATCGACCAGCACACGCCCGTCGCGCACCACGCGAAGGTTCGTCATGTGGCCCGTCGCGATCAGCGCTCGCGCCGCCGCCTTGGCTGCGCGCGCGTCGCGCCGTTCGACCGCCGCGCGCAGCGCCGGCGAGGACTCGACCATCTGCAGCGCGCTGGCCGTGCGTTCGCTGGTGACGCCCTCGCGGTACACGCGCGTCGCGACCGCGCCCAGCGCCTGCAGCACCGTCGACGCGCAGCTCGTGTGCGCGATCGTGTCCACGTCCGCGCGCGCATCGTCGCCGTCGCCGTCGCGCAGGCCCGAGCCGCATCCGCCCAGCACGGCGACCAGGCCCAGCGCGGCGAGCGCGAGCATGAGCGCGGGCGCCGCCACGGCCCGGCGGCGGGCGAGCGTCCGGCCGACGATGTGACGCTTGCGCACGCGGCGAACCATCGACAACGATCCTAAGTCGTGGCTAATGCCGTCGTGAGATAGCGTTCACGCGATGCCCACCGCACTGGTCACCGGCGCCTCGACCGGAATCGGACAGGCGACGGCGCTGCGGCTGGCCAAGGCCGGCTGGACGGTGTTCGCGGGGGTGCGCAACGACAGCGCCGGCGAGCGCCTGGCCGGCGAAGCGCCCGCCGGGCGCATCCTGCCGCTGATCCTCGACGTGACCGACTTCGAGCAGATCAGGCTGGCGGCCGGCCGCGTCAGCGAGCTGGCCGGCGATGGCGACTCCTCGCCGGGCCGGCTGGACGCGCTCGTCAACAACGCCGGCGTGGGTTACGGCGGCCCGCTGGAGCTGATCCACCCCGACGACCTGCGCAAGCAGTTCGACGTCAACGTGCTCGGGCAGGTGGCCGTCACCCAGGCGCTGCTGCCGGCGCTGCGCGCCGCGCACGGCCGCATCGTCTTCCTCTCCTCCGTCGGCGGGCGCGTCGCCATGGCCTTCACCGCGCCCTACGGCGCCTCCAAGCACGCCATCGAGGCGATCGCCGACGCGCTGCGCGTCGAGCTGGCCACGTCCGACGTGCAGGTCGCGCTCGTCGAGCCCGGCTCCGTCGCCACGCCGATCTGGGACAAGGCGCGACAGACCGGCGAACAGCTGATCGTTCCAGCCGAGTTGCACACGCAGTACGGGCACGTGCCCGAGGCGATGGACAAGGTGCTGCAGGACACCGCCAAGCGCGGCGTGCCGCCCGAGCAGGTCGCGCAGACGATCGAGCGCGCGCTGACCGCGCGGCGCATGAAGGCGCGCTATGTCGTCGGCCACGACGCGCGCGCCATGATCGTCGCCAAGCGCCTGCTGCCCGACCACGTCTTCGACCGCATCGCGCGGCGCGCGCTCGGCGTCTAGCCGCCGCGCGGCGCCACTTCGCAGGCACCCTCGCGGCGGGGCGCCGGCGGTCCCGGTTGCGCGCGCGGCGCGCCTAGCCGGGCGGCGGATAGACGGCCAGCCACGCGAACAGGCTGGTGGTCGCCGCGTGCGTCTGCAGCATGCCCGGCCGCGCGTTCTTCGGATCGAGCGCTTCGCCGTTCCACGAGAGCAGGTACAGCCCTTCGCCGTTTCGCGCGCGCGTTTGCGCGTCGCGCGCGTTGTCGGCCGCCAGCGCATAGAGCGTGCGGTCGCGGTCCAGGCCGTACTGCGCGAGCATCCACTGCAGGTAGATCGCGTCGTATTGCGGCGAGAAGTCCAGCAGGTAGCCGAAGCGTCTGAGCGAGTTGGTCTTCTGCTGCTCGGAGCGCCGGCAGTCTTCGCTCGTTTTGGTCAGCCGGCAGAGCACGGCCTGCGCGTAGATCAGCGGCCCCTCGGCGTAGTCGATCGGCGTCGGGTTCAGGCTGCTGCCCGCGTACAGCCCGTCGGCTGCGCTGAACCCGCTCGTGTTGCCCCACGCCAGGAACCGGCGCGCCTGCGCCAGAGCGAAGCTGGACTTCGTCTGCTCGTAGAGCAGCGTCGCCAGCAACGTGTCCGAGGCGAGCGCCGCGCCGGCCTTGTAGGGGTGGCCGGTGTTCCACCAGATGCCGCCCGTGCGTGCGTCCCAGCCGGCCGCCGCGATGTACGCCAGCGCGCGCCCGGCGTCGGCCAGCCAGCGCCGCGAGCCCGTCGCGCGGTATGCGTTGACGAACGCCAGGCCCCACCAGCCGTTGTCGTCGAACCACGTCTTCGTGTTCGCCGCGCGATCGCCCGGATAGGGCGAGTAGCCGGGCAGCGGGCGCAGGCCGCGGTTGAGGTAGCGCTCGGCGCCCTTGGCAAAGCGCGTGACGGCCGCGCGGTTGGCCGGCGTGGGCTGCGCGATTGCGATCGCGTCCAGCGACTGAAACAGCGGCACGATGTCCCAGATCGTCGCCAGCGGGTAGCGGTCGCGGTCGTTCAGGCGCGAGTCATACCAGCCCAGGCGCCTGTTGGCCCAGCGTCGTTTGGCCTGCGCCACGCCTTCCTTTGCCAGCGTCAGGTAGTGCTGCTGGGCGGGCGTCAAGGTGGCGGTGGCGGTCCCGGCCGGTGGCGCTTGCGGCGGCGACGCGGACGAGGAGAGCGGCTTGGCGTGGAAGGAGGAGGAAGGGGGGAGAACTACTTTTGTGCGCCGCGGTAGCCATCGTATATACCGCGTATGCGTATCCACCGTGGCTAGCGCGCGTTCTTTCGCGGCAGACGCGACCGCACGCGCCGCGGCCCGTCCTGAGACTGTGGATGATCGCGACTCGCGCGCCCGCGACGCCGCGCTTGCGGGGAAGATCGGGGCTAGGGCGAACGCAAGCGCCGACAGCGTGAGTGCGAGCCTGCTCAGCCTCGTCAGCCGTCGGATCCCTTGGGTGGGCCGAAAGGCTCTATGCGTGGATTCGAGAACGGTCCACCGATGGCCTGGTCATTCTGGATGTCCTCGGCGGCCGTCTCCTCGACGAGCACCGTGTAAAGATTGTCATCGGGGCTGACGGCAATCACGCCGAAGTCACGATCGATGGCCGAATCGTCGATCCCGAGCAAATCGCGAGCGCGATCGACCGACGCATCCTTGGGGTCCAGCTTCAAGGTCATCATCACCTTCGACATGCCCGCCATTGTAGTCCGCGCACGCGCCTGCCCGTGCAGGCAGGTGCCTCAGAGCATGCGGCATTTCGCTCGGTGCAGAGGTGCTTACGGCAACTGTGGCGACCCGGGCAATCCCGCCACGAGCGCCGGCGGGGACAACGCTCCCCAGCCGTAGTCGAAGTCGAACCCGGGGGCCCCGAAGGCGGTTGCCGTCTTGGCGATCAGCGTGCGAAGCTGTGCGGGAGGAAGCGCACTGGGCGGGCACTGGGTGCGAATCGCAGCTACGACTCCCGCGGCGACCGGACACGCGGCCGAGGTGCCGCTGTCTGGCTCGCCGCGGCCAAACACCTCCGAACCCTTGAAGTGCGTGTAGGAGCAGACGTCGGGCTTTTCGGCGCTGAGCCGTCCCGGCCCCTGCGAGGAGTAGCCGACGCGTTCGTCGTTGGTGTCGATGCCGGCGATGCTGAGAACCGCAGGGTGCGAGTTGGCGCCGCAGATCGGACGGTTCGTGAAGCGGCATCGCCCATCGGGACATTCCAGCCCACAGTTGCCGGCGGCGAACAGGATGTCGGCGCCGGCGTCCTCGAGCGTGGCGACGATCAGGTTGAACGGGTGAGAGGGATTGTCGGTGTAGTTACCAGGGTGTCCGGGCGGGAAGTCCCAGGCGGGGTCGAACACGCCCCAGCTGTTGCTGACCACAAGCGGCGTGTCGCGGTCGGCGAGCAGCAATGCGCGCAGCTGGGAGAACGAGCGCACGGCGTCGCTCAGCAGGCCCTGGATCTGGACCTGCCCCGGGGTACGAGAGAGCAGCACGGCATGGTCGAGGAACGTCGCAGCCGGAGCGGCGATGCCAACGTCATACGCGCACATCGTCCCGTGGGCGACCTGATGGGCGCCGGGAGCAGTCGGCACGCCGGCGGGCGTGAAGCTGTTTGGTACGTCGATCGTGGCGGTGCGTTGGAGTTTCTGCAGGTACCGATCGTTGATGCCGGTGTCCACGACCGCAACCCGCACGTCTGCGCCGGTGTATCCGGCCTCGTGCAATCTTGCGCAGTCCAGGCGTGCGGCCACGTCTGCGGCGTCACCCAACGGCGGGTCGCCGCCGCACGTGAGCGTCGTCGCGATCACAGGGTCAGAGAACACGCCCATGACTTCGGGGCGGGCCAGAAGCTCTCCGACGGCCGCCTGCTGACCGTCGCCGTCGGGAATGCTCCCGCGCACGACCGAGGACACGTCTGGCGGCTCGAACGAGAAATCGGCTGGAGCGCCGAGCGCGAGCGCCATTCCAACCGCGCCGGGCGCGTGCACGGTCGGCAGCACGACGGGCGGGAAGTCGTGGTCCAGGACGAGGCTCGTCTCGGTCAGCACGCCGAGGTCGATCGGCGGCTCCGCGAACTCCGCGTGCGCGGCGAGCGATGCTCGCGGTAGCTCTGTCGGCCGAAGCTGGACCAGGACGCGCATGGTTCCCCCTTTGATCAGGGCTGTGAGCTAGATCGAATGATTCTAAAGGTCAGCATCGTCGTGTCAATGCACATGACGGGTCCTGCGCAAGATGTTTCTCAGAGCCTGACCAACCGCGAGCGGCGGCTTGCCCAGCCCGTGCGCTCCCCGTGGCTCGCCGCTTGCCAACCGCGTCGACGCCGGGGCGCCGGTAGCTACCGTGTAGCGCCGATGTCCATCGCGCAGTCGCCGAAAGCCGACGCCCCGGAAGCCAACGTCCCCGCGCCGCCGCGCGAGCACGGCGCGTGGCTGGTCGCCGGCGCGCTGGCGCTGCTCGGAGCGGGCGTGCTCGTCGCCGCACTGCTGTTCGGCCACGGCGCTGCATCGTCGGCCGCCGTGACCGGACCGCCGGCCGTGCCGGTCGTCGCCACGACGCCCGCACCGAGCCCCGCCGCTTCAGCCAGCGTGCTGTCGCGCGCGGCCCTGCACGAGCGCCGGCGTCGAGCGGGGCAAGCGAGCCACGACGGCGCGACGACGAGCGGCGCGAAGATCGTCGCGCGTCCATCGCGCCTGCAGCAGCGCCTGGACACGACGCGCTTCGTCGATGCGACGCAGACGCACATACCGACGCGCTGGATGGAAGGCTTCTATCCGATCTACGCAACGGCGCAGCGCACGTTCGGCGTCAACTGGCTGCTGATCGCCTCCATCCACCGCCAGGAGTCGGCCTTCTCGACGGCGCCCGACACGTACACCGGGCTCAACTTCGCCGGCTGCTGCGGCGGGCCGATGCAGTTCAACGTGACCAACGGGCCCGTGCCGACGTGGCGCCTGGTCAGCGACTCCTTCCGCTACGGCAGGCGCCCGGCGGCCTATGACCACGCGACGGTCACGCACCCGTCGATCTACGACGACTTCGACGCGATCATGGGCGCCGCGCACCTGCTCTCGGCCGACGGCGCCGGATACGCGCTGGACGGCGCCGCGTGGGCCGCGGCGTTTGACTACTACGGCCACGACGCCACCGGCGTGACGTACGCCGATCAGGTGCTGGCGCGCGCGATCGGCTGGTCGCAGCGGGGGTTCTGCATCAACTGCGGGGTCGAGCAGGCGCTGGTCGAAGCGGTGCACGCGGCTTATGGGGCGCCGGTCTTGGCGACGCTGGTGAAGGCCAGCGCCGCCAGGGTTACGCGATAACGCTAAGCCGC
>Ga0207671_10004949_pt1 | contig 12498 bp, 7 predicted proteins | sample KBSC24metaG_FD_184352 | JGI IMG/M metagenome (GOLD analysis project Ga0207671, IMG submission 184352) | Corn rhizosphere microbial communities from Kellogg Biological Station, Michigan, USA - KBS C2-4 metaG (SPAdes) (version 2) | ecosystem: Host-associated > Plants > Roots > Rhizosphere > Soil... | reverse complement strand
TAATTGGAGGTTGCCTGTCTGTTGATGATCTTACCCGACGCATCTTTTGTGAGCTGTTCCCACAAAGGCGCGCCTGTCTGCGGGTCGACCCCCAGCCATTTGGGCATATAGAACTCGTAGAGATTGCCTCCATTACGGTAGATCTGTGAAATAGCCCAGGTGGATTGGGTCGTGATGCTGATGGCAGGGAATTGACGCAATTTGTTCGTGTTCCAGTTGATGTTGAAATCGGTGCGCCATTCAAAATCATGAGTGGCGATATTGATGGTGCTCAATCCTATTTCCAGTCCTTTGTTGACCACCTCTCCACTGTTCTCCCAGCGATTCTCGAACCCTACGGACAAGGGCTGCGATACCTGCAACAGCAGGTTCTTCGTAATGTTGTTGTATACGTCCACTGTCAGATCGATGCGTTTGAACAGGCCCAGATCGAAGCCGGCATCCCATTGATGCTTGCTTTCCCAGGTGAGATCTGGACTGGGCAGCTGCGAAGGGGTCGCCGCCACCAGGCCGTTGTACTGGCTCGACAATGAATATAGACCCAGGTAACGGGAAGAGCCGATGTCCTGCATACCCGTAATACCATAGCTGGCCCGCAGCTTCATAAGATTTATGATCCGGTTGCTTGCCAGGAAATCTTCCTTATTGATCAGCCAGGCTGCGCTGACGGAAGGGAACTTCGCATAACGATTGCTGGAAGGAAAGGCTGAGGAGCCGTCTATCCTATAGGAGCCTGTCAGGAAATATTTATCCAGGTAGCTGTAGTTCACCTGTGAGATGTAGGATACGAGCGTGGCCATGTCGTTGCTGCCATTGACCGCCTGACTATTGGAGACCACATTCAGCACCTGCAGACCCACCGGCAAGCCTTTGCCCGATGCGCCGTTGACCTCGGTATGGCTGCCTTCGAAAGCTACACCGGCCAGACCGCTGATGCGGTGAGGGCCCAGGTTGAAATTGAATTTCAGCAGGTCGTTGGAGATATAGCCGTAATTCAGCGTATTCGACTCAGTGAGGTAGCCTGTCCCGTGGTATTGTCCCGCGGTCAGAGGGGAATAATAAGTGCTGCTCTTGAAATAAGCGGCCGATACCCGGTTGGTGCTGGACAGCGAGAGCCAGGGGGTGATGGTCACATTGGCGTTGAGATCATAGTTGGCGTCGAAGTTCTTGTAAGGGTGGTTGGAATTTTGGATCGTGTGGATAGGATTTACCTTATCCCTCGACCACCATTTGAAAGTGGAGCTGCCATCTACATATCTTGCCGCGCCTGCGCTGTCATAAGGATTATCCCAGGGCATATTGAGATAGGCGTAGTACACGTCATTGTAATCGTAGCTTTTCCCCGTCGTCCCGCTGATGTTGATGTTGTTGGTGACGGCTATCGCCTTGTTGAAATGATACGTGGAGTTCGCGCGGACGTTCAGCCGCTGGTACTTCGTATTTAAGAACGTACCCTTTTCATTGTAATAAGAGAGACCTATATAATAGTCTGCCTTCTCTGTTCGTCCGCTGGCGGATGCATACAGGTTGGTCATAGGAGCATGCTTGAAGGTCGCCGTCAGCCAGTTGTAATCCTGGTTACGGAGACTCAGGGGGCGCTCGCTATAGAATTTCAGGATGTCTATTTTGAACGAGTTGCCCGTATCGCCGGGGATATAATCCCGGTAATACTGTTTTTGCTGTTCGTACAGCTGGCTGCCCGACATCATCTTCATTTCGCCGAAATCCGGGGTGCGAAGCCCCTGCGTTACTTTCAGCTCATAGCGTGTTTTGCCGGCCGCTGCCTTTTTGGTGGTGACGATGATCACCCCGCCATTGGCCTGTGATCCATACATAGCCGTGGCGCCTGCATCCTTCAATACCGTTATGCTTTCCACATCATTGGGGTCATAGTTGCCGCCGATGATCCCATCCACCACAAACAAGGGGCTTTGGGACGCATTGACGGAAGAGACGCCCCGCAGCCGGATCTCCGCCGCGGACCCGGGCGCCCCCGAACTGTTGACCACCTGCAAGCCTGCTACCTTGCCCTGCAGCATCGACCCTATATCGTTGGTGGTGACATCTTTTAATTTCTCCGCCGACACTACTGTGACGGCGCTGGTGAGCTCGCTCTTGCGCTTGTCGCTGTAGCCCACCACCACCACTTCATTTATTTGCTGGTTGGATGCTTTCAACACGACATCGAAGGTGGAACGCCTGTCTGCCTTTACCCACTGGGTCTCATATCCGACAAAGGAGAATTGCAGGGTATCGCCTTCCTCCGCCAGGATGCTGAAATACCCTTTTGTATTGGTCTGCGTCCCCCTGGATGATCCTTTTATCATGACCGAGACATTCGCCAGCGGCTCGCCCCGCTCGTTCCGTATGATGCCCGTTATGGGTGGCGCTACTATCTCCGCCGGCTGATGTTCGCTCAGAACGATGAGGTTATTGGCATTGATGGAATAATCCAGCCCGGTGCCTTTCAATACAAGCGAAAGCACATAATCCAGCGGCGCTTCCTCTACTTTCACGCTGACCCTTTTGGAGTCGTATAGCTCCTTATACTGGTAGAGGAACCGGTAGCCGGATTTTTGCTCGATCAACGAGAGCACATTGGACAAAGGCTCTTTGTCGACGGCAAGGCTGATCGTCTTCTGGGAGAAGGCCCATACTGAGAGATGGACCCCGGCCAGCACCATGCATAAAGCTGTTATTTTCATGATAAACAGTAGTTTACGCCGGGCAATAAATTGCCCGGGCCATGCAGTTGTTCTGGTAAAATGCATACCTTTGGTTTGATTAAGTTAGTAATAGGCTTATGCCTGTTGATAACTCCGGAGAGGTGACGCAAACACCTCTCTTTTGTTTTAGTGGCCTCTGCTAATAGTAATGGTCTTACCGTTTATATCATAGGAGAAAGGGGCGGAACGGCGTAAAGCCTCCAGGGCTTCTCCCACCGTTTCTTTTTCAAATGAACCTGTAAAAAGCAATGATTGCCGGCTGGTATCGGCAAAGTCTATACGCACCTGGTACCATCGTTCCATCCTTCTGGCCAGGGACGCAAAGGTCTCCTTTCTGAATACCAGCTTCTCCTTCAGCCAGGCCGTCTCGATGTAGGTGCTGTCCCTGGGGTCGGGCTCCACCTGTGTCACCCGGATCACTTCTTCGCGACTTTTGGACCTGCTGCTGTCCGGCGACGGCGCCGTTTCTGCCGGCTGGTTACGGATGACGATCTTTTCATTGGGTCTCAACAGGATCTTCCGCTCGGGATCTGTCTTCAGACTGACTTCGATGACGCCTTTCACGAGCGTAGCTTCCACAAAGCTGTCTTCCGCATAAGCCCGTACATTAAAAGTTGTCCCCAGCACCCGGATGATGACGTTGCCTGCGTGTACGATCAGGGGCATATCGGGATTGCCATGGATGTCAAACCAGGCTTCTCCTGTCAGCTGCATCTCCCGGCTCTTCCGGCCGAAGTCCTTGTTATAGGCAAACTGGCAGGCGCTGTTCAGCACTACCGTTGAGCTGTCCGGTAAATTGATGAGGGTCTTTGAGCCTGTCTTCGTGACAATCCGGTCAAAAGGATCGCCGCCGGGGGATCTCTTGTTTATTTCTATAAGGACGAAGGTGACAACCGCGGCAGCCAATAGTACGGCGGCCCAGACCATGGGTTGTCTTTTTCTTATCCGGGGGACAGGCTCTTCCCGTATGGACTGCATAATGGCGGACAGGCTGCCTTCTTTTGCCTTCTTATCTTCATGGGAAGGGCGCAATGCGAGCCCTTTCAGCTCGGACAGCAGCTCGGTGTAAGGGACTGTGTCCTGCTGCTGCAACAGCATCTGAAGCTCGCGCAGCTCCTCCTCCGACAGCTGCCCGTCGTATTGCTTAGCCAGTAACTCCCATAGTCTTTTATCTGCCATTTACAGTAGAGATTTTCGAATCGGATCCCGTCCGAATAAGGCTGATGCAGAAAATGGGTGTTTACCCCTAAGTGATCCGGAAAAAAATTATCGGAAAATTAATGCTGGAGAAAAGTGAGGGGGACGGAGAGGCTAATCTTCTTTAATGCAATGCTCATTTGCGCCTCTACGGTCTTGATAGAGATATTCAACAGCTCTGCTACTTCCTTATATTTAAGATTGCTTTCTTTTACCAGGAGAAATATAAGTTTACACTTAGGCGCGAGCTGGTCAATGACCTTGTTGATATAGCGCACCATCTCCGAGGAGATCAGCAACTGTTCGGGGCTTACCTCCCACTGAACGGAGAAGTCGTGCAGCTCATCATCCTCTGTCAGCCGGACGGAAGACCGCCGGGACCGCAGGAACTCCAGGCACCTGTTACGGGCGCATTTCAATAAATAGAGCTCGGGGTTGGCTACGTCCTTCAGCAAGGACCTTTTCTGCCATATCCGCAGGAATACATCGTTTACGATCTCTTCTGCCGCAGATGTATCTCCGACGATCGAACAGGAGAGCTTATATAGTCTATAAAAATATATGTGGTGGAGTCCCGCAAGCGCCTCCTCATCCCCGGTGGAGGATAATCTTGTAAAGAGAATATAAGCAGCATCTTTGGTCATACCGTACCGTAATGTACGGAGATTTTTTGCGCGATGTACGCCAAACGGGAGAGCAAACGTTTGCGTCAAATTAGAACGGAGCGGATGGCGTTGCCCGTCTTTTTCGCCGGTCCATCTCCCCCTTTCACCGGCCTTTTAGGGTTATTGGACCATTAGCTCTTCCCGCCTATCCTTATTTTCCTAAATTTACACCCCATGGAAAAGAGTAAACGCCCTCCGAAGGGACCCGGCCTGTCCTCCCTGTTGAAACCATACAGGGGTCTCATTACCCTGCTGGCCTTTTTAGCCCTGTTAAGCAACGGACTTAACCTCGTACTGCCAAAGATCATCGCCGCCGCCATCGATGCCTTTGTCGGTCATCAGCTGAATATGCATCATATTATCATGGAATTCCTGGAAGTCACAGCCGGCGTTTTTATCCTGGGCTATCTGCAGAGCATCGTACAGACCTATGCCTCGGAAAAAGTAGCCCGTGATCTGCGCACCCGCCTGGCGGACAAGATATCCCGGCAGAGCTATGAATTCCTGCAGAATACCAGTCCTTCCAAGCTGCTGACCAACCTGACGGCTGACGTGGATTCGATCAAAACGTTCGTTTCCCAGGCCATTATATCCATCGCCTCATCCCTGGTCATCATCATCGGCGCCAGCGTCCTGCTGCTGTCCATCAACTGGAAGCTGGGTCTGATCGTCATGGCCATTATCCCGATCATCGGCATCACTTTTTATGTAGTGCTGCGTAAGGTAAGGGCCCTTTTTCTAAAAGCCCGGGAAGTCATCGACTGGCTCAACAAGGTCATCAATGAAAGCATTTTAGGCGCGGCCATCATCCGGGTGGTCAATTCCCAGCAATCGGAATACAACAAATTCCTCGACGCGAATAAAAAAGCGTTAGGGATCGGGATAAGCATCCTGCGGCTCTTCGCAGCCCTTATCCCGGTGATCATCTTTACGGCCAACATGGCTACGCTTTCCATCCTGGCCATGGGCGGGCATTTTGTTATCAATGGGACTATGTCGCTGGGGAACCTTTCCGCCTTTAATAATTACCTGGCCATGCTGATCTTCCCCATCCTGGTCATCGGGTTCATGAGCAATGTCATTGCCCAGGCTTCCGCCAGCTATGCACGCATCAGCGGGGTCCTCAACGCCCCCGATCCGGTGGAAACAGGGAGACTGAAAGACAAGCTGGAAGGTAAGATCACTGTAAAGGATGTATCGATGATCTATAAGGATAAGACGGTGTTGAAGGATATTTCCTTCACTGTCGCCGCAGGCTCTAAAACGGCTGTCATCGGTCCCACGGCTGCGGGCAAGACCCAGCTGCTGCACCTGCTTACAGCGCTCACCCGGCCCAACACCGGTTCCATCGAATATGACGATCATCCCATTGCGGAGTATGAAAAAGAGACATTTCATAAGCAGGTAGGCTTCGTGTTCCAGGACAGCATCATCTTCAACATGAGCATACGGGAGAATATTGCCTTTAACGAGACTGTCACGGAGGCGGATATGCAGCGGGCCATCGCCACGGCAGAGCTGCACGATTTTGTAGACTCCCTGCCGGATAAGCTGGAGACTGTCGTGTCGGAAAGAGGGACCAGCCTGTCCGGCGGCCAGAAACAACGTATCATGCTGGCCCGCGCCCTGGCCATCAATCCCCGGGTGCTGCTGCTGGATGACTTCACCGCCCGGGTAGACACCAACACCGAACAGAAGATACTGGAGAATGTACGCCTTAATTATCCGGGTATCACGCTGCTGTCGGTGACCCAAAAGATAGCATCCATCGAAGACTATCAGCAGGTCATCCTGTTGATGGAAGGAGAAATAATCGCATCCGGCACCCACCAGGAATTGATGCAGACCTGCCCGGAATATGTTCAGATCTATCAATCACAACGTAGCACCAGTCATTATGAGCAACACGAGTTACAACCTTAATGTTATAACCATCTTATGAGCAACACGAATTACAATCTTAATATCATTGCCGGCGAGCAACCCAAAAAAGTATCCAACTGGTCGGCGTTGATCAAGCTGATCAACCTGCTGCCTGAAAAACGCGGTATGCTGATATGGGCGCTGATCGCTATCGTCACCTATTCCGGGCTTACCATGGTGGGCCCCTATATCGTGGGACGCACCATCGACAAATATATCCTGAAGCACGATTTCCACGGTGTGCTGGTCAACTGCGGCTGGCTCCTGCTGGTGTATGGCGGCGTACTTGTTGCCGTTTATCTCCGGACGATCCTGATGGGAAACTTTGGACAGCATCTGCTGTTTACCCTGCGCAATGCCGTCTTCAACAAGCTGCAGGAGCTGCCCAATGCCTTTTTTGCACAGAACAAGGCCGGCGACCTCATCTCCCGGGTGAACAACGATACGGACAAGATCAACCAGTTCTTTTCGCAATCTCTCATGCAGTTTGTATCCAGCTTCTTTATCATCATCGGAGCAGGTGTTTTCGTGCTGGCGCTCAATATCCGCCTGGGCCTGGCTACGCTCTCCCCGGCGTTGCTGATGTGGATATTTACCAGGCTGGTCACTCCCTGGGTCAAACGAAAAAATGCCGCTAACCTGAAAAGCGTAGGCGGCATGAGCGCCGAGATACAGGAAAGTCTCAATAACTTTAAGGTCATCATTGCCTTCAACCGTCGCGACTATTTCAGAAAGCGTTTTGATAAAGCCAACAAAGACCAGTATTCATCCGCCATAAACGCGGGTCTGGCCAATAATATCTTTACGCCTGTCTACAGCCTGGCTTCCAGCCTGGGGCAATTGATCGTACTCACGTATGGTATCTATCTTATCACTGCAGGTAACTTTACAGCGGGCTTTCTGATCACCTATTTCGCCTATGTCACCAACTTTTATGATCCGCTGCGCCAGATGGCGGCGCTCTGGTCCAGTTTCCAGATAGCGCTTGCAGCCTGGGATCGCATTTCACAGATACTCAACCTGGAATCCGACCTGGCCACTGTAACGTCAACTCCTGAGCTGTCGGTGGCGGGTACAACACCTGCGCTCCTGGAATTTCAGCATGTATCCTTCCACTATCCGGACGGTACGGAAGTGCTGCATAACAATAGTTTCCGGATGGAGAAGGGAAAGACCTATGCATTGGTGGGACCCACAGGTGGCGGTAAGACAACCACCGCCAGCCTCATCGCCCGGCTTTATGATCCGACTGCCGGCAAAGTTCTGCTGGATGGCAGGGACCTGCGCTCCTATACGCCTGCGGAAAGGACCCGGAAGATAGGCTTTATCCTGCAGGAGCCGTTTTTGTTCTCGGGGACGGTGAAGGACAATATCCTGTATGGCAATGAGCAATATCATGATCTCACGCATGAGGAATTGGCTGCCGTTATCGAAAAGGCGAACCTGCAGACATTGCTGTCCCGATTTGACGCAGGGCTCGAAACGGCGGTGTCTTCCGGGGGCGACGGCATCAGCCTGGGGCAAAAACAGCTGATCGCCTTTATGCGGGCCGTGCTCCGGAATCCCGAGCTGCTCATACTGGATGAAGCGACGGCCAACATCGATACCGTCACTGAAAAGATGCTGGAGGAGATCCTGCGGAAATTGCCGGATACCACCACCCGTGTCATCATTGCCCACCGGCTCAATACCATCGAGAATGCGGACGAGATATTCTTTGTCAATGCAGGCGCCATCACCCGCGCCGGCTCTCTCGATCAGGCCGTCGACATGTTGTTGCATGGAAAAAGAGTAAGTTAGCGTCTCCTAAACCCAACCCCCATATGTCTAACGCGCGATCTTTTTTGCTTGTCGTACCGGTTATTCTGCTGTCAGCCGGCATTGCCGGCGCCCAGTCCCATGACTTCCAGGTGTCTAAAATATTCCGTATAGGCAGTCCCGGTGGATGGGACTACATCACAGTAGGACCCGATAAGAAGATCTATGTATCCCATGGCACCCATGTGGTGATCCTGGATGAAAAGAAAGGTGATTCGGTCGGTGTCATCCCCAATACCATCGGCGTCCACGGTATTGCTTTTGACGAAGCCCTGGGCAAGGGATATACCAGCAACGGCCGCACCAACAGCGTCACTGTCTTTGATATAAAGACGGGCCGTGTGTTGAAGCAGATACCCACGGGACAGAACCCTGATGCTATTTTCTTTGAACCTTTTACCAGGACCATCATCACCTGTAACGGTCGCAGCCATGACCTCAGCATCATCGACCCCGTTACCGAACAGGTCACAGGCACTCTATTCATAGATGGTAAGCCCGAGACAGCTGTCTCCGATGAGGCCGGCAGGATCTTCGTCAACATAGAGGATAAGAATGAGATCACGGTAGTGGACATCGTCCATAAGACCATCCTCGACAGCTGGTCGCTATCCCCGGGCGAAAATCCCACGGGACTTGCTATCGACAGAAAAAATAAGAGGTTATTTGCGGGGTGCGCTAAATGGCTCATGGTGATGGATGCGGTCACGGGGAAGGTCGTTGCGAAAGTCGCCATCGGAGATGGCTGCGACGGTGTTGCTTTCGACAGCCGTCTGAAGGATATTTTTGCCTCCTGCGGAGAAGGCACACTGGCTATCATCCATGAAAACGATCCATCTACCTTTAAGATCGTCGGCAATGTACCTACCAAACGTAGTGCCCGTACCCTGACCATCGACGAGAAGAAACATGAGATATTCCTTCCTGCGGCGGGGGTGGAAAAATTCCAGGTCCTCGTAGTTGCGAAGCATTAGTTTGGGACGATCACCGGCCGGGTACGCCTACTGGCGGAAATTGACCATTTTTCGTTATATTGTACGTACAATAAACGATTATGGCATCACCCAAATATGGCCGCCTGAAGAACTTCGTGGGCGGAGAGTTCATAGAGGTCGCAGGCAGGAGCATCCCCATTGTATCTCCGCTGGACGGCGCCCTGCTGGCGGATATGCCCTGCTCTTCCTCCGCCGATCTCGACAAGGCCGTTAAAGCGGCACAGCAGGCTTTTCGTACCTGGAGCAGAACCCCTATCAAGGAAAGAGTGCAGGTATTTTTCCGGTACAGGCATCTGCTGGAAACCCATATGCAGGAATTGGCCCTGCTGGTCAGCGAAGAGAACGGCAAGACGTTGGGGGAAGCCGTCGCTGAGATCGAGAAATGTGTAGAGCTCACAGAATTTGCCACTTCCCTACCCCAGCTCGTGACGGGTGAAGTGCTGGAAGTGAGCAAAGGAGTGGAATGCCGTACGGAGCATCCGCCCCTGGGTGTCGTGGCTTCCATCGTTCCGTTCAATTTCCCCGCCATGGTGCCCAACTGGACCATGCCCAATGCCATGGCGCTGGGCAACTGTATGATCATAAAGCCTTCCGATAAAGTGCCGTTGAGCGTGTCCCGCCTGGCGCAATTGTTACAGGAAGCCGGTCTCCCCGAAGGGGTATTCAACATCGTCAATGGAGACAGTGAAATTGTCGAAGCCATCTGTGATCATCCCGGCATAGAGGCCGTCTCCTTTGTAGGATCGACAAAAGTGGCCAAGCTGGTTTACCGGCGTGCTACGGGTAACCTTAAACGTTGCCTGGCCCTGGGCGGCGCCAAGAACCACCTGCTGGTGATGCCGGATGCCAAGCCCGAAATGACGGCTCAAAATGTAGCCGCTTCCATGAGCGGCTGTGCCGGACAAAGGTGCATGGCTGCTTCCGCCATGGTGGGTGTAGGTGATGTCGACCATATTATTTCACGGATCTGCGATGAAGCGCGTCGTATCATTCCCGGACGTAACCTCGGAGCCGTCATCAACGCTGAAGCAAAAGAGCGGATCGAACGCTATATCACAGAAGCCGAACAGCTGGGAGCCCGGATCCTTGTAGACGGCAGAGGCGCCACCGTCCCCGGAAAGGAAAACGGTACGTATGTAGGTCCTACTGTCATCGATGGGGTAAAACCCGGTATGGCGGTAGCCCGTGAAGAGATCTTCGGTCCCGTCATCAGCATCATGCGCGTCGATACCCTCGATGAAGCCCTGGCTATCGAGAATGCCAGTCCTTATGGTAATGCGGCTTCCGTATTTACCCAGAATGGCGGTTATGCCCGCTATGTCATCGATCATGCATCCGCCGGCATGGTAGGTGTGAATGTAGGCGTCCCCGTGCCCCGTGAACCTTTCTCTTTTGGCGGATGGAACGAAAGTAAGTTCGGCGTCGGCGATATTACAGGTAGAAGTTCCATTGAGTTCTGGACAAGATTGAAAAAGAGCACGGTAAAATGGAATCCCGAAGCCGGCATCAATTGGATGAGTTAATTAAAAAATATTCTATTATGGCTGCCCCTGTTACAATGTCCGAAACCCAGGAGATCCTGCAGGATAACTTTGATTACACACTTTTCTCCTGGAGCAAGCAAAAAGGGATCAACCCCATTGCTGTCAAATATGCCGAAGGCGTATACCTGTACGATTATGACGGCCGGCGTTACCTGGACTTTTCCTCCGGGCTGATGAACGTGAATATCGGTCACGGCAATCAACGGGTCACCGCGGCCGTCACCCGCCAGATGCAGGAGGTGAGCTATGTCACGCCCGGTTGCGTAACCCGGGCCAGGGGCGAACTGGGAAGACGCCTGGCGGAGATCGCTCCCGGCAACCTGCAAAAGACTCTCTTCACCGTTTGCGGCGCCACAGCCATCGAGAATGCCATCAAACTGGCGAGACTGTATACCGGTCGGCACAAGATCATCGCCCGCTACAGGGCTTTTCATGGTGCTTCGTACGGAGCTATGACCGCGGGTGGCGATCCCCGTAAGCTGCCCGCCGATGCCCAGCAGATGCCGAATGTCATCCATGTGGAAGACCCTTACTGCTACCGCTGTCCATGGGGGAAGGAGATCAGCACCTGTCATCGTGAATGTGTAAGCCATATCCAACGGGTCATAGAGTTCGAGGGACCGGAGAATGTTGCCGCCATCCTCATGGAAGGCGAGAGCGGCAGCTCGGGCTGTATCAAATATCCACCCGATTATCTGCAAAAGATCAGGGCTTTATGTGATCAGCATGGTATCCTGCTTATCGTCGATGAGGTAATGAGCGGTTTTGGCCGGACAGGTAAATGGTTCGCATCGGAATTGCACGGTATCGTGCCCGATATGATCGCTACGGCCAAAGGCATCACCGCCGGTTATATTCCCCTGGGCGCCCTTATCGTGACGGACAAGATCGCGGATCATTTCAATGACCGCACGCTCTGGCTGGGTCTTACCTATTCAGCCCATCCCGTGGCCTGTGCGGCCGGTGTGGAAGTGCTGAAGATCTATGAGGATGAAGGTTTGATAAAAAATGCAGCGGAGATGGGGAGGTACATCGATCAGCGTGTCGGGGAGCTGAAATTGCGTCATCCATCTATTGGCGACTTCCGTAATACGGGACTTCTCGGTTGTCTGGAGCTGGTGAAGAACAGAGCTACAAAAGAACCCATGGCTCCTTTCAATGCTAAGCCTGAAGAAATGACCGTGATGAACCAGGTAGCCGCGCGTCTTCGTCAGCTGGGCATGTACACGTTTGTAAGATGGAACTATGTCTTTATCGCGCCACCCCTGTGTATCACCAGGGAACAGGTGGATGAAGGGCTTGCCATGATCAGTGAGGCGCTTACTATCGCCGACGCACATACACAATCTTAGATATGAGCCACCCGTCACCCGATACATCCCTTTACAGCGAAGACCTGGCGCCCATTCCTTCCGGGAAGCGAACCTGGACTACCTGGAACTATGCGGCGCTCTGGATCAGCATGAGCCTTTGCATACCCACGTATATGCTGGCCAGCTCGCTCATTGGCGGGGGTATGAGCTGGTGGCAGGCTATCCTTACCATATTCTTTGGTAATACGATCGTGCTGGCGCCCATGATCCTCAATGGACGGGCCGGCGCCAAGTACGGCATTCCTTTCCCCGTTTTT
>Ga0207671_10004947_pt1 | contig 12498 bp, 9 predicted proteins | sample KBSC24metaG_FD_184352 | JGI IMG/M metagenome (GOLD analysis project Ga0207671, IMG submission 184352) | Corn rhizosphere microbial communities from Kellogg Biological Station, Michigan, USA - KBS C2-4 metaG (SPAdes) (version 2) | ecosystem: Host-associated > Plants > Roots > Rhizosphere > Soil... | reverse complement strand
ATGATATACATGCGTTGTGCGCTATTGTACAGCAGACCTTTCGCCGCAGTCCTACGGCACGCACGGGGCTGGAGATCGCGCTTTTTGATCTTTTTGCACAGGTCCGGGGTGTTCCATTGGCTGCGCTGCTGGGACAAAAAATAACTTCCATGCCTACATCCATCACCATCGGGATCAAAGGGGTGCCGGAGACCCTGGAAGAGGCGAAGGAATATATCGGCCGTGGGTTCAGGATATTGAAGGTCAAGCTGGGGATTTCGCTGGAAGAGGATCTGGAAAGGCTGGTGTGTATGCGGGAGATGTTTGGTTACGGCATCGGGATCATCATCGATGCCAACCAGGGGTATGATGCGGGGCAATTGGCAAAGTTTACAAAACAGACTACCGGCTTGGATATACGGCTGATCGAGCAGCCGCTGAAGGTGGGGCAGGAGGATGAGATGCGAAAGCTGCCGGCGGATATAAAAAAACTGGTAGCGGCGGACGAGTCATGCGTCACACCGGAAAATGCGTTGCGGCTGGCTGCTGCACCCGCAGCCTGTGGTTTTTTTAATATCAAGCTGATGAAGTGCGGGGGGATCAGCCAGGCGCAGAAGATAGCGGGTACCGCCGTTGCACATTCCATCGACCTGATGTGGGGGTGTAATGACGAGAGCATTATCAGCATCACTGCGGCCTTGCATACTGCGTTCTCCTTTTCCCATACAAAGTTCATCGACCTGGATGGGAGTCTGGACCTGGCGAGAGATGTGGTATCGGGGGGATTTATTCTAAATGATGGGATCATGTCCATATCGGACAAGCCCGGACTGGGGTTGAAGAGATTGTAGAGGAAAATCCCGGTTGTTGGCAGGGCATGCTATTTGAATATTCTGTTGTCTATGGCCACGACGACAGCACTAGACGACGACCTTCACTGGTATAAGGATGCAATTATCTACGAATTGCACATCAAGGCTTTTTGTGATGGGGACGGGGATGGCATCGGGGACTTTCAGGGACTGTTGCAAAAATTGGACTATCTCCAGGATCTTGGGGTCACGGCCATCTGGCTGCTGCCCTTTTATCCCTCTCCATTAAAAGACGACGGGTATGATATTGGGGATTATTACAGCATCAATCCTTCTTATGGCGATATAGGAAAATTTCGCCACTTTCTCAAAGAAGCGCATCGACGGAGTTTGAAAGTGATCACCGAACTGGTAATCAACCATACTTCCGACCAGCATGCGTGGTTCCAGCGGGCGCGCAGGTCGCCAAAGGGGTCGAAGGAGCGGAATTTTTATGTGTGGACCGACAATCCCGATCAATATAAGGATGTGCGGATCATCTTCCAGGATTTCGAGGCTTCCAACTGGACCTGGGACCCTGTGGCGGAGCAGTATTATTGGCATAGGTTCTTCCATCACCAGCCCGATCTGAATTATGACAACCCCCAGGTACAGGAAGAGGTGTTGAAGATCATCGACTACTGGTGCAAGATGGGGGTGGATGGGTTCAGGCTGGATGCCGTGCCATACCTGTATGAACGCGAGGGGACCAACGGGGAGAATCTTCCGGAGACACATGCTTTTTTAAAACAGCTGCGGAAATATGTGGACGAGCGATACCCCGGTACCGTATTTTTGGCCGAGGCGAATATGTGGCCCGAGGATTCCGCCTCCTATTTTGGGGAGGGGGATGAATGTCATATGAACTATCATTTTCCTGTGATGCCCCGTATGTTCATGGCCCTGCAGATGGAGGACCGGTATCCTATTACCGATATTTTCGATCAGACGCCTGATATACCCGCCACCTGTCAATGGGCTATTTTCCTGCGCAATCACGACGAGCTGACGCTGGAAATGGTGACGGATGAAGAGCGGGACTATATGTATAAGGTCTATGCACGGGATCCAAAGGCAAAGATCAATCTGGGAATACGCCACCGGCTGGCGCCCTTATTGGATAACAGCCGGAGTAAAATTGAATTGTTGAATTCCCTGCTTTTTTCACTGCCGGGGACTCCTGTCATATACTACGGAGACGAGATCGGGATGGGGGATAATTTTTATCTGGGTGACAGAGATGGCGTTCGCACGCCTATGCAATGGTCTCCGGACAGGAATGCTGGTTTCTCCATGGCCAATCCGCAAAAGCTGTATCTCCCCCTGATACTGGACCCTGAATATCATTATGAGTCGGTGAATGTGGAGACGCAGCGAAGCAATACTTCCTCCCTGTACTGGTATATGAAACGTATCATCGGGGTACGAAAGAAGTTCAAGACCTTTGGCAGAGGGGCTTTGAAATTCCTGAATATAGAGAATCCCAAGGTGCTGGCTTTTGTTCGTGTGTATGAAGAAGAAACCTTATTGGTGGTCGTGAATCTTTCGAAGTACTCCCAGGCCGCGGAAGTGGATCTGACTGGTTACAAAGGATATGTTCCCGTGGATGTTTTCAGCAAGAACCGATGGCCTGTGATAAAGGAGGATGGGATGTATTTCTTTACGCTGGCGCCGTATGCATTTCAATGGTTCATGCTGGAGAAAGCTCATCCTGATATGGATGAGGACAGACCGCTGCCGCTGATGCTGATCAGGCAATGGGAGGGGCTGATGGAAGGGAATGCCCGGCGGCAATTGGAGAATAGCATCCTGCCCCGGTATTTACAAAAAGTAAAATGGTTTACGGGCAAGGACCGGAATTTATTCCAGGCTACGATTGTAGATTTTATAAAGACGCCTTTGGATGGGCATTCTGTATTCTGGCTTTTATTGGAGATAGCCGAGCAGAATGGTACTGCCGGATTGTACCAGCTGCCGCTGCTGCTGGCCAATGACGAGCGTGTGGCGAAGCTGACCGCCACATTCCCGGAGGCCCTGGTTGCCAAAGTGCGTTCGGAGGAAGGGGAGGGGGCATTGGTGGATGCCTTTTTTTCGCCGGAATGGCAGATGGATATGTATCATCGGATGTATGGTCATAAGCATATTACGTCGCCGGGGCAGCGTATCGAATTTGGCGGGAATGGTCATCTCAGGAAGCATGCACAGGACAAGGGAGAGATGATTCCCCGGATACATGGTTCCGACCTGTACAATACATCCATTACATACAACGGTTCTTTCTTTTTGAAGATGTACCGGCAGGTGGATGTTGTAGTCAATCCCGACCTGGAGACGACGAAGTATCTGACGGCGCTGAAGTTTGAACATATCCCCGCCTTTGTGGGTGACATCGAGTGGAGAAGCAGGCGAGGGACCGTTCTGCTGGGTATGATGCAGGATATGATAGAAAATCACGGGGATGGATATGGCTATTTCCAGGAGCGTGTCCACAATTATATCGAGCGGCTGCTGGCGGGAGGCAGGAATGTGGAGCTGTGGGACCAGCGGATCGGAACGTTGATGGACCCCGTGAGCTTTGACAAGCTGCCGGAGGAGCTGCAGGATCTGTTGGGGGGACATGCTTCGGAAGAAGCGCGATTGATGGGCGTACGCACGGGCGAGCTGCATCTTGCCCTGGCGTCGGGCGTCGATATGAAGGACTACCGGCCGGAGCCGTTTACCCTGCATTATCAGCGTTCGTTGTTCTCGACGCTGCAATCCCTTGTAAGAGAGACGTACCAAAATCTCTCCCGTCATAAAAGCCGTCTGCCGGCTGATATGCAATCCAATACGGAAAGGATCAGTGCCTACAAGCCCAAGCTGCTGGCCATCTTCAAACGGATCTATGCCAAAAAGCTGGATGCGCTGAAGATACGTATCCATGGCAATTTCCATTTGGCGCAGGTACTGCTGACGGGGAAGGACCTGGCCATCAGCGATTACACCGGTGATCCTACACTCAGCTATAGCGAGCGGCGGCTGAAACGCAGTCCTCTTGTCGACCTTGCCACGATGGTGTTATCCTTTCACAAGGTGGCATTCGATGGGTTTATGTGCGATCCGCAGCTGCAGGAGACCGAGAGGGCCAGACTGCAACCATTCGCTGCCCTTTGGGCGCATTCTATCAGCGGGATATTTGTGAGGGCTTACTTGACGACGGTGAAGGATTCACGTCTGCTGCCTTCGGACCCGAAGGACCTGGAGATGATGTGGCAGAACTATCTTTTACAACGGGCGATACTGGTTTTTAATGAGGCGTTGAAGAATGATCCCGCGCGACTGATCATACCGCTGACGCTGATCCGGAATATTTTGCGAGAGCAGACGCCTGCGGCAAGCCTGGCTGTTTGATGTATATTTGGGCATACCTGCCGAATTATGAGAAATTTATTACCCCTTTTGCTCGTTCTATCGATGCTTAATGTATGTGGCCAGGACTCCGCCCTGGTAAAGAAAGATACGCCCTGGGCATTGTACCATAGCATCGAGGCGCGGCTGGATACGGTGTTTGATGACAGTCGGGCTGTCAGTTATATGATCGAGCCCCTGCAGCAGAAATACGGGTATGAGTCCAAACAAATGGATTCGGCCTTTAAGGTCATGCACGTCGTGGATTCCATCAATATTGCCAAGGTGAGGGCGATACTCGATACGTATGGGTGGCTGGGCATAGACGAGATCGGAGAAAAAGCAAACATGGCTCTGTTCCTGGTGATCCAGCGTTCAGACAGTCTCACGCAGGTGACCTATCTGCCCATGATGCAAAAGGCGGTGAAGGATGGAAAGGCCAAAGCCATTGATTTGGCACACCTGGAAGACAGGATCCTGACACGACAGGGAAAACCACAGCTGTATGGCACCCAGCTCCGGAGATCATCTACAACAGGGCATTTGGAACTGTTCCCTATACAGGACGAGCGCAATGTGAACAAGCGAAGAGCCGAAGTGGGCCTGCGGCCATTGGAGGAGGCTGTCCGGATGCTGGGCATCGACTATCATTTGCCTAAGTGAGTAAAATCGATTTCGGGCGGCGCGTCGTTGGGAGCGGGATGTCTTTCCCACCAACTGTCCAGGGGTGTATAGTTCGAGAAGAAACCGCAATTCTGTAAGAAAAACGCATTCCCTTTTACACCGCCCGCATAATCCATTCTATAACCTTTACGCGCTGTATTGTCTCCTGTGAAGCGCGCTTTTGTCAGGGATATCCATTGTCCCTGATCCGTACGGATCCACTGGTGATCGAACAGTACGTATCGGGTCTTGTCTCCATTGGCGGGTTCAAAATTTTCCAGGAAGGAATGCAGACCTGTGAGCCAGGTATGGGTCTGCGGGCGCAGGAAACTGGCGATGAGCCGCCATTTGCCTTCTTCGGGTGCAAAGAACCAGGCCGTGAATTGTGTCTTATTGTGCTCCCCGGGCTGCGCATGTATAAGGAAGCGATAGGTGTTTCCTGCCTTCCACGGGTAGTTAAGATAGCTCTGTCCGCCTGAGCCTTCGTTGCCAAATTCGCCGGCGTGTACGTTCGGGCCTTTTTCCACGAGCACTATCTTCTGGCTGTCGGGGATCTTTTGGGGATCATCGGTCTTGAACGGGCTCCATATGGAAAAGAGGATATGTCTTTCTGCAGGAGAGTTCACCTGCATTCCAAAATAGCCCTGGGTAAAGCCATCGGCCATAAAGTAAGATCCTTTGATGTCGTATCCTGAAGGGACGAAGACCTCGTTGTAAAACCATTCGGCGTTTGCGCCTTCGGGTAAGGGATAGTTGAGATGTACGGACGGGCCTCGTCTGCCCCAGTAGAAGAAATTCCCTTCGTTGTTGGGGACGAAGCCGGCATCTTTTGTAGCGGCGCCTGTCACGGTAATGGTCTCGGTTTCCCGGCCTGTCAGGGTGAGGTTTATGTAGCCCGTGTCCTTTATGTTATAGTCGGAGATAAAATAGGGTCCTGTAGTGACGCGTATCATGCCCGTGTGTTTCAATCGGAAATAAACAACACGCATGCTGGCAGAAGCGCTCCAGGCGTTGCCTTCCAGGGGAATTACGATGGAGTCGGCGCCAATCTGGGTGCGACCCGTCAGGCCTGTTGTAACGAGCAGTAAGATCGTGGCAAGCGTCTTCATCGGGATAAAGATAGGTCAAATATCGATCGTGCCTTCTATCACCGTTACGGCCTCGCCGGACAAGGACACCCGGTCGCCCCGGAGTGAGATCTTCAGCTCGCCGCCGCGCGGGGATGCCTGGTAGGCGAAGAAAGTTGTTTTATTCAGCCGTTGGGCCCACCAGGTGGCCAGGCTGCAATGAGCCGTGCCGGTAACGGGGTCTTCGGGTACGCCTACCGGATGGGCGAAGTAGCGGGATATAAAATCATAGGGGGTATCCTTTTCCGCCGCGCTGGTAATGACGAGACGATGTTGTTGCAGGAAAGGCGCGTCGGGTATAAATGCTCTTACCGCAGCGGGGGAAGGCAGCTCTACCAAAAATCTGTCCACGCTGTATACGATGTCGTTATATCCATCGGGAAAAAGCTGTTTCAACTCATCCGGGATGGGGCATCGTTCATTGGTACGGGCGGGGAAGTCCAGTTCGATCCATTCATCCTGTTGGGTGGCTGTCAGTACACCGCTGAGGGTGTCGAATTGAAGAGTCTTGCCTTGCGGCTCTCTGCCCGTCTGCCAGAGGATATGTGCGGTGGCCAGGGTCGCATGACCACAGAGCGGCATTTCTTTTTTCGGAGAGAACCAGCGGAGGCTGTATCGTTCGGGGCGGGGAGAAGAACCGACCACGGGTCGGTTGCGCGAAGGGCCGGAAATAAGAAAGGCTGTCTCTGCCAGATTGTTCTCGATGGCGATGGATTGCATCAGCAGGTCGGAGATAGGAGTATCGAGCAGACAGATGGCGGCCGGATTGCCTTTGAAGGGCCGACGGGTGAAGGCGTCTACCTGGTAAAAGGGGATGTTCATCTTGCTGGATCTTTCGAATAGAACAATTAGTCCGTAGAATTGTTGCTGTCTGCAAATTTATCATCGATCTATGGCAGAGAATACTATCATCCGCCGCCATCTGTTGACCGCCGACACCGGGACACGCACCATCACTTCCGTACAGGCGCATGAGATACATTTCGCCGGCGGGCAGAAAGGCGGGCTGCATTTTCATCCCTGTCCCGTCACAGGCTATATCATCGAAGGGACGGCCATGTTGCAGGTGGAGGGAGAGGGGGAGCAGGTGCTGCCTGCGGGGAGCGCTTTTTTCGAGCCGGCTGATGCCCGTATCCTGCATTTCGACAATCATTCCGACACAGAGCCGATGGTCTTTGTCGCCTTTTATCTGTTGAATGGGGAACAAAAACTGATCGAGATGCTGGATGTCTAACGCTGATCATATTCGCTAAATATTGCATATATTTAGAGGGTAAAAAAACCACCTAAATGACCCTGTTCAAATGGTCCCTCATGGGCGGACTCGTATTGATGTCTTTTACGACGCGGGCCCAGCGCACCGAATCCTCCTACAAAGAGCCTTTTCGTCCTCAGCTACATTTTTCTCCCAGGGAGAAATGGACCAATGACCCTAACGGCCTGGTATATTACCAGGGGGTCTATCATCTTTTTTTTCAGTATTATCCCGGCGACATTATCTGGGGACCGATGCATTGGGGGCATGCTACCAGCAAGGACCTGATCCATTGGAAACAGCAGCCCATCGCCCTGTATCCGGACAGCCTGGGATATATTTTCTCGGGCAGCGCTGTCGTGGACTCGGGTAATACCAGTGGTTTGGGCCAGAATGGAAAGCCTCCCCTGGTGGCGATATTTACGCATCATGATCCCGCGGGCGAGAAGAAAGGGGCGGTGGATTACCAGAATCAAAGTCTCGCGTACAGTCTTGACAATGGCAAAACATGGACCAAGTACAAGAATAATCCCGTGCTGAAGAACCCTGGTATTACGGATTTTCGTGACCCGAATGTCATGTGGTACGCGCCGGGGAGGAAATGGGTGATGTCGCTGGCGACGAAGGATAAGATCAGTTTCTATTCTTCTCCGGATCTGAAGAACTGGACGAAGGAGAGTGAGTTTGGTCAGGAGCTGGGCGCTCATGGCGGGGTATGGGAATGTCCGAATCTTTTTCCCATGCAGCTGGATGGCGTCACTTATTGGGTATTGCTGGTAAGCTCCAATCCCGGCGGTCCCAATGGAGGGTCGGGCACGCAATATTTTATCGGCCAGTTCGACGGCAAAAAATTCTATCCCAACGGCAGCACGACCAAATGGGTGGACTATGGACCGGACGATTATGCGGGGATCACCTGGAGCAATACGGGGAAGAGGAAGATCTTTCTGGGATGGATGAGCAACTGGATCTATGCCAACCAGGTGCCTACTGCTGCCTGGCGGAATGCCATGACGCTGCCCCGGGAGCTAAAGCTGGTGCATGCTAAAGATGAGATATATCTGAGCTCTATGCCTGTACGTGAGCTGGACAGGCTGGCCCTGGAGAAGGCCCAGGTGATAAAGGATATAGTTGTGGACACGATGACGGATATTTCCGGGAAGCTGCGTCTTTCCGGAGCTCAGTATAAGCTGGAGCTGCAAGCCGACACGCTGCGGGATTTCTTTATTACTTTCTCCAATTCCCTGGGACAGCAGATGGTATTGGGATATGATAAGGCTTCCAACGAATGGTACATCGATCGGACTCTGTCCGGACGGACGGATTTTAATAAGGAGTTCCCCAAGAAATTCTTTTCTCCCAGGCTGGCGGCGGGCAGGGAGCTGGACCTGACGATAGTTATGGATGCCAGCTCGCTGGAAATGTTTGCGGACAAGGGGCTGACTGTGATGACGTCTGTATTTTTTCCGGACAGCCCATTGATAGAGCTGCATTTTGGATCGAGGGAGCCCTGGAAGATCCAGCGTTTGTCGTACACACCGCTGCGATCCATCTGGTAACACAGCCGCGGGCAACGGGCCTGTTGCAGGCTGAAAATAGTTTAACAATTAAAAGAGCCGGGCGCGCGTTCTTTCAATATGAAAAGACCCCTAGGGTATTGTTTGTCCATTGTATTGTTGATTGGCCTGTCTGAAACCAGCCGGGCTCAGGCGCACAAACGGAAACATCACACTATCCATACTACGCATAAGCCTGCTGCGCCTATCAATTATCGTCCTGCGGGATGGAGCAGCAGCCGTCCGGCGTATACGCATGCTCCTATCTTATGGGAGGGCTTTCGTTATTATACCTACCACCGATATTACGCGCATCCCTATATGCCTGTCCTGGCAGCGGATACTGTCCCTGTAAAGGTGGGGGATGATACCTATTACTATTATGCGGGCAAATTCTATACGCCTGTGCAGGAGCAGACCGGCTATCAGGTAGTAAAGGCGCCCGGAGGGGCTTATGTCTTTGACCTGCCGCAGGGATGTACCCAGGTACATGCTGGGTCAGTCGTTTTTTTGCAATACAATGGGGATTATTTCCTGCCTGTCATGATCGGCAAGCGGCCGGGTTATGAGGTGGTCAATATTGAGGCGTCATCTCCTCGGTGGTAACGTATACCCGAACTTGCTGCGGCGCGACTATCGAAACGCTCTTAGCGGCGGCCCTGGGGCGTACGGGCGTAGGGGGCGGCGCGGCGAGAGTAGTACATACGGGAGCCTCCTTGCGGGTAGCTGGAGGACGGACCGGAGGTTCGGTACGCGTGACGGCTGTGGGACGGGCCGAGGGCACTTTTGTTGTCGCAGGGGCTGAGGGTGCGACCTCCGGCGGGGCAGGCACCGGGTGCGCGATGGCTGCCCGGTGGATCCTTTTGACAAGGGTCCGCCCGCCGAGGATAAAACAAGCAAACAGGATAAAGCCACCCCTTAGATGCAGCATACTGTACTCTGCCAGAGGGGTATTGATATCTACGTGGATACCAAAGGAATCGATGCCATTGCGTACCACCCGGGGCAGGAACCCTTCCGCGAAATGATAGAGCAGCGCTCCGGCCGCCATCCAGCAGGCCAGGATAAAGACGCCTCCCCAGATGCTGCTCAATCCGCCACTTTCACTGCCCATCTGCCGGGCGGGCACCATGGAATAAAAAAGCGAGAAAAGCACTGCCACCGGCAGGGGGTCTATCAGAGGTAAGGCCACGGGTATATCCAGGAACACGACCATCAGGCTTGTGCCGCCCAGGCTGGGCATCCATGGGCAGAGGACGGATACCAGGTATCTATCCAATAGCATTGATATTGCCAATAATAGCAATACGATGAGGAAGGGCCGGGCGCGGCCATGATCGGCTGGCATGTACAAGTTTTTAAGTAAAGTGATCGAGTAGAGATTGGATCGATAGCTATTTCAGGGGATCTTGGAGGGAATCCAGGCAATAACGAAGCCGGGCGAAGTTATTATACAAATAAATTGCCAAAATAGCGTTAAAGTGCCCTTATGGCCAGCTGCGTGCCGGACAGGGAAGTTGCACGGTTATGGGTGAATTCGACACGCCTGTTGCCAAAAGAGCACGTTTATTAAATCTAACTTCTATATATATGTATTGTAGCTAACTTGACCAGGATTAGTGCCAACGTTGTCATAATTTTCAGGTAGATGATGTGACAATTTTTGACAAAGGTTAAGACTCAAAACATAGGTTTGAATAATTTGCTTTGTTCAAGACTTAACTTTTAGCGGTAAGTCTTTTCTGGAGGGAGTTCTCTCTCTTTAGATCATCATGCCAGAGGGGCCGTCCAGGTAATCATTTTACAGGGATGGCCTCTTGCTATTTGCAGATGGGCGTATTTATTCACTACTTTTCGCCTCGTTCAGCTCGTGGAATCCCGAACCTGCAGCTCCGAGGGGATAACGACCTGTGAAAGATCGCTGCCTTTATTGCCAAGGGCTTTGAACAGGAGGGTGGCGGCTGCGCGGCCCATTTCAAAGGCTGGCTGTGTGATGGTGGTGAGGGAAGGGTTTAACAGGGAGGCTGTGACGAGGTTGGAGAATCCTACAACCCTGACATCTCCGGGAATATTATGACCCAGCTCGTGGCAGGCCTGGTATACCTGTACGGCCAGTTTTTCCACAGAGGCGATAAGGCCATCGGGTCGGTGATTTCCGCTCAGTATCTTTTTTAACAATTGAACATTGTCCTCCGACTGGTGTGTGCAGGGGATAATATCTGTCTTATTGAACTTTATTCCTCTCTCTTCGAGGGCATGCCTATATCCTTCTATGCGTTCGTGGCTGATGGAAAGGTTTTCGGAGATGGTGAGGAATGCTATCTGTCTGCAGCCGGAGCGGATAAGGTGATCGGTGGCTTTGTACGCGCTGTTGCGATCGTCCGTCACCACTTTGGCAGTATCCAGCTCTTCGCATACCCTGTCGAAGAATACGACGGGCACTCCTTTCTCCTGCAATTCCAGGATGGAAGAGGGGTCGGTGGTCTCCGAGCAGGAGGAAATGAGGATGCCGTCGGCGCGTCCTCCCAGCATCTCATGGAGGATGGCCTGTTCTTTGAGCGCGCGTTCATGTGTAAGACATACCAGAACATGGTAGCCTTTATCCTGTGCGATGGCTTCGATGCCGTCGATGGCCTGGGAGAAGAAGCTATCGGCCACTTCGGGAAGCACCACAGCAATGGTATTGCTTTTTTTTCTGCGAAGACTGCTGGCGTAAGGGTTGGGTGTATAGTTGAGCGCTGCTGCCATCTCCAGCACTCTTTTTTTTGTCGACTGGCTGATCTCATGGCTATCTGCCAGAGCCTTGGAGACGGTGGCTGCCGACAGCTGTAATTCACGGGCTAATATGCGAATCGTTACGTTCCCCATGGGTATGTTTACGAAAACGGTTAAGTAAATAAAGATAGGCTCTTATTCGTACAATCGTCAAAAGTTTATCATATTTACTATGATTAAAACCTGCATGCCATGAGCGCTACAAATGTTCCTGAAAAAAATCCTTTATCCTCGCTGGATGTCTGGGAAGATGACCTGTTACAAAGATATCCTGATCCTGAGACCATTGCAAAGGAAAAAACTACAGAAGAATATCGCAATTACGAAGCGCCCGCCAGGGAATCCGTCCGTGAGTTCTACCGGCTTAACCATACTTACCAGACATATGACTTCGTACAGCAGAAGAAGGCGGAGTTCCTGAAGTTCGATAAGAAGGAGATGTCCGTGTGGGGAGCTTTCGATTTTTTGAATCAACTGGTGGATGATTCGGATCCCGATACCGATCTGGATCAGTTCCAGCATTTATTACAGACTTCCGAGGCTATTCGCGCTGACGGCCATCCTGATTGGATGGTGCTGGCCGGCCTGTTTCACGATATGGGTAAAGTACTTTGTCTGTTCGACGAGCCGCAATGGGCCGTGGTGGGAGATACCTTCCCCGTTGGCTGCGGCTATTCCGACAAGATCGTTTATCCGGAGTTCTTTGCTAACAATCCGGACTATAATCATGAAGTGTACAGCACGAAATATGGTGTTTATTCGCATGGTTGCGGGCTTCGTGCGGTGGACCTGTCCTGGGGCCACGATGAGTATGTTTATCAAATGATGAAAGACCATCTGCCGGAACCCGCGCTGTACATGCTGCGTTATCACTCTTTTTATTCCCAGCACCGGGAGAATGCGTA
>Ga0207671_10004944_pt1 | contig 12500 bp, 10 predicted proteins | sample KBSC24metaG_FD_184352 | JGI IMG/M metagenome (GOLD analysis project Ga0207671, IMG submission 184352) | Corn rhizosphere microbial communities from Kellogg Biological Station, Michigan, USA - KBS C2-4 metaG (SPAdes) (version 2) | ecosystem: Host-associated > Plants > Roots > Rhizosphere > Soil... | reverse complement strand
CGCTACATGAAATTGCGCGTATGCAGATCGGCGAGGCGCTGCGCCTCGGCGGGCTCGAAACCCAGCCGGGCGAGCCGTGCACGCCGGCCCGAGGCCATCTCGCGCTGCAGTTGGCCGACCGCGGCATGGCCACGGGCGACGGCGCTCAGTGTCAGTTCGCCGGCGGCCAGCAGCACCAGCGCATCGAAGACCTCTTCGTTCAGGCCGGCGGTGGCGGCGAGCGCGTCATAGCGTTGTTCGATCGCGTTGCGCAGCCGCGCCTGGTAGTCCGGCTGCACGCTCAGGCGGTACTCGAGGTGGGCCATGCCGAAGGCGACATGGCGGGCTTCGTCTCGCGCGGCCAGGCGCGCGATCTGGCGCGTCACCGGGTCCGGCGCGTGTTCGTGCAGGAAGTTCAGCAGATTGACGAAGCTGCCTTCGCCGAGCACCGCGAGCAGGAAGGTGGCGATCGAAAAATCCGGCGCATCGAACAGCGTGTGCAGCGAGGCCTGCCCGCCTGCGGTAGACAGCGCCGGCCCATGGCCGCGCAGCAACGCGCGGCGCGTGAAGACCTCGACGTGGCGCGCCTCGTCGGCGCATTGCAGCGCGAGCAGCTGCAGCACTTCCCGGTAGTGCGGATGGATCTGCCCGAGATGCCGTGCCGGCACCAGCAGCGCCGCGTTTTCGTTCTCGATCAGGTAGGTCATCACCTGGACGACGGCGGCTTCGACGACGCCCGGCAGCTCGAAGGCGCTGTCCCAGGCGATCGCCGTCTCGGGGTCCCATTGAGCTGCCGCGGCCTGGCGGTAGAGCTCGCCGGCGGTGGCGGCCCACAGCTCGTGCTTGCGGCGCAGCGCGAACTCGAAACGCGGGCTGCCGGCTTCGACGGTCGCACCGCGGGCCGCCAGGCCCCAGCCCGGCGATGCTTCGGCAGCGGCTTCGGCAACACCGGAATCAGGGGCGGCGGCCGGCTGCGCGTCGCGCCAGCGACCCTCGGCCGACGCAGCGCGCGTCACGCAGGCCGTCGGCGTGCCGGACGCGTCGGTTTCGAAGCGCAGCGCATGCCCCTGCTGGCGGCACCAGGCCGCGAGGTGGATATCCCACGCCGGCGCGGCGCCGCGCACCAGCAGGCTGCCGCCGGGCGACAGCTGCGCCAGCGCATGGCGGATCAGCAGCAGCGCGCCCTGGTCGAGTGCCAGCGTTTCAATATCGATAGTCGGCAGACAGGATGCGGCCATCGGGACCATAAAAGCCTTCGTCGTCGACGGCGCGGTCGAGCAGGGCATAACCGCTGGTGCGGCCGACCCGCCACTCGCGCAGGCCTTCGAGTTCGAGCAGCGGGCGCACCTGCGGGTCGTCCCAGCGCATCGCCAGCAGCAGCGCGGTGAAGCGTTCGATCAGCGCCGCCGGAGCGGCCGGGCTGGTCGTGAAGTTGCAATGGTCGAAGGCTTCGGTGCGCGCGAGGATGCGCGTGCTGCCGGCCGGCAGCGTGCCGTCGAGGCCGAAGGCGAGGTGGTTGCCGTCGATCATGCAGCAGGCATCGACCTCGCCGGCGAGCAGCGCCTTGGCCGCATCGCGTTCGCCGCCGATGTGGTCGCCGTGCTTGCCGCCGAGCACGTCGAAGCGCCGCACGGCGTAGTCGCGTCCCGCCACCAGCCCCAGGCTGCGCAGATGGTCGAGCGGGATCAAGGTGGCCTGCGGCGAATCGATCGCGCCGACGCCGAGCGTCTTGCCGCGCAGCTCGGCGGCGCTCTGCAGCGCATCGCCCGCTCGCACGACGATCAGCGAGCGCAAGTCGCAATCGGTGTCGCGCATCGCGACCGCCTGCACGCTCAGCCCGCGGGCGCGTGCGATGCGCTTGGCGCGCAGCCAGGCGAGCGGCGAGTTCCACGCCAGGTGCAGCGTGCCGTCGAACTGCGCTTCGACCTGGCGCTCGTAGTTCGAATACAGGAGATAGTCGAAGGCGAGCCCGTGCTCGGCGAAATGGGCCTTGAAGCCTTCCCAGATCGTGACGACCTTGGGCGCGTAGGCCACCGCACCCATCAGCAATGTCGGCGTCGCCATCGCGCGCTCCTCAGAACAACGGCAGGCCGGTGATGGCCTTGCCGATGAAGTCGTAGAGCACGTCCGAGGTCGGCGCCATCACGCTGGAAGCTCGCGCGTCGCGGAACAGGCGCTCGATGCCGGCCTCCTTGCGGAAGGCGGCGCCGCCGCAGACGCGCATCGCGATGTCGGTCACTTCGAGGGCCGCTTCGGCCGCGGCGGCCTTGATCTCGAGCACGCGCAGCATCGTGTCGGCGCGGCTGCCGGCCATCGCGGCGAGCGTGTCGTCGAGCAGGGCCTGCGTCATGTCGGTCTTGATGCGGGCCCGCGCGAGGTAGGCGCGGATCGTCGGCAGGTCGGCCAGCGAGGAGCCGAGGTGTTCATGTTTGGTCTGGGCGACGTGACCGACGGCGCGCGCCAGCGTGCCTTCCATCAGGCCGACCGAGCACGCGGCGCTGAGCACCGTGAACCAGGGCAGCACGATGCTCATCATCAGGTCGAAGCCCTTGCCGTCCTCGCCGAGCCGCTCGTCGGACCCGATGCGCACGCCTTTGGCGAGGATCGGCGTCGAGGCATTGCCGCGCAGGCCCAGTCCGTCGAAAGTGCCGGGCTGGCTCAGGCCGGCGCTCTTCGCATCGACATACCACAGCGTGCTCGCGCCTTCGGCCGCGAGCGGCTTGCTCGACCAGACATAACCGTCGGCTTCGAAGGCCGAGGTCACCCAGCTCTTGCGCGCGTCGAGCACGACGCTGCTGCCGTCGGCGCGTGCGGTGCTGGCCGGCGCCCAGAAATGGCTGCGCGATTCGGCTTCCGAAAATGCCAGGGTCGTCAGGTGGCGCCCCTGCGCGATCGCCTCGCGCAACGCCGTCTTGCCCAACTGCTCGACGACGACGGTCGCGCAGTAGTGCATGCAGACGATCATCGCGGTGGACGGGCAGCTCTGCGCGATGCGCGCGACGACCTGCCCCGCATCTTTCAAACCGAGGCCGAGGCCACCGACGGCCGGCGCCGAAACGAGGCCGAGCAGACCGGCATCGCCGAGTGCGCGGATCACCTCGCGCGGGAAGCGTGCCTCTCGGTCGGTCCGCAAAGCCAGCGGATCCAGGGTGCCGGTCACGATCTCCGTCAGCGCATCGAGGTGCTTCATGGGTCTCTCCTTGGGGCGGAAAGCATAGTTCATCTCGGCGCGGCGACCCCGACGCAATCAGCCCTTCGTCCGCGGCGGCGCCACCGAGCGCCGCGCCACCAGCTCCGGCGCGAAGATGAATTCGGCCGCCGCGATGCCCGGGTCGGCCAGGCGCGCGATGACACGTTCGACGATGATGCGTGCCATCTCCGCAATCGGCAGGCGCACGCTGCTCAGCGCGGGCTCGGCGAGCGGCGCGAGGAAGAGATCGTCCATGCCGATCACCGAGACATCGGCCGGCACCGCGAGGCCGGCCTCGCGAAAGCCGGCCATCAGCCCGAGCGCCAGCATGTCGTTGAGCGCGACCACGGCCGTCGGCCGAGCCGCACCCCGGCCGCCGCGCGCCAGCCTGGCGGCGAGCGTCCGCCCGGCATCCGCCATCTCCGCGTCGCCATAGGCGCTGGCGACACGCGCCTCGACCACGCGCGCAGCGTTCGCGGCCAGGCCCGCATGCCGCGCCGCGCCGAGAAAGCCGCCGATCTTTTCGCTGCGGCTCAGGGTCTTGCCCGAGACGGTGGCGAAGGCCAGCCGCGTATGGCCGTGCTCGATCAGGTGTTGCGTCGCGAGGCGCGCGGCCTCGGCGTTGTCGACGCTGATGTGGTCGATGCCCGCGCCCGTCGGGGCGCTCGCGCGCCGGTCGTAGCTGACCACGACCAGTCCGCGCCGCGCCGCGGACTCGATGTGCCGCTCGTCGGCGAGCGACGAGACGACCACGACGCCGCGCACGCCGTGCGCCAGCAGGTCGTCGAAGAAGCCGGCCTCCTTCTGCGCGTCGCGGTAGGTGTTGCCGAGCAGCACGCGAAAGCCGTGGCGCTCCTGGGCCGCGGCCTCGATCTCGCGCGCGATGAAGCCGTACATCGGGTTCGCGATCGAGGGCACGAGCAGCCCGAGCATCGGCGTGTGCCCGGTCTTCAGCTGGCGCGCGGCCCGGTTCGGCACGAAGTCGAGCGCGGCGATGGCGGCCTGCACGCGCGCCAGCGTGCCCTCGCGCATGCGGTCGGTGCGGCGGTTCAGCACGTTCGAGACGGTGCTGGTCGATACGCCGGCGTGGCGCGCGACGTCCTGGATGTTGCTCATACTGGCTCGATGCGAACGCTCTGGGCGAACCGGGGTTTGCGATTATGTGCATCGATTTACTAAATCGATACATTGGGTGCCCCAATGCACGAATGGAGACAAGTCATGGTGTCGAAATCTTGCTTGTGTCGGCTCCGGGCTTTCGGGCCGATGGCCGTCGCTGCGGCGCTCGGCGGCGCGTTCGGCGCGGCCGCGCTCGCCGCGCCGCCCAAGACGGTGACTGCGCCCAACTCCGACCCGCAATGCTTCGCGCCCTGGGCGGCCAACACCAAGATGTTCCAGTTCCCGGCGAAGCAGGGGCCGTACCGCGTGGCGCTGGCCAACGGCTACATCGCCAACACCTGGCGCATCCAGATGATCAAGACCGCCAAGGCCTACGCCGCGCAGCCCGACGTGGCCGCGAAGCTGAAGGAGTTCAAGGTCGTCTCGACCGGCGAGGACGTGGCCGCGCAGATCGCCGCGATCAACAACTTCATCGATTCCGGCTACGACGCGGTGGTCGTCAATGCGCAGAACCCGGCCGCCTTCAAGCCGGTGATCAAGCGCGCCAACGATGCCGGCGTGGTGCTGGTCGCCTTCGACAACACGCTCGACACCGAAGACGCGATCAATGTCAACGTCGACCAGAAGGGGCTCGGCAAGTACTGGGCCGAATGGCTGGTGAAGAACGTGCCCAACGGCGGCAAAGTGCTCGAAGTGCGCGGTGTCTCCGGCACCTCGGTCGACCGCGACCGGCACGACGGCATCCAGGAGGTGCTGAAGGCCTCGGGCAAGAAGTGGGACACGGTCGAGGTCATCGGCAAATGGGATGACCCGACGGCGCAGAAGGTGACCGCCGACGCGATCGCGGTGCACAAGAAGTTCGACGCGATCACCGCGCAGGGCGGCGATACCGGCGTGGTGCAGGCGATGATCGATGCCAAGCATCCCTTCGTGCCCTTCGGCGGCGAGACCGAGAACGGCTTCCGCAAGTTCTGCGGCAAGTACTCGGGGCAGGGCCTGAAGTGCGCCTCGGGCGGCACCGGGCCGGCGCAGGTGGCCGTCGCGATCAAGACCGCGATCTCGGCGCTGGAAGGCAAGGTCGTGCCGCAGTCGGTGAAGCTGCCGCTGGCGCGGGTCGAAGACCCGAACCTGAAGGACGGCACCGACTTCTATGCCACGCTGTCGGACAACTTCTTCGTCGGCAATTCCTTCCCCACCTGCGGCATCAACTTCACCGCGCAGGAGATCATGGGCCAGACCGAGGCGAACAAGTAGGTGAGTCTTTTCCGCATGCAGGCCGTCTCCAAGCGCTACGGCGGCGTGCATGCGCTGCAGCGCGCGGAGCTGACGGTCGAGGCCGGCCGCATCCACGCGGTGCTGGGCGAGAACGGTGCCGGCAAGTCGACCCTGATCAAGATCATGGCCGGCGTGGTCGCGCCCGATGAAGGCCGCATGCTGCTCGATGGCCAGCCGGTCACGTTCGCTTCGCCCGCGGCCGCCAACGCCGCGGGCATCGTCTGCATCTTCCAGGAGCTGTCGCTGATCCCCGATCTCTCGGTGGCCGACAACATCGCGATCAGCAACCCGCCGCGCCGCTTCGCCCTGATCGACCGCAAGGCGCAGCGCCGCATGGCCGAAGAAGCGCTGGCGCGCGCGGGCGCCGAGGACATCCACCCGATGGCGCTGGTCAAGGACCTGTCGCTGTCGCGCCGGCAGATGGTGGAGATCGCGAAGGCCCTCGGCCGCCGGCCGCGCATCCTGATCCTCGACGAAGCCACCTCGGCGCTGACCGCCGCCGACGTGACCAAGATCTACGCGGTGCTGAAGCGCCTTCGCGCCGAAGGCCTGGCACTGGTCTACATCTCGCACCGCATGCACGAGATCACCGAGCTGGCCGACGAGTGCACGGTGTTCTGCAACGGCCGCAGCGTCGCGAGCTATGCGGCGGGCACGAAGAGCGACAACGAGGTCGTCGAGCTGATGATCGGCCGCGAGTACAGCGGGGTGTTCCCGGCCAAGCCGCAGCGGGTCGCGAGCACCTCGCCGCCGCGGCTGGAACTGCGTCGGCTCGGCTGGACGGACCGGCTGCACGACATCTCGCTGCAACTGCGCGCCGGCGAGGTCGTCGGCCTCGGCGGGCTCGACGGGCAGGGCCAGCGCGAGCTGCTGCTGGCGCTCTTCGGCGTGCTGCGCGGCACCACCGGGGAGCTGCTGGTCGACGGCCGGCCGGTGACTCTCAGCGGGCCGCACGCGGCGAAGCAGGCGGCCATCGGCATGGCGCTGATCCCGGAGGACCGCAAGACCGAGGGCCTGATGCTGCCGATGTCGGTGGGCGACAACCTCGGCTTCGCGGCACTCGGCCGCCTCTCGCGCTGGGGCATCGTCGACAGGGCGGCCGAGCGCGCCGCGGTCGATCGCATCGTGCGCCTGCTCGCGGTGCGCTGCGACGGCAGCGGCGTGCCGGCCGGCTCGCTCTCCGGCGGCAACCAGCAGAAGCTCGTGATCGGCAAGTGGCTGATGATGGCGCCGCGCATCATCCTGCTGAACGACCCGACGCGCGGCATCGACGTCGGCACCAAGCAGGAGATCTATCAGCTGCTGCGCCGGCTGGCGGACGAGGGCGCGGCCATCCTGTTCTATTCGACCGACTACGACGAACTGGTCGGCTGCTGCGACCGGGTGCTGGTGATGCTGGAGGGGGCGATCCATCGCGAGCTGGTCGGGGCCGAGATCACCGAGCGGGCGCTGATCAGCAGCGCGCTGAACATCGGGGCGGAGGCGGTGGCATGACGGACGACTGGCGCTATCGCCTGCGCGAGCACAAGGCCACGCTGCTCGCGTTCGCGGCCTTCGTCGTGATGTTCACGATCTATGCCGCCAACCACCCGGCCGGGCTGAACGCCAACGTCGCGACGACCGCCGCCAACAAGGGCGTGCTGCTGGCGATCGTCGCGATGGCGCAGACGCTGGTGGTGCTGACGGCCGGCATCGATCTCTCGGTCGGCATGGTGCTGGTGCTGGCGAACTGCCTGGCTTCGGCGATCGTCGTCGGCTCGCCGCTGATGACGGCGCTGGGCGTGCTCGGCGTGCTCGCGACCGGAGCGCTGTGCGGCGCGATCAATGGCCTGATCGTGATCTACGGCCGGCTGCAGCCGATCGTCACGACCATTGCCACCGGCGCGATGTTCTACGGTGCGGCGCTCGCGCTGCGGCGGGTGCCGGGCGGCGACGTCAACAGCGGGCTGGCCGATGCACTGACCGGGCAGCTGCCGGGCGGCGTGCCGGCGAGCCTCGCGCTGCTGCTCGGGCTCGTGCTGATCATCTGGCTGCCTTTCCGGCGCTCGGCGATCGGGCGCGCGGCGTATGCGGTGGGCTCGTCGGAAGTCGCGGCCTACATGTCGGGCGTGCCGATCCGGCGCGCCAAGTTCCTGGCCTACCTGCTTTCGGGGCTGCTCGCGTCTGTGGCCGGCCTCTTCGTCACCTTCATCACCTATTCGGGAGAAGCCTCGGCCGCCAACGGCAGCACCTACACGCTGTATTCGATCGCCGCGGTGGTGCTCGGCGGGGTCTCGCTGTTCGGCGGCTCGGGCAGCGCGGTCGGCGCGATCTTCGGCGCGCTGATGTTCCGCACCATCGGCGACCTGCTGTTCGTCTTCAACCTCGAACCTTTGTGGCAGCCGCTGTTCCAGGGGCTGGTGCTGTTCGCGGCGATCTGCCTCGGCTCGGCGCGGCTGCTGCGGGTGCGCAACCGGCTCGATCTCTATGCCTGAGGCCGGGGTGGCGGGCGTGGCGCCGGGCGGCGTGTGGGGTGCGGTGCGGCGGCACATCGATCCGCCGATCGCATCGGCCTTCGGCTGCATCGTCGTGCTGCTGCTGCTCGGCAGCCTGTACTCGAGCAGTTTCCTGTCGCCCGAGTACCTGCTGCAGCAGCTCAAGGTCGCGTCCTTCCTCGGCGTGATCGCGACCGGCATGATGATCGTGATCCTGCTTGGCCAGATCGATCTGTCGGTGCCCTGGGTCGTCGCCGTCGGCGGAATGATGGCCACCGCGGCGACCGGCTGGGGTGCCTGGGGCGGGGTGCTGGCTATTCCCGTGGGCATCGCCTGCGGCGTGGGGCTGGGCCTGGCGAGCGGCTGCTGCGTGGCCTTCCTGCGCATCCCGTCGATGATCGTCACCTTGGCGGTGAATGCGGTCGCGCAGGGGCTGATGGTGGTGCACACCGGCGGCTTCTCGCCGCAGGATGCCTCGTCGCCGGCGATGCGCTTCATCGCCACCGGCGACAGCCTGTTCGGCATCCCGAATGCGCTGCTGGTGTGGGCGGTGGTTGGCGGCGCGGCGGTCTTCCTGCTCGGGCGCACGACCTTCGGGCGCTGCGTCTACGCCATCGGCAACCGCGAACGGGCGGCCTATCTCTCCGGCGCACGCGCGCGGCTGGTGGTGATGACGGCCTTTGCGATCTCGGGCGGGCTCTCGGCCTTCGGCGGCGTGCTGCTGGCGGGTTATGCGAGCAAGGCGGCGCAGGCGATGGGTGACCCGTACCTGCTGCCGGCGATCGCGGCGGTGGTGCTCGGCGGCACCTCGATCCTCGGCGGCCGCGGCAGCTACCTGGGGACCGTTGCCGGGGTCATCCTGATCACCTTGCTGCAGTCGATCCTGTCGGTGATGCAGATCGAGGAGTTCGGGCGGCACATGATCTACGGCGGGGTGATCATCGTGATGCTGCTGCTGTATGGGCGGGAGCGGTCGATGCGGTGAGGGGCGAGTCCGCTCGCACCTACCGGACGGTAGAAAAGCATGACCCAAGAGCTACCGCTTTTTTCATCGGTGCATGTTCGTGGCCCGCACGGCCTAGGGAAATGCCTTAGCCCGAGCCCTGCGGATCGGCCGCTGTGCGGACTGCCGCGCCTTGCGCCTGCTGCGTTGTTGATGCTACCGTCGCGCTCGAACCGGGGTCCTCCCGGTTCGTTTTACTGTGCCCGGATAAATCAACAATAGAGGAGACAAGACATGCATCCATCCACGAGAAGAAAAGTCGCCGCCGGCGTGCTGGCGCTGACGGCGACGCTGTCCTTCGGCGCCCGCGCCGAAGACACGATCCTGGCCTCGGTCCCGGGTCTGACTTTCCCGTTCTTCGTCCACATGATGAAGGCCTTCAAGGCCGAGGCCGCCAAGCAGGGCCTGGGCGTGATCGAAAGCGACGGGCAGGTCTCGTCGCCGAAGCAGACCGCCGACATCGAGGCCGCGTTGACGAAGGGCGTCAAGGGCATCGTGATCAGCCCGAACGAGGTCGACGCGCTGGCGCCGGCGCTGAGCCAGGCGGTCGACGCCAAGGTCCCGGTGGTCACGGTGGACCGCCGCGTCGCTCAGGTTGATGGCATCCTGGCCCATGTCGGCGCCGACAACGTGAAGGGCGGCGAGGCGCAGGGCCAACTGATCGTCGCGAAGTTCCCCAACGGCGCGACCATCATCAATCTGCAAGGGCAGTCCGGCGCCTCGCCGGCGATCGATCGCAACAAGGGCCTGCACAACGTGCTCGACAAGGCGGGCGGCAAGTACAAGATCGCGTTCGAGCAGACGGCCGGCTTCGATCGGGCGAAGGGGCTGTCGGTGACCGAAGCCGCGCTGGCCGGCATGCCGAAGCCGCCGCAGGTGATCGTCGCGGCGAACGACGACATGGCGCTCGGCGCGATGGAAGCGGTCAAGGCGCGCGGCCTCACCGGCATCGTCATCATCGGCTTCGATGCGCTGCCGGAGGCGCTGGCCCAGGTGCGCGACGGCGGCCTGACCGCGACCATCGAGCAGTTCCCCGGCAAGCAGAGCGCGATCGGCGTGCAGACCTTGGCGGCCTTCATCAAGTCCGGCAAGAAGCCGGCCGAGAAGGTGCTGCTGTTGACGCCGGTGGCCATCACCAAGGCCAACCTGAAGGTCGCGGAACGGCTGGGCGAGGTCAAGTAGCGCGGAGCCCGTCGGTTGCCGGCCGCCCGTTGCAGGGCGGCGGGATTTCGTTGGCCCATGACAGATAGCGTCTCGCCACAGATGTTGCTCCAGATGACGGGGATATCGAAGTCCTTCCCGGGCGTGCATGCGCTCGAGTCGGTCGACTTCGCCGTCGGCGAGGCGGAGATCCACGCCTTCATCGGCGAGAACGGCGCGGGCAAGTCGACCTTGCTGAAGATCCTGTCCGGCGCCCAGGCGCCGGACGCCGGGACGATCCGCCTGGGCGGGCAAGACCTCGTCTTTGCCAGCCCGAAGGACGCCCAGGCCAGCGGCATCGTGACGATCTACCAGGAGTTCTCGCTTGCGCCGGACATGACGGTGGCGGAGAACGTCTTCATCGGGCGCGAGCCCGGCTCCAGGCTCTTCGTCAGCCGCAGCCGGCTGGAGGAGCAGACGCAGGTGCTGGCACGCCGCATCGGGCTGGACCGCAGCCCGCGCGCGCTGGTGCGCGACCTGTCGGTCGCCGAGCAGCAGCTGGTCGAGATCGCCCGTGCGCTGTCGATGAAATCGCGCCTGATCGTGATGGACGAACCGACCTCGGCCTTGAGCCGGACCGAGGTCGAGAAGCTCTTCGCCATCATCCGCAGCCTGAAGCGCGAAGGCATCTCGACGATCTTCGTGACCCATCGGCTCGAGGAAGTGTTCGAGATCTGCGACCGCTACACCGTGCTGCGCGACGGGCGCCATGTCGGGTCCGGTGCGGTCGCCGAGGCTACGTTGGACAGCATCATCCGGCTGATGGTGGGCCGCGAGCTCGGTCTGCTGGCGCAGCGCGAGGGCACTTACGCGACCGGCGAAGTGGCGCTCGCCGTCGAAGGCATTTCACGCCGCCGCAAGAGCAGCGATGCCAGCGCGATCGAACTGCATGACGTCTCGCTCGCGGTGCACAAGGGCGAGATCCTCGGCATCGCCGGCCTGGTCGGTGCCGGCCGCACCGAGACGGCGCGGGCCATCCTCGGCGCCGATCGCATCGATGGCGGCCGCGTCATCGTCAACGGCAAGACCGTCAAGATTTCTTCGCCGCGCGATGCGATCCGCCATGGCATCGGCCTGGTGCCGGAGGATCGCAAGCAGCAGGCGCTGTTCCTGGAGCTCGCGATCCGCACCAACCTGTCGATCGCCTCGCACGACCGGATATCGACGTTCGGGGTGTTCATCAGCGGCAGCAAGGAAGATGCGCTGGTCGAGGAGTACCGCAGGCTGCTGAACATCCGCATGGCGTCGGCCGAGCAGAGTGTCGGCAACCTGTCCGGCGGCAACCAGCAGAAGGTGGTGCTGGCGCGCTGGCTGGCGCTCGGCCCGAAGGTGCTGATCGTCGACGAGCCGACGCGCGGCATCGACGTGGGCGCCAAGGTCGAGGTGCACAACCTGCTGTTCCGCATGGCCGCCTCGGGCATCGCGATCATCGTGATCTCGTCCGAACTGCCGGAGGTGCTGGCGCTGTCCGACCGCATCGTGATGATGCGCGAGGGGCGGGTCTCGGGCGAGGTGTCGCGCGCCGAGGCCAGCCAGGAAAAACTGATGACGCTGATGGCCATCGGGTCGCAGCGCGCCGCTTGATTCGGAAACGGAGGACGAATGGCCGACGCAGTCGCAAGAGAAGCAGTGGCCCTGGAGACCGACAAGGGCTTCGACGGCTTCTCGTTCCTGGCGCGTTTTGCGCCGCTGATCTTCCTGCTGCTGCTGATGGCGGTGTTCGCCGTGCTGGAGCCGCGCTTTGTCTCGTCGGTCAATCTCTTCAACGTGATGCGGCAGGTGTCGATCACCGGTCTGCTGGCGATCGGCATGACCTTCGTGATCCTCACCGCGGGCATCGACCTGTCGGTCGGATCGCTGCTCGCCTTCGCCGGGCTGGTGGCCGCGGCGGTAGCCAAGGGCGGCATGCAGGATCGCTTCACGGTCGGCGACGCGGCCATCGGCTATGGCTGGCCGCTAGCCTTGCTGGCGGCGATCGCCGTCGGCATCGCCGGCGGCTACCTGCAGGGGCTGGCGATCACGAAGCTGAAGGTACCGCCGTTCGTGGTCACGCTCGGCGGGATGTCGGCCTTCCGTGGCGCCGCGCTGCTGTTCGCGGCCGGCGGCCCGATCTCCGGCTTCCAGCCGGACTTCTCGTGGTGGGGGCAGGGCCGCATCCTGACCGTGCCGGTCCCGGTGGTCATCTTCCTCGTCGCGGCGCTGCTCGCGCATGTCGTGCTGCGCTACACGCGCTACGGGCGCCGTGTCTATGCGGTCGGCG